>ENA-OSAE01000247-OSAE01000247.1-marine-sediment-metagenome-genome-assembly--contig:-NODE-247-length-32188-cov-25.793017_pt1 | contig 32188 bp, 32 predicted proteins | sample MGYA00237870_ERZ529317 | MGnify/ENA primary metagenome ERZ529317 (study PRJEB26369, sample SAMN03142812) | marine sediment metagenome | biome: marine; feature: borehole; material: sediment... | reverse complement strand
CCTTCGTTGTTCGGGACTTTCACCCTATAGACAACGCCCATGCCGGGCGCACCGACAGGCGACCTCGGCGGTGGAACCGCCGGGGTCTATTTATGTTCTCGGCCTCATGGGGAATAATACCGGTGAACCAGAGGTTGGGAGGTAGAGTCGTGCGGAGCAGGTTCTTCTGGGCGCTCATTTGCGCCGGTGCTGTCTTGATAATGGCTCTGTCCGTAGTTCTCCTCCGAGCCGACGAACCAGCGGACTCGCCAGTTCAGGGCGCCGGGGTCAGTCCTGCTCCCCTTGATGCCGTCAAGGTGAATGCCCGCGCGGCCTACCTCCTTGCGGGCCGGTCCCATACTCCCCTAGTGGCTCAGAACGCCGACACCCAGCTGGCCCCCGCAAGCCTGGTGAAGATGATGACCCTACGGCTGGCCTTCAAGGCCTTACGCGACGGCAGAGCGGCCCTCGATGATCTCGTCCCGGTGAGCGTCAAGGCCTGGCGGACTCCGGGCTCGCGTATGTTCATCAGGGAAGGAGAGCTGGTACCTTTCGAAGAGCTCCTCAAGGGCATCGCCGTGGTGTCCGGAAACGACGCCTGTGTGGCGGTAGCCGAGTTTCTGAGCGGTACTGAAGAGGCCTTCGTAGCGGAGATGAACGAGGAGGCCAAACGTCTCGGGCTCACCGGGACACATTTCGTCGATAGCCACGGCATCAGCGACGCCAACAAAATGACAGCCAGAGATGCCGCTGTGTTGGGGCTCAGCCTCATCGAGGACTTTCCGGAAGTGCTGAGATATACCAGCCAGAGGGAGTTCACCTTCGGCGGTGTCCACCAGTTCAACAGGAACGGGCTCCTTTTCAGGGACGAGGCCGTCGACGGGATCAAGACGGGCCACACGGAGGAGGCCGGCTGGTCCCTGGTGGCCAGCGGACTTAAAGACGGCATGCGACTGGTGGCCGTGGTTATGGGAGCTCCCGACGGTCCCACGCGTGAACGCGAGGCCGCGCGCTTACTCCGATACGGCTTCTTGAACTTCGTCACCGTCAAAGCCGCGGAGGCCGGTAAAACAGGTGATGTGGTCAGGGTCTTCGCCGGGAAGAGAGGCTCTGTACCGGTCGAGCTGAGGGAAGCTGTTTTCGTGACCGTTCGCCGCGAAGCAGCGGCATCGGTGACGGTGAAGAGCGAGCTCCCGGACGGACTCGTCGCGCCTGTAGAAAAGGGGCAACAGGTGGGGATCGCACGGATACTGGCCGTAGACACCGAGATCGCGTCTAGGCCGCTGGTAGCAGCCGAGAATATCGGACGGGCGGGGTTCCTGAAAGTCGCTCTGGACTCCCTTCGGCTGTTCTTCCTTCGCCTGTTCACGGGGCTCAAGGTGGGCCCCATAGGTGAGTAGAGGTTGGCTTTGGCCAGCGCTGGTGATAATTATCCTGCTGACCTATGTCTCGATCAGGACTGTGTCCCACCCACTGGACCACGGGCGGTACTCGAGGATCTGCGCCCAGCGCTACAGGTTAACGGAGGACGGCCGAGTCACCTGTTCTATCCACGCTCCCTAGGCTCGCCGGCGTCTTTCGCAAAGGGTTCATCCTCAAGCCCAAGGCCGTCGGCATCAGGCTCAGTGGCCTGCCGCGCCGCCTCACGAGGTCCCTCCACTTGACTGAAGGGAAAGATCTCCTCGGGGTAGTCGCCCTGCCGGACGCTTCTCCTCCTCAAGAAGAAGCTGGCCCCAATGACCGCTACTAGGATCCCAATGGCCAACGCCAAGAGTGGTTCCACTGTTCTCAAACCCTCCTCTAGCACTAGTATCCCGATGCGGGTCCACCTTATGCCGACCTACGGGCTGCGGGCAGGAGTTCCTTGTACCCCCTGGAATTATGTAATAGAAGACGGCAGGGGGTGAAAGTCTTTGCGAAACCTATCACTTAGAGTCCTGTTGGTGGCGGGGGTTGCGCTGCTGCTCTTGCTGGCGTTCGGTACCAATAGGTACGTGGATTATCTATGGTTCAACAGCTTGGGGTATGTGGGAGTCTTCTGGCGCTTTCTGACTTCCCGGCTGGCGCTACAGACAGCCGTCGGCCTGGCCTTTACCATCGGGCTGTTTATCGTCTTCCGTATCGCGATGCGTGAGGGTCTGAGGGCGAGCGCAAACTGGCTCCCGCCGCCTTGGGACACGCTTTTCTATGGACGTCGAGCTGGTCTGCTACCCCTTGCCGCCGCGGCCTTGCTCGGGCTCCTCGTCGCTCTATCGGTCGCCGATTACTGGTTGATGCTCTCCTCCTTCATACACCGCACTCCCTTCGCGCATACGGACCCGGTCTTCGGAAGGGACATCTCCTTTTACGTGTTTTCCCTTCCAGCCTTCACTTTTTTGTACCAGCTGGCCTCGTCCTTCCTGGTAATTTCGCTGCTCGTCTCCCTGGCCATCGGAATTATCGGCGGGGCCATTACGACCGTCGAGGGGCGGTATTTAATAGCCCGGCGTTTTCGCAGCTTCCTGCTAACCCTGTTGGCCCTATGGCTTCTGGTCAAGGGCGTCGGTTATTGGCTCGATATGTACCAGCTGGTGTACTCGCCACGAGGAGTGGCCTTCGGTGCCAGCTATACCGATGTGCACGCAAGCCTAGTGGCCTTTAGGATTCTAGCGGGGCTGGCGGTCGTGGCCGCCCTTCTGACGCTGGTGGACGCCTTCACGGCCCGCATCCGCCTGACGTGGATCGGATTGGGGCTGTTGATAGCGGTATCGATCATCGGCGGGACGGCCTATCCTGCCCTGGTGGAGCAGTTCATCGTCTCCCCCAATCAGTTGGCCAAGGAGAGGCCTTACATCGCCTACAACATAGCCGGGACGAGGCAGGGCTTCGGCCTGGAGCAGGTCCGCGTCGAGGAGTTCGTCCCCGAGGAGGGGCTTAATATAGAGGTGATAGAGAGAAACCGCGACACCATCGACAACATCAGGCTGTGGGATTGGCGGCCTCTCCTACAGGTCTTCGCTCAGGAGCAGGCCCTGCGGCCTTACTATACCTTTAATGACGTAGACGTGGACCGGTATTATATAGACGGGCGAGTGCGCCAGGTCCTGCTGTCGGCTCGCGAGCTGGACGTCGACCTCTTGCAGGAGGAAGCCCAGACTTGGGTGAATCAACATCTGAAGTACACCCACGGTTATGGCGTTGTGGCCGTGCCGTCGACCGAAATCGATGCAGAGGGCAGACCCCACTTCTGGATCAAAGACATACCTCCGACGTCGACAATCCCCATAAAGCTCGAGCGGCCCGAGATCTACTATGGGGAGAGCACTGATGAATACGTCATCGTGAAGACCGACGAGCCGGAATTCGACTATCCGGCTGGCGAGAACGTTTATACGACTTATGAGGGGACGGGCGGCGTCCCGGTTGGTTCCCTGGTGAACCGTTTGAGCTTGGCCCTCTACTTAGACAGCTATCGGATCATCTTCACCGGCTCCATTCGGCCTGAGAGCCGTGTCTTGCTCCACCGAAACATCCATGTGCGGGTAAAGAAGATCGCGCCTTTCCTGGCCTATGATCGCGACCCCTACCTGGTTATGGCTGACGGGCGGCTGTACTGGATCATCGACGCCTATACTGTCTCCACCCGGTACCCTTACTCCGAGCCCTATGCTGGCGATAACGTACCAGCTCTCAGAGGTATCAACTACATCCGGAACTCGGTTAAGGTCGTTGTGGACGCGTACAATGGCTCAGTCACCTATTACGCCATTGACGAGGAGGACCCGATCCTCGCGACCTACCGGAAGATCTTCCCGGGCTTGTTCAGATCGTTCCAGGAGATGCCGTCGGTCCTACGGGACCATCTCCGTTACCCCCAGGACCTCTTTCAGATCCAGGCGGAGGTTTACACCAAGTACCATATGACCGACCCCGAGGAATTCTATAACCAAGAAGACCTGTGGAACATTCCCGTGGAGCTTTATTCCGATAAGACCGTGCGCGTGGAACCCTACTACGTAGTAATGCAGCTGCCCGGTGAGACGGAACCGGAATTCATCTTGATGCTGACCTTTACGCCGTCCAATAAACCGAACTTGGTAGCCTGGATGGCGGCACGCTCAGATGGGGAAAAATACGGGGAGCTCCTGGTGTATAACTTCCCCAGTGGGCATCTCACCTACGGGGTAATGCAGGTGGAAGCTCACATCAACCAGGACGCCGATATATCGGCCAAACTGAGCCTTTGGGATCAGCGGGGAAGCCAGGTGATCCGGGGTAATCTGCTGGTCATCCCCATAGAGAAATACATCTTATACGTTGAGCCCTTGTACCTGCAGTCTACACAGAACCAGTGGCCGCAGCTCAAGAGGGTTATTGTGGCGCATGGCGGACGCGTGATTATGGAACAGACCCTCGAGGCGGCGCTGACACGGCTCTTCGGACAGGCGCTCCCACCAGCCGAGCCGCCGGCCCCGGACACGGGCCCTCCGACGACCAGGACAGTGGAATCCCTGGTGATCAGGGCTAACGAGTGGTTCAAGGAGGCGCTGGACAAACTCAGGCAGGGAGACTGGGCCGGTTACGGGGAGGCCATAGAAAAGCTCGGTGAGGTCTTGAACGAACTCGAAGGCCTGGTAGGTGAGCCCAGTTCGGAGGTGGAAGAATGAACAAGACCGTATATATACGAAACATAGCCGATCACGTCGGACGGGAAATCCGCTTACACGGCTGGATGTACAATCGCAGGTCTAGCGGCAAGATCTGCTTCTTGATAGTCAGGGATGGTACCGGTTTCATCCAGTGCGTGGCGGTTAAGAAGGAAGTAGGGGAGGCGACCTTCGACCTCGTGGAATCGATGCCCCAGGAGTCCTCTCTGACCCTGACGGGCATCGTCAGGGAGGATCCCAGGGCCCCGGGGGGCTACGAGCTGACCCTGACGTCAGCCGAGCTGGTATCCCCGGCAGAGCCCTACCCCATAAGCCTGAAGGAACACGGGGTCGACTTCCTCATGAACTGGCGCCACCTTTGGTTGAGGACGCCACGGCAACACGCTCTGATGCAAGTCAGGGCGGAGGTCATCAGGGCCAGCCAGGAGTTCCTGGAGAAGGACGGGTTCATCAGAATAGATGCTCCGGTGCTTACGCCAGCTGCCTGCGAGGGCACCACAACCCTCTTCGAGACCGACTATTTCGGGGACAAGGCCTATTTAACCCAAAGCGGCCAACTATATGCCGAGGCAGCCTGTATGGCCTTCGGGAAGGTTTACTGTTATGGACCGACCTTTCGGGCGGAGAAATCCAAGACCCGCCGGCACCTAACCGAGTTCTGGATGTTGGAGCCCGAGATGGCCTTTTATGATTTAGAGGCAAGCATGCAATTACAGGAACGATTGGTAAGCTATATAGTAAAACAGGTGCTGGAACGACAGCGTCGGGCGCTGGATGTGCTGGGCAGAGACGTAGAGCCGTTGTTGGAGGTGGAGCCGCCCTTCCCGCGCTTGAGCTACGACGATGCGCTCCAACTTCTCAAGGAAGACGGGTTCGATCTGCCCTGGGGAGAGGATTTCGGGGCCCCACACGAGGCCGCGATATCGGATAGGTTCGCAAAGCCCGTTTTCGTCCACAGATACCCGGCGCAGTGCAAGGCCTTCTATATGAAACCCGATCCCAGCCGGCCTGAGGTCGTTCTATGCGCCGACCTGCTGGCCCCGGAGGGGTACGGAGAGATAATCGGCGGCGGCCAACGTTCGGACGATCTCGAGCACCTGGAGCGCCAGATGGCGGAGCACCAGCTACCGAGGGAGGCCTATGAGTGGTATCTCGACCTCAGACGCTTCGGCTCAGTCCCACATTCGGGATTCGGCCTGGGAATCGAACGCATAGTGGCGTGGGTCGCCGGGATCGACCATATCAGGGAGGCGATCCCCTTTCCACGCACTATCAGCCGAATCTACCCTTAGACGGACCCTGAAGGACAAGGGGGGAGAAGATGTTGGAGGAGATCGGCCGTACTCTCAGGGAGGCCCGTGAGGCGAAGGGGCTCAGCCTGGAAGAAGTACAGGCCGATACCAAGATCAGGCGGAAATACCTCCAGGCACTAGAGGATGGTCGGGAGGATGAGTTCCCCGCGGAAGTATACCTGCGAGGGTTCTTGCGGTCCTACGCCAACTATCTCGGGCTCGACGGACTGGCTCTGGTAGAGGAGTACCGTCGCACCCGGGAGGAACAGATGGATGAGCAGGAGGAGGCTCGCGTAGAGGACGACGAGGTCACCGTGGCGGACAGGCTCATCGTGCGGCCGGTCGTAGTGGTAGTCCTCGTCGGACTGATCCTCCTCGCGGGCACTTTCCTGGGCCTACGGTACTGGCCGACCACTACAACGGCCGATGAGGAGTTGCCCGGCCCGGCAGCTGAGAACGCGCAGGTACTGGCGCCCGAACAGCAGGAGGAGGCCTCGCAGGAGCCAGCGCCCGATACCCCTCCGCCGACACCACGACCGAGGCTGGAGATGTTCTCTGATAACGATAAGGAGTCGGTCTACTACGTTACCGGGTCCGAGGCGGTGGAGCTCTCCATCGCCGCCCGCGGTCGCTGCTGGCTTGAAGTGATGGTGGACGGTGAAGTGGTCACCCCTCCGTCGGGCATTATCCTCGAAGAGGGCGAGGCGCGTACCTGGAACGGCCACGACAGGATCTTCTTCCGGGCCGGGAACCCAACCGTGTTGGACGTAACCGTTAACGGGATCCCCCTTGACCTGAACGCGCAACAGGGCATTCCAAAGAACTTCGTCTTTATCCTGAAGAGAGATTGAGGGGATGATCATGAAGCTAGCCATAACCGGAAAGGGCGGTGTTGGAAAGACCACCCTAACTGCGCTCCTGGCCTACCTGTTCGCCACAGATGGACGAAGGGTTCTGGCCGTAGACGCCGACCCGGATGCGAATCTCGGGAACGCCTTGGGCGTACGAGAAGATGAATTGGCCAAGATAGTTCCGATCAAGGATATGGAAGACCTGATCTATGAGCGGACAGGCGCCCGCCCGGGGACTATGGGCGGGTGGTTCGCGCTGAACCCCAAGGTGGACGATATTCCCGAAAACTGCGCCCTCCAGGTGAGGGAGAACATAAAGCTCCTCGTGATGGGGGGCATCACCAGCGGCGGGGGCGGCTGCGCCTGCCCCGAGAACGCGCTGCTCAGAGAGCTGCTGCGACACCTGGTGGTGGATCGAGATGAGACGGTGTTGGTAGACATGGAAGCGGGACTCGAACACGTGGGGCGGGGTACCGCGCGGAGCGTGGACGCCTTCGTGGTGGTGATAGAGCCGGGGCGGAGGAGCTTCCAAACCGCTCATGCCATCGTCCGCCTGGCACGAGACTTAGGAGTTAAAAGGGTCCTCGCCGTGGCCAACAAGGTCCGCGAGGACCAGGTCGAAGCAGTGAGACAAGGCGTCGGCGACCTGGAGTTCTTGGGGTATCTTCCCTATGACCCGTGTGCTGTTCACGCCGACCTCGGCGGCGAGGCCGCCTTCACCGCATGTCCGGCTCTCCTCAATGCGGCGCGCGGGATCAAGGACCGACTGGAAAAGGCCCTCCTCTAGCGGGCTTCGCCCAGAAGGGTGCCCACCGGGGCAACCTTGAGGCCGAGCTCTTTTAGGCCGCCCAGGATGGCCGGCAGAGCCTTCAACGTGGTCTCGGCGCTGCCCGTGATCCTCATGCGTATGATCCCGCCGGGGGCCGCGCGGGAGAGAACCCTCTGCGTTACATAGACGGGATCCGAGCTGCTTCCGTCTTGGGAGTCGACCTGCCAAAGCACCGTTTCCAGATCGAGGATCTCCGCCATGGCCAGGACCCTCGCGTCGTACTCCCCGTTGGGCGGTCGAAAGAGGAACACTGGCTCGCCGATCAACCTCTCAATGGCCTCCTTTCCACTGAGGAGACTATCTTCTATGGTCTCCCGCGGATACTGGCTCAGGTTGATATACCGGTAACCCAACATCCCTATTTCCTGCCCCGCTCTGACCAGGAGCTCCACCGCGTCGGGGTTGGCGTTCGCCCAGTTCCCGGTGATGAAGAAGGTAACGCGGGCATTGTGTTGCTCGAGGACCTTCAGGACGTTCTTTACCGCTTCGACACCGTCTACCACGTCGAAGGTAAGGGCTACTGCCTCGTCGTTCTCCACCTTAGTGATAGGACCGCCGACGACCTCCACGGCCTCGGGTGAAGGGGTGGTGCGAACGCCTATGAGAACCAGCAGGAACAGGACGAGCAGGCTAAGCCCCGCCGCGAACCTCTTCCGCGCCCGGCGGTTGACCGTGATGACCAGCACCGAACCTCCCCCCTTGCTAGACTCTATTCAGGCAAGGGAGGGCTTATGCGCCAGACGTCCGAGCAGACGGCGACGACGGTGCTGGAGTTCGGCGCGACCCTTTGGCGTTAGCTGGCACGTGGCGAGGGCCCGCTCAACCACGTCGAGGGCCTGCCTGAACTCGCGCAGCCTGTGCTCATAGTACTTGGCACGCTCGACGTAGGCGAAGGGGTCCTCGGGCCTCTGGTCACAGAGCTCTGTCCACAGAGCATCAGCCTCCCGCCACCGGCCGGTGCGTTTGCAGGCCAGCGAGGCGTACCTCAGTGCCTGAACACGATAATCGTCCGGCATTGTGGGAGCTGCGGCACGGAGATACAACCGGAGGGCCGATTCCAGCTGACCCCTCCGTTCGTGGTAATGGGCAACGCCCAAGGCCTGTGCGGGGGAAGGATCGTCTCTTCCGGTGAGAAGGTCACATATCCTGCCGAATAGGGCTGCCAGGGACAGGATGTCCAGGAGATTGTGGTCCAGAACTGCGGGGAGGGCCTCTACATGTCCATCCCTCAAGAAGCGAAAGTAGAGGTGCGGGATAAGCTCGCCCGGGACATCGCCTTGACGCCGAAAGGACAAGACGCTGCGCTCGAGTTCGCCGAGGCTACACGAGCTCAGCGACGCCCCGAAGATGCGCCGCGCCGGGTACAACAGGTCCAAATGACAGCCTGCCTCGGGCGGAAGACGCCGATTAAGGATAAAGCGTGTGGTCAGGAGGTTCCAGTCGAAACACTTGCCGTTGAAGGTAATCAGAATTCGAAAGGGGCGCAAGGCCTCTTCCAGAGCGGTGAGGAAAGCAGCTTCAGCGTGGGGGCCGGGGAGGAAAATCTGGTCCACGTGAAACTTGCCGCCGTCGACATATCCCAGGCCGACCAGGAAGACATAGGTCCCTGGCCCGCTGGAGAGGCCGGTGGTCTCCGTGTCCAGGAACAGGACATCCTCGGGCCTGATGCCCGGTATTCGCCCAATTAGATACGCCAAGCCGCCGGCCGGCTGAAGGGAGGGGAGACATACCCCGCCGTGTCGGTATCCGGGGGAGAGGGAACGTCGGCGCCGGAAAAGGGTCCCCCCTGGCAGTTTCTGGGGGGAGGCCCCTAGCCTAACCGCCAGGCTGTATGAGTCCGTCTCCTCCCTGTCATCCACTGTGTCGATGGCCCGTAACTTCTCCCGAAGGTTCATCACATCGTCCCCCCGAGAAGGGTATCCAACACGGCGCGGGCCATATCCTTAGCCCCGGGGCCGACCTCGTTGGCCGGGCCAGTACAAGAGGGACAGCCGTCCGCACACGAGCACGAACCCACCAAATCTTGGGCGCACCTGAGAACCTGTTCGTCAACCTGGAACATCTTCTCGGCCAACCCCACACCCCCAGGATAGCGATCGTAAAGGAAGATCGTCGGCCTGCCCGTGAAGGGCGCTCGCACTTGTACTACGGTCTCCAGGTCGCCACGGTCACACATGAGATATAGGGGGGCGATGTTGGCTAGCAGGTTTGCCAACCCCAACAGCCCTGCCTCTATCTGAGAGCGGACATGAGACCTCCAAGGGGACTCATCAAGGGAGAGCCAATAGGCCTCAGTGTGCATCTGCTCCTCCGGCAGATGAATGGGCCCCGATCCCAGGTTCTCGTGGGTATAGAGTTTAATCTTCTTGAACATGGTGGGCTTCGACCGCACCAAAACCTCTCCGTAGCCCGTAGCTGAAAGCCCCCGCGCGCCCTCCTGCAGCACCTCGAGGACCTGCAGGTCCACCGCTAAACTGGCGTCGGTATAGTAGTCGACCTTTACTCGGCGCACATAAGCCTTCTTCTCCTCGTAATCGAGGGTCTCTACCTGATACTGGACGGACTCGTGAATATAGATCGCCTCCTCGTGAAGGAGAAGAGGAGCACTGATACGGTCGACCTCGCCGATGACCCGGGGCTTCTCCGTGATATCGATAACGACGAAGTTCTCTGCCGATGCCGAACGCAGGCTTATCTCCTCGGCGGGAAAGGCGTCCGCCATCCAATACCAACGCCCCTGGACCCTGTGGATCAGCCCCTTCTCCTCCAGATAGGAGAGGATCTCTTCGGTAGTGCTGACGCCGAACTCCTCGCCTTCCTCAAAGGGTAGTTCGAAGGCGGCGCACTTGAGGTGGTTCATCAGGATGTACAGGTTGTCGGGGTTGATGAGCCCGTTTTCCACGGAGCTGCCGAAGAAGTACTCCGGGTGCGTTATAATGTACTGGTCCAGGGGTGAGCTGCTGGCCACGAGGAAGACGGCAGATACCCCCGTGCTACGGCCCGCCCGGCCCGCCCTCTGCCACGTACTGGCGATGGAGCCTGGGTAGCCCAGCATGACACAGGCCTCGAGGCGGCCGATGTCTATCCCGAGCTCCAGGGCGCTCGTACTCACCACGCCGCGCACCGACCCGTCCCTCAGCGCCCGCTCTATGTCGCGCCGCTCACGGGGCAGGTACCCGCCGCGATAGCCCCTCACCGTAGAGGACTGGCCCACCTGGGCCAAAGCCTCCTTTAGGTAGGTGACGAGCACCTCCACCGACAGACGTGTACGCGCGAACACGATGGTCTGAATCCCATTGCGCAGTAGCCTGCTGGCGATACCGCGTGCCTCCAGCAGGCTGCTACGCCTAATCCCCAGTTGCTCGTTTACCACCGGCGGATTGTAAAAGATGAAGTGCTTCTCACCACTGGGCGCGCCGTTCTCGTCAACGAGTCGCACCGGCCTGCCGATGAGCCTCGCAGCCAATTCCGCGGGATTGGCGATGGTCGCCGAACAGCATATATACACCGGATCCGAACCGTAGAAACGGCAGATCCTGCGGAGGCGCCTGAGGACGTTGGCCATGTGGCTCCCGAACACACCTCTATAAGAATGCAGCTCGTCGATGACCACGTACCTCAAGTTCTCGAACAGCTTCACCCATTTCGTATGATGGGGCAGAATAGCCGTGTGCAACATGTCTGGATTGGTCACAACTATATGACCCGCGGTTCGTATGACTTTCCTGGCATCGGGTGGGGTATCTCCGTCGTAAGTATGTACCTTCACGTCGGCGCCGATAGTATCGATGAGGCCGCGCAACTCAGCCAGCTGATCCTGAGCGAGGGCCTTGGTTGGGAAAAGATACAGGGCTCTGGCCTCTCCTTCACGTAGTATCCGGCTGAGAACGGGTAGGTTATAGCATAACGTCTTTCCCGATGCCGTAGGGGTGACCACTACCACGTCCCGTCCGGCTAGGGCCTCCTCAACGGCCTGGGACTGGTGAACGTAGAGGTTCTCTATACCCTTCTCCTGTAGCGCCGGACGCAACAGCGGGTGCAGAGACTTGGGAAAAGGACCATACTTGGCCCGCCTTGGGGGGACGACCTCCCAGTGGGTAACGTTGGCCATGAAGGACGGGTCCTCTCTCAGCCTGTCGAGAATCTGCTCGAGGTTCAACGCCATACACCTCACGGTCAGTACTAACCCATTGTATTCGCGTGGCGTGACCTCGAGTCCTCCCCGTTGGACAAGGGGCGTTGTACGGTGTTAGAATAGTGACTGAGTTGACGTAGAGCGCACCGGAGGAGAGAGGATGAAACAGAGGATAACTAGCTTTCCGTATGAGGGCCTGTTCTCCGACTACTGCGGCGGAGTTGACCTCAGGGAGTTTTTCCCCCTAAGCCCCTGGGACGAGCGCTCCTACTTGGAGCGCGCGAGACACTTGGACCGTAGGCCGTCGTCGGGACGACCACGGCTCGCTGAGGCCCTGGTTCGCTACAACCAGGATCTTGATGCATATCCAGCCGCCGTCGAGAACGCCAGGCTGCTGGCAGACCCCAAGACCCTCGTCGTGGTCACGGGACAGCAAACGGGCCTCTTTACCGGTCCCCTGATTACCGTATACAAGGCCGTCACCGCCATAGCCCTGGCCAGGAAGTTAAGCACCTCCTTGAATCGTCCCGTGGTCCCGGTGTTCTGGGTCTGTAGTGACGACCATGATTTCGAGGAGATCCGAGGGGTCACGGTGGCATCTCCTAACGGAGACCTCGAGGCCCTTGACCTGGGCTTTGAGCCGCCGCCACGTCGTCCAGTCGGTTGGTTAGACCTCCCGCCGGCGACCCGCAACGCCGTATACCACCTAGAGCAGATGGCCGGGTCCTTTCCCCATGGCAGTGAGACGGTCAAACTGCTCAGTGACACCCTGGAGCGAGCCTCGAGCCCCGCGGAGTGGTTCGCCAGGATCATGGCCCGCCTATTCACCGCCCAGGGTTTGGTCCTCTTAGATCCCCTGTTGCCGGAGGTGCGAGACCAGGCCAGGCCGGTGTTTGAGGCCGCCCTTAAAGAGGCGTCCGAGATCGAGAGGGCGATCCGGGAGGCTGGCGCCAAGGTGAGGGCGCGGGGATATGAGCCCTCTCTACGCCTGGACAGGGACCAGCTGTGCCTCTTTCGTATCGTCAACCAAGAACGCAGGGCCTTGTTCCTGGAAGAGGGGGCGGTTAAGACGCGCGAAGGCGACCGTTGGACCCTGCAAGAAGTGCTCCGGGCCGTATCGGACGAGCCGGGTTCACTGGCTCCCAACGTCATCACCAGGCCGCTTCTCCAGGACAACCTGTTACCAACTCTCGCGCAGGTCTCAGGTCCGGGGGAGCTGTCCTACCTCTGTCAGATGGCCGATGTTTATCGCCTCTTCGGGCTGGAAATGCCAGTGATCTTCCCGCGCGTTACACTGACCCTCATCCCTCCCCGCGTACAGCAGGTCATGGCTGAATACGGCATTGAGGAGATAAGTCCAGACGCTCTCGTCGCGGCGGAGGAGAGGGCCCGTCATAGGCTCGATGACTTCGGCATCGACCGCTATTTCGACTCCCGTCTGGGGGAAATAGAGGCTGTTTATGCCCGTATGCAGCAGGACGTGTCCAAGATTGACCCCGACCTGGTCCCTCTCACGCGCGAGAACCTGGAAAGGGTCAAGCGTCAGCTTGAATACCTCCGTGAAAAGGCGTGGCGGTTCCACCGCCGCAAACATCGTCGCCTGCTAAAGGACATCGCGTTGGCACGGTCCTACCTCAGGCCGACCGGTGGGCCGCAGGAGAAGGTGCTGGGGATTGTGACCTTCCTTATGGAAGCAGGGCTTGACCTTCCAGGCAAGCTGGTGGAAAACCTCATCCTCTGCCCCTACCATCACCGGATGGTGTACCTCTCATGAGCGGGCTCGATATCCTGGCCTGTGGGGCTCATCCCGATGACGTGGAGCTGGGAGCCGGAGGCAGCCTGGCCCGTCATGCGGCCTTAGGGTACAGGGTGGGGATCCTTGATCTGACGCGCGGCGAGATGGCTAATAACGGTACGGCAGAGGAGAGGGATGGCGAGGCTAAGCACGCCGGTGAGATCCTCGACGTCAGCGTGCGCCTTAACCTCGGCCTTCCCGACAGAGGAATACGATTGACAGACGAAGCCCTAGCCAAGGTGGTCGCGGTAATCCGCAAGTATCGGCCCAGGGTTCTGCTGGTGCCTTATAGTCGGGACACCCATCCAGATCATCGGGCCGCATACGTGCTGCTGGAAGAGGCCAAATTCTCGGCCGCACTGGCTAAGTTCGAGGGCGACCACCCCCCGTACCGGGTACCGGTCCTCCTGCAGTACTTTATAAATAACGATGAACGCCCAGACGTGGTCGTTCCCACGGAGGGGTACATAGAGAGGAAGATGGCGGCTATCAGAGCCCACCGCAGCCAGTTCCTCTACGAGCCCGGGCGGTTGAGGACGCCTCTTAACGACGGCAGCCTCCTGCGCAAGATCGTCGCTCGCGACCGATATTTCGGCAGTCTCATAGGTTCCGAGAGCGCTGAGGGTTTCCTGTGGGGAGCCCCGCGCAGGACCGAGGACCTGCTCGGTCTGGTGTATAAGGGAGGCAGCTAGCCATGAAGGTCGGGATAATCTGTTATCCTTCCTACGGCGGCAGCGGAGTGGTAGCCACGGAGCTCGGCCGGCAACTGGCGGCGAGAGGTCACTTCGTACACTTCATAAGCTACGACGTCCCCTTCAAACTGAGCACATATGAGGCCAATGTTACCTTTCATGAAGTGGATATACCCTCTTATCCACTGTTCGCCTACCCGCCATATCTACTGGCCCTGGCCAACAAGGTGGTGGAGGTGAGCCGGCGCTACTCCCTCGACATCCTTCACGCCCACTACGCCATACCCCACGCTACCTGTGGTTTCTTGGCCCGTGAGGTGCTCGGCGGCCGGCTGAAAGTGGTCACGACCCTCCATGGGACTGACGTCACCCTCCTGGGGTCGAACCCCTCCTTCTCCGACATCATCCGGTTCTCCATCGAGAGCTCCGATGGGGTGACGGCGGTCTCCCAGGACCTGGCCCGAGTGACTCGAGAGCTCTTCGACATCCGCTCTCCCATAGAGGTCATCTACAACTTCGTGGATGCGAGTAGATTTCGCCCTTTGGAAGTTGAGGATCTCCGCAGCCGGATTTGTAGTCCCGAAACCCGGGTCCTGGTACACATCTCCAACTTCCGGCCCGTTAAGCAACCCGTTGCGGTGATAGACATCTTCCACGCCGTGCAGCAGGAATTGCCGGCAGTCCTGCTCTTGGTGGGCGATGGACCTGAGATGGCCCGGGTACAACAGCGGGTGGATGAGCTTGGCATCGCGCAGCGCGTGAAATTCCTCGGTAAGCAGGAGGAAGTGGTAGAGATACTGTCCCTGTCCGACCTGATGCTCCTGCCCTCGACCCAGGAGAGCTTCGGGCTCGTTGCGCTCGAGGCCATGGCCTGCCAGGTGCCGGTGATCGCTTCCAGGGTAGGCGGACTACCCGAGGTGGTCGTGCACGGCAGGGCTGGCTTCCTTTACTCCCCCGCAGACCTTGAGGGCATGGCGCAGGGCGCTATAACCATCCTCAGCGACCCGGCCCTCAGAGAGGAGATGGGCCTCCACGCCCGGGCCATAGCCGTAGAGAAGTTCTCCGCCGACGAGCAAGTCGCGCGCTACGAGAGATATTATGAACAGGTACTGGAGAACGAGGTGTAGGCATGAAGGTCGCCATGGTGTCTCTCGGGTGTGACAAGAACACGATCGATAGTGAGGAGATGCTCGGCCTCCTGCAGTCAGGGGGCTTTGAGATCACTATTGACGTGACTGAGGCGGACGCGGTGGTGGTGAATACCTGTGGCTTTATCGCGGACGCCGTCGAGGAATCTGTGAATGCCATTCTCGAGGCCTCAGAGAGGATGAAAGATGAGGCCGTGCTGGCCGTCGTCGGTTGCCTTGTAGAAAGGTACGGCGACGAACTCAAGAGGGAGATCCCCGAAATCGACCTGTTGCTCCGCCCGTCGGAGTTGGCTGAGATCCTGCCCGCCATCTCCGAACGCCTAGGCTTCAGACCCGCCGCGGCGCACCGTGGGCGCGTGCTATCCACGCCACCGTACCTAGCTTACGTGCGCATCGCGGAGGGTTGCGATAAGCTATGTACCTTTTGCACGATACCCTCGCTCCGAGGCCCCTTCCGGAGCAGGCACCCCGCTGAGATCCTGGCGGAGGTGGAGGACCTCGCCGCCCGCGGTGTCAAGGAGGTCGTTCTAGTGGCCCAGAACACGGGGGATTACGGTCATGACCTCAACGAGCGTACCTCCCTGCCGGACCTGCTCAAGGGCATCGCCCGGGTAAAGGGGGTACGCTGGGTACGGCTTCTGTACTGCTATCCAGGAGGCGTAACGCCCGAGCTACTCGAGGTGATGGCAACAGAACCGCACATCGTAGAATACCTCGATATCCCGTTACAACACGGCAGCGCGAAGATCCTCCGGGCCATGGGCCGGCGCTCAAAGCCCGAGAAGCTGATCCAGCTGGTAGAGGAGATCCGGCGACAGGTGCCGGCGATCTCCCTGCGCACCTCTCTGATAGTGGGCTTCCCCGGCGAGACGGAGGAGGACTTCACTCGTCTCCTCGAGTTCACACGACGCATAGCCTTCGACTACGTGGGGGTGTTCACCTACTCCCGCGAAGAAGGAACCGCGGCCGCGAGGCTGCCCGGCCACCTGCCCCGCAGGATAAAGGAGGAGAGAAAGCGGCGACTGATGGCCGAACAGCTCTCCATAACTCGCAGCAGGCACGCGTCGCGGATCGGGCAGATCACGGAGGCCATAGTGGAGGGCATAAACCCCAGCGACCCGGCGTCGATGCTCGGAAGGACCAGGGGTCAGGCCCCGGAGGTGGACGGGCAGACGGTTATCCTCGGCTCAGGCCTGAGCCCGGGCGAGATCATCCCGGTGCGTATCGTCGGGTACGACGATTACGATCTCATCGCTGAAATTGTAGAGTGAGGAAATCTTATGTCGACCTCGTAGAGATTACTAATTGGCATTGTACTGATAACATTTACGAGCTGTGTTATAATGTAGATGCGCAATTATGTTAACTGGCCTGCGTGCCAGTTTTCTGGCTCTACGAGGAGGGGTTGCCGTTGGGCTTCGGTGAACTCAGGATCTGGGCCGTAGCTATAGTGCTTGCCGTCGCGCTTGGTGCTCTCTTCGGCGGGTATTACCTCTACGAGCAGAACACCGTCAAGGCTCCTCTGGAGCAGGCCCTGGCCGAAGCACCAGGGGTTAAGGCCTTTACCTTGACCCGGGATGGAGCGGTGACACGCCTGGACGTTGAGCTGGCATGGGTAGACAGCCTCGCGGACACCTACGCCGCCCTGGACGCCACCGCAGGCCGATTGCTCGGGCAAGGCTACGCGCTTAGGCTCATTGACCGACGCGATCCCTTTCTGGAGCGAGTCTACCACCAAGCGCATTTCGCCCTCCAAGAGGGAATCTACACCGGCCGCTTCACCGACATGGCGAGGTCGGTGGATGAGATCATGGCCCAGAACGGGGTCGAGGAATACCGGTTAACCGTGACAGAGCGGCACGTCTTCCTCCAGATAAAGAAGGGGCGGGCTTATCTATACGAGGTGATACCGCGAACCGAAGATAGGGGGGGCGAAGCCTTTGACAGTTAAAGAGGTAGCTCTGGGCTCGGCGCTGGCCGTCTTGTTTTTCGCCGGCTATTTAGGCTACAACGTCCTGCCGTTCCTCTTCTTCGGGGGGTTGCTGTACGTCCTGTGGTTTACCGTGACCAACCGCAACGCGGGTGGCACTCAGGTGGCTCTAACCCCTACCTCCAAGATATCCGACGTCGACTTCGAGGCTATCGGGGGACAGGAGATGGCGAAGAACGAGCTCCGTGAGGCCCTGGACTTCATGCTGAACCGGGAGGCCATCAAGCGCCTGGGTATAAGACCCCTGAAGGGCATCCTCCTTCACGGCCCACCCGGAACCGGCAAGACACTACTGGCCAAGGCCGCGGCGAGTTATACCAGAGCCGTCTTCTTGGCCGCCTCAGGCAGCGAGTTTATAGAGGTCTACGCCGGAGTCGGGGCCCAGAGGGTCAGGCAGCTGTTCAAGAGGGCCAAGGAAATGGCCAAAAGCGAGGGGACAAACCATGCCCTCATCTTCATCGACGAGCTGGAGATCCTCGGCGGGGTTCGCGGCAAGCACAGCAGCCACCTGGAGTACGACCAGACCCTGAATCAGCTGCTGGTGGAGATGGATGGGCTGACCCTGGACGACGATGTTCAGGTCATGGTGCTGGGTGCCACCAACCGGATCGATCTCCTTGATCCGGCGCTGCTCAGACCCGGTCGGTTCGACCGAGTGGTGAACGTAGAGCTGCCTGATAAGGAAGGCCGGCTGCGCATCCTACAACTCCACACCAGAGACAAGCCCTTGGCAGAGGACGTGGACCTGGAGAGCCTGGCACGAGACACTTTCGGATTTTCCGGCGCTCACTTGGAGAACCTGACCAATGAGGCCGCCATTATGGCTATGCGGGAGGGTCTTGACCGCATCTATCAGCGACACCTTGTCGAGGCCATAGATAAGGTGATGATGGGCGAGAAGCTGGACCGTCGGCCCACGCCCGAGGAACTCCGGCGGATCGCCGTTCACGAGGCGGGTCATGCCTTGGTCAGCGAGGTCCTACGGCCCGGCTCGGTATCGGCGGTGACCATCACCTCCCGAGGTTCCGCCCTCGGCTATGTTCGAAACAATCCCGGGGACGACCGATACCTGGAGACAAGGGAACTCTTGGAGGAGGAGATCTGCGTGCTCGTGGCGGGGTCCGCGGCCGAGAGGCGGCTATACGGCAGCGGCAGCAGCGGCGCCGCCAGCGACCTGCGGGCCGCCGTAGACCGCGCCAGGAAGCTGGTCTCCGCCGGTATGTCGGAGCTCGGTGTCGTCGATGAGGAGGTCGTCCCGCCCGGCCTGTTGCACCGGACCATAACGGGGATCATCTCCGAACAGGAAAGTCGGGCAGATGCCATACTCGCCCACGCTAGCGTGGCCCTTGACCATCTGGTCGAGGTGCTGGTCGAAAAGGAAAGCCTCGCAGGGGATAAACTAAGGGACCTCCTCCGCTCTCAGGGCGTTGTAACCTGAGGCGCGAGTAGGCTATGCGTGCACAGCCGGGGCACCGAACCCCGGCTGTTGGCCTTTGTTCTCCTCGCAGGGGACGGCATCACGATCGCGAAAGCCTAATTAGCCAAAACTTCTGGGAGGGAACGCCTTGCGAGCCGAGATAATCAGCGTGGGTACTGAGCTACTGCTCGGAGACGCTACCAACACCACCGCCAGGTTTCTGGCCGAGAGGTTGGCTCTCCTGGGGATAGACCTGTCCCACCAGGTCACCGTCGGCGACGATCCAGCACGCCTCACTGAGGCCATAAGGATCGCCCTCGGTCGCGCGCAGATGATAGTTATCACGGGAGGGCTGGGCCCTACGCCCGACGACATCACCCGCGAGTCCGTCTCCCAAGCCCTTGACGTGCCGCTGCGGCATGACGAGGGGGTGGCGGAGGAGATACGACGCAGGTTCGAGCGCGCCCGACGCCCCATGCCCCGGAGCAACTTAAGACAGGCCCTAGTCTTAGCCGGCGCGAAGGTCCTCCGCAATCCCATGGGAACGGCGCCGGGCCAGCTATTGGAGAGGGAGGGCCGCCTAGTCATCCTTCTCCCCGGACCTCCGACAGAACTCGAGACCCTATGGCTTGGGGAGGTGGAACCGTGGATCGAAGGGAAGGGGCTCGCCGAGGAGACCATCCGTTCGACGGTGTTAAAAACCTTCGGGCTCGGGGAATCTAAAGTCGCAGAGGTGTTGGAGGACCTGCTCGCGGACTCGAGCTCCTGTACGACCGTGACCCTCGTCCAGGAAGGGGAAGTGCACGTCAAACTGACGAGCAAGGCCCCCTCAGCCGCAGAGGCTCTAAGGAGAATCGAAACCGTAGCGGAGGAGGTCGAGAGAAGACTGGCCGGTTACGTCTTCGGCCGTGGGGATGAGACGCTCCCGTCAGCCGTGGCTCGGCTGCTAACAAAGGGCGGGCACACCCTGGGCGTCGCCGAGTCCTGCACGGCAGGTCTTATGGGCGCCATGGTCACCTCGGTCCCGGGCAGCTCCCGCTACTTTCTTGGCGGCGTTATCGCCTACGCCAACGACGTAAAGCGGGCGAGCCTGGATGTGCCAGAGGAGATGCTGAGTAGGCACGGGGCGGTCAGCAACCCGGTGGCCCTGGCCATGGCTAGGGGAGCCTCCCGTCAAATGGGTGCCGACATTGGCATTGGCATTACCGGCATCGCCGGACCCGGCGGCGGATCACCGTCGAAACCGGTAGGCACCGTATTTATAGCAATTACTGGGCCTTATGGGTCAGAGTGTTTCCACCACAGGTTCATGGGGGACAGGGAGGGGGTGAGGCTTCAGAGCGCTAAGAGCGCGCTCTTTCACCTGTGGCGCTACCTGAGGAAGGGGCTAGGTTAAATGCGAGCGACTTTCCAGGACGCTGGGCCCTTGCTCCCGGCATTTTTCGCCATCTTGGGCATGATAGTCTTGACGAGCTTCATCAGCCCCGCCACCTATCATGTAGGGGCCTTTAAGCTTGACCTTTCGCTCAGCCTCTTCGACTTGGGTCTCACTGAGATCGGACTTCCGCCGATCGGTGAGGTGGCCGCACATACCCACCTCACCCCGCTGAAGCTCCGTATTGACGTCAAGAGCGTAGATCTCGATCTGCTGCAGGAGATGGCGGCAGGCGATACCGAGGAGATCCTCTCCGATCTGAGGACCCGTCTGGTTCGGGTTCTCAGGCTGTTCGTCGTTCGCACCCTTGCGCTCGCGGCGCTCGGCGGTGCTTTAGGGTGGATGGTGGTAAGGCCCTCGCCGCAGGCAATGGTCAGGGGGGCCCTGGTGGGCCTCATTGCCATGGGCTTGCTGCTCGGAGCGAGCTACATCAGTTACGACATCAGCGCCTTCGAGAACCCCGAATACCGTGGGGCGCTCGAGGCCGCGCCGTGGATGATCGGTTTGCTCCGGAACAGCATAGTTAAACTGGAGGAACTGGGCGAGAAGATGCGGCTGATAGCCACCAACCTGTCCACGCTGTTCAGCCGCATAGAAGAACTCGAAGCCCTCGACACGCTGCGCCCGGGAAAGCGCGTCCTTCTGGTCGCCGACATCCACAACAACCCCGCGGCGGTCGACCTGGTTAGCGAAGTGGTGCGAACCTTCTCCGTGGACTTCGTCGTGGACGCCGGTGACCTCACCGATTTTGGGACGCCCCTGGAGGCGAAGCTGGTAGAGGGAATTGGCGACCTCGGCATCCCCTATTTGTTCGCAGCCGGAAACCACGACGCCCCTGGCATCATTGCTACGCTCAGAGAGTTCGATAACGTGATTATCCTGGACGGTAAACCGGTCGAGGTTGAGGGCGTGAGGGTCATGGGATTCCCCGATCCCTCAGCCTCGTCCACCTCACCGGCCATACCCTCCGCGCAGGATATGGAGCGGGCAGCCCAGGCCATCGATGCGGCCCTCACCCATAACCCCCGCCCTGACCTGCTGGTGATACACAATCCCCATCTTGGATTGAGGTTCGCCAAACGCACCGGGGTACTGGTAAACGGTCACACACACGCGGCCCTAATCCAGTTCAGGGGGACCGTGCCAGTGATCAACCCCGGCACTACCGGGGGCGCTGGAATTCGTGGACTCAGCGCCCGCGAAGAGATACCCTTCAGCCTGGTGCTACTGCACCTCGTCCCCGGCGAGGCAGGGGCGAGACCAGGCGAGTGGATACCGCAGACCGCAGACCTTATTGAGGTTTATAACCTCAGGGTATCCTTCACTCTAGAGCGCATAGCCCTCACCGGCGAAGACGTGGACCTTCGGAAGGTAACCCCCTAGCTGCAGGAAAGAGCCCCCACCTGTAGAAGAGTTGCAAGGAGGAGGCAACGAGTGATGAGGTGTTTCATCGCCGTCCCGATCACCGGCGAGGCGAGAAGAGGGGCGGCACGTTTTCAGCATAGGTTGAGGCAAGAGGGAGACCCCGTCAAGTGGGTGGCGCCCCATAACTTCCATTTGACCCTTCATTTCTTAGGAGAGATGGAGCGGGACGTGATCGAGGAGATGCCCGCGCTCTTTGGGCAAGCGCTCGGGACACACGCGCCCTTTGAGGTCGAGCTCCAGGGCGCTGGGGCCTTTCCCAGCCTCAACAAGCCACGGGTTATATGGGTGGGGGTCGGAAGGGGGTCTGAGGCCCTGGCCTCTCTCCACGAGGCCCTCAAGGGCCCTCTTGCGCAGCTCGGGCTTCGGGTCGAGGACAGGCCCTTTAAGCCGCACCTGACTCTGGGCAGGGCGCGCGGAGCCATCGGTAGGCCTTGCAGGGAGGAGATCCGCCGTGGGCGGGATTTGGGTCACGGATCTTGCCTCGTGTCTCGCGTCATCCTGTACCAGAGCGTCCTCAGACCCTCAGGTCCGCTTTACCATCCCCTATTTGAGGTGCAGCTAGGCAAGACTTGATGGGTAATTTTGGTAATGATATACTTTATTCCGTAGACCTGTTACCTGGAGGAGGATTCGTGTGGAAAAGGAAAAGGCTCTGGAAATGGCCCTGGCCAGAATCGAGCGGCAGTTCGGAAAGGGCGCCATCATGCGGCTGGGGGACGTCTCGGCCAGGATGAACGTGGAGGTGATCCCTACCGGGTCCCTTCTCCTGGACAAGGCGCTCGGCATCGGCGGGGTGCCGAGGGGGAGGGTGGTGGAGATCTACGGCCCGGAGGCCTCGGGCAAGACCACCGTTGCCTTGCACATAATCGCCGAAGCTCAGCGGCGAGGCGGGATAGCGGCCTTTATTGATGCCGAGCACGCCCTGGATCCCGTGTACGCGGGGAAGCTAGGCGTAGATGTGACAAACCTCCTCATATCTCAGCCTGATACTGGAGAGCAGGCTTTGGAAATAGCGGAGGCGCTTGTCAGGAGCGGGGCGGTGGATATCATCGTCATCGACTCGGTAGCAGCCCTGGTCCCGCGCGCTGAGATAGAGGGGGAAATGGGCGACTCCCACGTAGGGCTGCAGGCCAGGTTGATGTCGCAGGCCCTCCGTAAACTGACGGGCGCCATAAGCAAATCCCGTACTACGGCGGTGTTCATAAACCAAATCCGGGAGAAGGTCGGCGTCATGTTCGGCAACCCCGAGACCACGCCTGGCGGGAGGGCGCTGAAGTTTTACGCCTCGGTAAGGCTCGAGGTCCGGCGGACGGAGACCTTGAAACAGGGTACCGAGATCCTGGGCACCCGGGTGCGGGTGAAAGTGGTGAAGAACAAGCTCGCCCCGCCCTTCAAGCAAGCGGAGTTCGATATCATCTACGGCGAAGGTATCTCCAAGGAGAGCGAGCTCCTCGATGTCGGGAGTCAACTCGACATCATCACCAAGAGCGGCGCGTGGTACTCGTACGGCGAGGAGCGCCTGGGTCAGGGTAAGGAAAACGCCCGCATCTTTCTGAGGGAGCACCCTGAAATAGCGGAGGAGATTGAACTGAAGGTTAGGGAGAAACTCGGATTGCTCGCCGACCCAGGCAAGGCGGAGGCCGGTGAGGATGCCGGAACAGCGTGACCCGGTCGTTACCGGCATCAAGAGGACGGGTAGGTCACCCTTTATCCAGGTGAGCCTCTCGGACGGAAGGGTCCTGGAGCTCCACGAGGAGGTGTTCTTACAACGCAGCCTACATGAGGGGCTCATAGTAAAGCCAGCCCTGGTCAAGGCCCTCTTGGACGCTGATTGTAAGGTCAGAGCCAGGGAAGTGGCGCTGAGGTTTCTATCTTACAGAGCCCGCTCGGTCAGGGAGGTCGAGCGTCGTCTGGGGCGTGAGGGTTTTCCAGAGCAGGTAATCCGAGAGGTCGTGCATCGGCTGCAGGAGACCGGTCTCCTCGACGACCGACATTTCGCGCGGTTATGGGTACGCGATAAAATGCATCGGGGGCCGTACGGTAGGGTCGCCCTCCGTCATCAACTTCACCAGAGGGGAATATCGAGGGAGATCATCGATGCCATTCTAGACGAGGAACTCCCCGAGCCCCTCGAGCGGTCCCTGGCAGCGGAAGCTGCGGCGCGCGCTTGGCGAAGACACGCCAAAGGATCTCCCGTCACCAGGTTGCGTAAAACGTACTCCTTCCTGGCCAGACGAGGCTTTGATCCGGATGTCCTACGAGAGACAATGGAGCAAGTACAGCAGTGGTTGCACGAGGAGCGGTCGGTCTAGTGGTACGGGTTATGCGAGCCTTGAGTACAATACCGGAGCGCAGGGGGCTGTGGCCCTGGCTATTCCTGGTCAATTTCGGGGGAGCTCTCTACGGTTTTGAATGGTACCGCCAGCAGCTTTCCGTCACGCCGCCACATCTTTGGCCGCTCGTGGCGGACTCACCCCTTTCGGCTCTGCTCTTCAGCTTCGTTATCCTGGCCCTTTACTATAACCGGAGGTTGCCGCTCCTGGAGGCATTAGCATATCTACTGACCTTCAAATACGGACTTTGGGCGGCCGCCGTGATCGCGGCCTACTGGCTTTCCACCGGTAGTCTGGATTTCGAAAACGGTCACCTCCTGGCTTCTCATCTGGGGATGGCTGCCGAAACGGTGATCTTCTTTCGCTACTACCCCGTACCCAGGAGGTACCTGGCCCTGGGGCTGGCCTGGCTCCTCGTCAACGACCTCGTCGACTACCCGCTTGCCAACGTGCACCCTTACTTGCCTAGCGCCGACCTGAGAGGATTCGCCCTGGTGGCCGCCTTCACCTTGTCCGTCGCCAGTTACCTTCTCTTCGCCAAGTTGAGGAGCGTTGTAGGCCGGGAGAAGTGATTGGCCCTAGTACGCCTTGACAGCAACCTCACGTCACATTAAAATATTCTGGGATGGACTTGAAAAGCCTCTACCACGTGTTATCGATAGATTGCGCTCTATTGCGCAGCACGCAGCGCCCACGCTCTCACGCGCGGAGCAGTCAGCGGTGGGTGTAGAATACGCCGCGTTAGACGGGAAAAGTGGTAGATGTTTTTCAATGGCCGAGCCCCAACTCGGCTTTATTTCATTTTACTACTATCGTATCGTACTAGGGGGGGTGTAGATTATCGGCAGTATAGAGGTGCTTCTAATAGTGTCGCTGATCGGAGCTGCCCTGGGCGTCGCCGTTGGCTATATCGTGAGGAAGACCATCGGCGAGGCCAAAATAGGTTCTGCTGAAGAGGCAGCACGAAAGATATTGACCGAAGCTCAAAAAGAGGCGGAGGCGAAGAAGAGGGAGGCCCTGCTCGAGGCCAAGGAAGAGGTCCATCGCCTGCGGAGCGATTTCGAGAAGGAGAGCAGGGAGAGGCGAAACGAGCTGCAACGGTTCGAGAGGAGGCTCCTCCAGAAGGAGGAGGCCCTCGACCGGAAATCGGAATCCCTCGCCAAGCGGGAGGAGGGCCTCAATAAGCGAGAACGAAACATCACCCTTCTCGAAGAGGAGATCAAGGAGCTCAAGGCCAAGCAGCTCGCCGAGCTGGAGAGGATCTCCGGCATGACTACCGAGGAAGCACGCAACCACCTGGTATCGAGCGTGGAGAAGGAGATCCGGCACGAGGTGGCCGCCATGATCCGTGACATCGAGGCACAGGCCAAGGAGGAGGCCGAGAAGAAAGCCAAGAACATCATCGCCATGGCCATTCAACGCTGCGCCGCGGATCACGTCGCCGAGACTACGGTCTCAGTTGTCGAGCTCCCCAACGACGAGATGAAGGGGAGGATTATAGGCAGAGAGGGGCGCAATATCCGTACCCTCGAGACGCTTACCGGCATAGACCTCATCATCGACGACACGCCGGAGGCGGTCATCCTGTCCGGCTTTGACCCCATCAGGAGAGAGGTGGCCAGGCTAGCTCTCGAACGACTGGTAGCTGACGGCCGCATTCACCCGGCCAGGATTGAGGAAATGGTCGAAAAGGCTCAGAAGGAAGTCGAGGCCACGATCCGCGAGGAGGGTGAGCAGGCCGCCTTTGAGGTCGGCATACACGGCCTGCACCCTGAGTTAGTGAAGCTCCTGGGTCGTTTGAAGTTCAGGACCAGCTATGGACAGAACGTCTTGCAACACTCCATTGAGGTGGCTCACTTAGCGGGCATCATGGCGGCGGAACTCGGGGTCGATGCACAGTTGGCCAGAAGGGCAGGGCTTCTTCATGACATAGGCAAGGCCGTCGACCATGAGGTGGAAGGCTCACACGTCGCCATAGGCATCGACATACTGCGTAAGCATAAGGAGTCGCAGGCGGTTATCGACGGCATGGCTGCCCACCACGGTGACGTGGAGCCGCGCTCGGTAGAATCAGTCCTCGTTGCCGCGGCAGACGCTGTATCCGCTGCCCGACCGGGTGCGCGAAGAGAAACCCTCGAAGCTTATATCAGAAGGCTCGAGAAGCTGGAGGAAATAGCGGACTCCTTTGAGGGCGTGGACAAGGCCTACGCCATTCAGGCGGGCAGGGAAATACGCATAATGGTTAAGCCCGACCGTGTAGACGACCTCGGAGCCCTGCGGATGGCCCGGGACATCGTCAAGAGGATAGAGAAAGAACTCGATTACCCAGGACAGATTAAGGTCACGGTCATCCGGGAAACGAGGGCGGTAGAGTACGCGAGGTAATGGCTAGACTCAAGGGCCGCGTTGATACAATGCGGCCCTTTTCGTCTTTTGGGGAGGAGGAATAGCAGCTATCCTGCGAGAACATTATGTCTATATGCCGTCGGGGGAGGTGCCGGATTGAAGATCTACGCACGGGGCGAGGACAGGATGCCCCGCAGTATGGGGCTCCTGGTCTCTATGCTCATGAGGTATCCTGAGCTCGCTGCGGTTCATTACGAACCTGAAGATGATTGCCTGAGGTTGACCTTCCTGATTAAGATGCGCGAAGAGCGAACTGATTTCAACGCTTTCGAGGCCCTGCTGAAAGATAGCGTGGATACCTTATGTAGGCTTGAGGGGAAACGACCGAAGCGTTGCAGCTGCACGGTCTCCTCTTTGGGGCAGCTGAGCGCGCTGGAGATCACCAGAGATGTCGAGAGCCTATCTCGGGAGGAGCTATCTCTCCTGGTTACCCTCGTCCGAGAGGAGTACGATGAGATTCTGGAATACGAAGAACCTGACGGCCTTGCGGAGGAGGAGGACCCCTATCTGCACGACGAGCTAATTAGTGAAATGCTGGATGATTTGAGGGAAACTAAACACGACCGCAGGCTGTTCGCCATCCGCGAGGAGGACTGCGTTCTGGTGTTCAATAAATAGACAGTGCCCGGCACAAGCTAGGTTGGTCAGACCCTCGCCCCCGCGAGCCTTGCAGCTCCCAACTGAGGTTCGCTCGGGCCTATTTCTGATCTGGAGGACTTCCTTTGAAAATCCTGTTCATCGGTGACATAGTGGGGAGACCTGGCCGAAAGGCAGTTAGGCATCTCCTTCCCAAGCTCAATTCGCAAAACCGCTACGACCTCATCGTAGCCAACGCTGAGAACGCAGCCGGTGGGGTGGGCATTACGCCCAAAGTAGCGGTAGAGCTTTTTCAGCTCGGAATACACGTGCTCACCCTGGGAAACCATGCCTGGGACAAAAAGGACATTATAGATTTCATGGTCGACGAGCCCCGCCTCATCCGACCCCTCAACCAGCCTCCCGGTGCTCCCGGCCGGGGTTACACGGTCCTCTCCGTTGCGGGCAGGAGAGTTGCCGTCATCTCCCTGGCCGGTCGAGTCTTCGCGCCCAGCATGTACGATTGCCCCTTTCGCGCCATGGAGCGAGCGCTGCGGGAACTTGATTGCCATCTCGTCCTCGTGGACTTCCACGCCGAGGCTACCTCTGAAAAGGTGGCCATGGGCTGGTATCTGGCTGGCCGCGTCAGCGCCGTGGTGGGAACCCACACTCATGTCCAAACGGCAGACGAACGCGTGCTCCCTGGGGGAACCGGGTATATCACCGACGCGGGCATGACCGGCCCCAGAGATTCGGTTATCGGAATAAAAACCGAGCGTGTCCTGGAGAAGTTCATCACCCAGATGCCGGTGCGCTTCGAGGTCGCGCCGGGCCCAGCGGTGCTTCAAGGGGTAGAATTGTGCTTTGATGACGGGTCCGGGAAGTGTATATCGATAACTCGCCTAAACCGGGAAGCGGACGTGTAGCGAGTTTTGGGAAAATTGTGCCTCCTGGCAGGAGTCTCCAACCTACGTGTTGAATAAAGATGTAACTATATTTACCCTGCTGAGGAGGTATTTTCCATGGATGTATTGAAGGTGTCATCCCGGTCGAACCCAAATGCCGTAGCCGGAGCTTTAGCTGGAGTACTGAGAGAACGAGGGGCCGTGGAAGTGCAGGCTATCGGAGCAGGGGCCCTGAACCAAGCCGTGAAGGCGGTGGCTATCGCAAGGGGCTTCGTCGCCCCCAGTGGTGTAGACCTCATTTGTATTCCTGCGTTCACAGACATTGAGATCGACGGCGAAGAGAGGACGGCTATTAAGCTCATAGTGGAACCTCGTTAATTCATGAACAAATTGGCGTAACCAGCAGCTGTCATGAGGCAGGGTGATTAAGCCGACTTATAGGGGACGAAAGCAGTCCATAGCCGACTTGCTGTCGTCCTCTTTTTTGTTCTATACTCAAATCGAAGAAGAGCACATGAGAGCCACCTTGTGAGGATAAACACAAAGCCTATATCGAAAGTCCAGAGACTTTGAAGTCCGGAGGCCAGCATCTTGGATGCTGGCGTTTTTTATAGTCGAAATGAATCCCATGCATCCTGGATGCTGGCCTCCTTTCCTTTAGTTGGAGAACCTCACTGTTATGCGGCGTACTGGACGGCCGCCTTACGCCGCGAAGAAACCAACTCAAAGGGAGGTCTCCAAGGTGAGTGTCGTCATAGGCGCGATGGTACTGAGCTTTCTCCTTGGCCTCACTCTGGCGTACCTGCTCATGGATCGTGTGCTACGGTCAAGTTCGGCGTGCATCCGTGGCGTGGCCACGGCCGGCGCGACGGTGGTTCTCAGCGCGATAATCTTCGCCCTGACCATAGTCATCGTTTGGCCGCCCCACCCCTGGAGCATGTAGGCTAGAGGCAATCCTCTCTGAGGGAAAGGTGTGAGCCATGGCCGGTCTTGAAAACGTGAGATGTCAATGCGGGAAGATCGTCTGCCAAATTCACGCTAACAAAGTCATTATCAAGTGTAGGCACTGCAAGCAGTACCTAGTCATCGAGACGAAGGGCATCAAGGAGATCGAATACCGCAGCTTCGCTGACGTAAAGGATCTGGCCAAGGCAGAGTAGCGTCCTGACATGTGAACAATTCCATAGGAAAGTCCGGAGACTACCGGAGGAGTCCAGAGACTTGAAGTCCGGAGGCCAACGTTCAAAAAAACGTTGGCTTTTTTCGTCGAACAGGGAGTGGGATTGGCTAAGGGAGGTAGAAGCGGTATGTACTGGGTGCACGCTAGGCGCCTGCTGTTCACAGCGGGCCTGGCTCTCACACTGGCTCTCCTAAGTCAGGGTGCCGTCTTGGCCGCGACCGAGACTGACGCCTGCATCGCCTGTCATAGTGATGAGGATCTCTCGATAACCTTCGACGGCCAGAAGATCTCGTTGTACGTAGACCCCGAAGCATATCAGAGTTCGGTGCACGGGGCTTTCCCATGCACCGCGTGCCATAGTGAGATCGACGGCATTCCGCACAGTAATCCCATATACGGTGATGAGCTATCCATAGCTGTCTCAAAGTCGTGCCAGAATTGCCACCGTGACATATCAGATGAATTTAGTTCCAGCATCCACGCCTCGGTCGGAGTGACCTGTGCCGATTGTCATGGAAGCCACTCCATTGAACGTGTCGACTCACCAACGTCCACCGTTTACCGCACCAACCTCGATGACCTGTGCGCAAAGTGTCACTCTGGGGAGGTTATTGAGTCCTATCGGGAAAGCTTCCACGGTAAGGCAGTGTCCCTGGGAAGCCAGGAAGCTGCTACCTGTACCACCTGTCACGGTACCCACGACATAAGGCCCTTCACTGACCCCGAGTCTCGAGTTTCAGAGGAGAACTTGCCTACGACCTGTGCTCAATGTCACGGCGAAGCTAACGCCAACTGGACAAAGGGCAAGGAACACGTAACACGTGCCCCCACTGGGCCTGGCGCGCCGATGTACTATACCTACAAGTTCTTCATCTGGCTTACCCTCGGCACGATTACAGTGCTCGTGGTACACATCCTCATTGAGCTGTACGGCGCCCTGCGCAGAGCGTAACGTCGGTAGACGGTGAATAGGGGGGATTAATGGTCATGCGCACGGTTGAGGAGAAGCGTGAGCGGGCCTTCGAAAGGTTCAACATACATCACAGAATCCAACACATAATGATGTTCACAAGCTTCATACTCCTGGCCTTAACAGGCCTAGCGATAAAGTACAACGAGTCGGCATACGCTGCTGTGCTCACCAACATCTTCGGCGGCTTCGACTCCATGTACAGAGCCCACCTGGTCGGCGCAGTAGTAATGCTGGCCAGCTGTGCCTACCATCTGCTTTACCTCCTGGTATATGCGGTGTGGCGCAGAGAGATATCGACCGCCGTGTTTCCTACACCTCAGGATGTGAAGGACCTGTTCCAGAATCTGAGCTACAATCTGGGCCTCACTAAGCAGAGGCCGGAATTCGACCGCTACTCCTACAAGGAGAAATTCGACTATTGGGCGGTCTTCTGGGGAATCTTCATAATGGGCGGGTCGGGGCTCATAATTTGGTTCCCGGGAATCGCCACGCGGTACTTCCCCAGGTGGCTGATTGACTCCGCCAGGGAGGCACACGCTGAGGAGGCTATGCTGGCCATCCTGGCCATCTTCATCTGGCACATGTATAACGTCCATTTTAACCCGCGCTTCTTCCCGATGAGCAGGGTCTGGTTGGACGGGAAGATATCGGAGGAGCTAATGGAGGAGGAGCATCCCAAGGAACTCAGGAGGTTGTTGAGGCAGAAGGGGGAACAGCCAGATGAAGGGTAGGAGGTCGCCAAAGGTCCTGATCATCGTCGAGATGCTGGTGTACAGCGCATTTCTGGTCTGGTTTCTCCTCACGTACCTACCGGAGGCCATTCATTAGCCACGTGCCGGGGCGCCGCGCAAGCGGCGCCCCAAACGTTATCTCCACAGGCTCAACTCTAACGGGTCGACGGGCAGGGCCGAGTGGGCCCGCGTTGAATCTGGTTACAGGAAGGGGGACCGTATATGAAGAACATGGCCGATCTACACGTTCATACCAACGCCTCTGACGGAACATGGTCTCCCGCGGAGGCCGTGAGGACGGCGGCGCGGCTCGGCTTGCGGGCCATAGCCATCACGGATCACGACACCTTGGACGGGATTCCGGAGGCCCTGCGTACAGGCGAGAGGGTAGGGGTGGAGGTGGTGCCGGGCGTTGAGATCAATACCGATTACGCTGGTACTGAGGTCCACGTCCTGGGCTATTTCGTCGATTTCCAGGAGGAGAGCCCGTTACTGAAGCTCCTGTATCGCATCCGAAAGGCAAGGGATGAACGCGCCCGTAACATGGTGGAGAAGCTGCGGCAGCTCGGCGTAGGGATATCCTTCGAGAGGGTTAAGGAGCTCGCCGACGGTGCCGTAGTGGGCAGACCCCATGTGGCCCGTGCGTTGATCGAGCTCGGCATAGTACGTGACCTGCGGGAGGCCTTTGCGAAGTTCATCGGCCCCGGTGCCCCCGCCTATGTGCCGCGTTACAAGCTTACTCCACAGCAGGCTATAGCCGAGATAATGAACAACGGCGGTGTGGCCGTATTGGCTCATCCCGGGCTTATTGGTAAAGACGAACTCATCGCAGAGGCGGTGGAGGCCGGCCTTACAGGCCTAGAGGTTCTTTACCCCGAACACACTCCAGAGTGCCGACGAAGATATACGGAGCTGGCATGCACTTATAACCTGGTGGTCACCGGCGGCTCCGACTGTCACGGCCCGGGCTCGGATACACCGCCCCTCGGAGCGTGCGTCGTCGACGTGGAAGCCCTTGCAGAACTCAAGAGGAGGGCCCAGCTGCGGCATAAGCAGGCTGCCCCGCCGATATAATACTCTTGAACCCTGGCGTGATGGAGGCGGGAGAATGACAGAGGAGACGACCCTGTTGAGACGACGCATTAGAGAGCTGGAAGACCGTATCCAGGCCCTTCGCTCCAGTCGGCGTATTCTGATGGACCTTCTGTCTATGCAGGAAAAGGCGAAGGAGACGAGGATTCGTCAGCTAGAGAGAGAAAACAGGGTCCTGCGCAGAAAGGCACGAGAGTTCGCTCAACGAGCAATAGAAAGGGCTAATGCCTTCCATCAGCTCAAGGACCGTTTTCAACAGAGCAACAGCATCGAATAAATCAGGCCGTCCGCAGGCAACTGCGTGAATCGGGTAGGAGGGGGCGGCTAGCCCCCGTCCCCCCACACCACCGTACGTACC
>ENA-OSAE01000246-OSAE01000246.1-marine-sediment-metagenome-genome-assembly--contig:-NODE-246-length-32265-cov-24.960447_pt1 | contig 32265 bp, 28 predicted proteins | sample MGYA00237870_ERZ529317 | MGnify/ENA primary metagenome ERZ529317 (study PRJEB26369, sample SAMN03142812) | marine sediment metagenome | biome: marine; feature: borehole; material: sediment... | reverse complement strand
CTTTCTCTTTCCAACATCCGAGCCAGGATCACCGCCAAACTGCTTTCTGGGTGAGATTGAAGCGCATCTGTAGAAAAACGGTGCACCAGCTCTATTTTTGAACCGCCGTCCAGCTCCATGGTCAGGGTAATGCCGCCTGCTTTCTGGTTTTGCCTGGACAGTTTTTGCTCTAGTTGACAAGCCAGATTTTCAAGGTATTTGGCGAGAACTGCTCGCTCGACAGTACTAAATTCCAGTTCGTACCGGGCCCTGATTTCGGCCGGCTGGTAGGCTTTAACATGCTGATGATCAACCCCGCAGCTATACTGGCGAACCAGCTCAGCCTGGAGGCCCAGTTGGGAGCGGAGTGCCTTTTCCGGAACCCTCCTTACTGCACCAATGGTGTAAAGCCCGAGCTTTTTGAGCCGTTCCCGGACAGGAGCTTCAAGGGGCCAGAGGAAATCCACCGGCAGGGGGTCCAGGAACAGCTTTTCCTTTCCTTCTGGAACCAAAAGTCCAAGCAGGGTGCCCCGGGTAGCCAGGGTCCGGCAGAAAGGACGAACCAGGGCAGGAACCCCGTCTTGAGTCCACAGCATCCAGGCTGCCCGTGCCATAAGTTTCGAGGTTGCCACCCCAAAGGAAACCATAACCCCTTTTGGCTTTAAAAAACGGTAGATCTGGCTCAAAACAGGTTCGACCTCAGAACCAGGTAAAGCGAAAAAAACAGCCCCTGCCCCTACCCCTTCTCGTTCTTTATCTGGGCCCACCGGCTCCACCCAGGGGGTGTACTCACGGTAGATCATTAATGCCACCTGGGAAGCAGTGGAGGTATGATAAGAGGTATGATAAATTATTTGGTTGGACCGATGCCCTTTCTTTTGTCTCTTCATTTGGTAAGCAAGGCCGGTATAAACAATCATTCCCGCTTCACCCCAGTGATTTGTCTTCTCAGAATCGAGTTATTGGAGAAACACTGACGAAGCATGTTTTGGGAAACATATGTTCGAGATTTGGGCAAATATATTATAGGATAGTACCCTCCGTTTGTCAAACAGCACCTAGGCAGCGTGCGTTGGCCTGTGATATTGTCACCCGATAAGCGGGCTGAGAAAGGGTGGTATTTTAGAGGTGACATTTTCTCTGTCCGGATGAAGCACTTTTAAGGTGACATTTTCACTGTCCATTGACAACAGCACCTAGGCAGTGGCCGCAGTCAAAAGAGGTATTCGGCCCGCTCGGGGAATTTTGAAAAATTTGCAGTTGCAGAATCGGATAAGGACATAAAAAAAGCAAAGGGACTGACCAGGTATAAACCCGGCCAATCCCTTGTGCTGATGCACCAGACACCATGAGGATCCTCGTTAATCATTATGGACAGAACCGGATAGCATTATACACGAGCTGCTGAAGTTTTTCTTCCAGGTACCCAGCCATGAGCTTCAGAATAAACAGAATCAGACTTAAACACTATACGTCTTCGGCAGCATTTAAAGAACAAGCTTTAAATGCCAAACAATTCCATGGCGTTATCCCGGAGGATAGCCCGGGCGACCGTGAGGGCCATCTCCTCGTCCAGATCGCCCCGCTCTACCCGGCCGGCCAGGACCGACGCCATCACCTCCCGGGCCAAACAGGCCCCGGCGTAGGCTTCTTCCACCCGGTAGGCATCCCCACCCCACACCAGCTTATGATAAGGGACCAGGTCGAAGAACTCCTCCAGGGCCCGTGCGGCGGCAGAGCGGGAAAGCATCGGTACCCAGCAAAAATCGAGGTAGACATTGGGGAACATCTTAGCCAGGGAGAAGACCTGTCCGATATAGGGGAAAGCAAAATGCAGCAAGATAAACCTCGTCTCCGGGTAATCCAAAAAGAGGTTGTTGAGGTTTTCCGGGTTGCTGTTGGCCAGAACGTTGGCGTTTCGCGCCAGAATTCCGGTATGGATCTGAACTGGAAGCCCTGCTTCGGTAGCCTTCTGGATAATGTAATGGGCCATAAAATCCTGGAGTTTCTTTTCTTCTTCCGCGGTCAGGGCACCAGGGCCTTTCCCGTATAGACGAGCCGCTTCATCCCGCGACACCCGGTCAAAGACCAGGGAACGCTCGTAGGCCACAGCAATCTTTACCGCCGGGGCCCCGGCATCTTTATACCGGCTGATGGCCATCTCGACCAGGCCCAGGTAATCCTGGAATTCATCCAGCTCGACCCCCCACGTTCCAGCCAACTTCTCAACCGTTGTATGGACAACTTTACCCCTTGGGTACCGAGAGACAAACCCCCGCCCCAGGATCAGAGGGTTGGTACGCAAAACCGGGAGGAAAAGCTCCGGGTCAAAGGTGAACTTTTCCACGCTCCAAAAAGTATCGAGAAAAGCAACCTCGAAATTGGCCCGCTCGGTAAGGACGTAGTGGTACCAGTCTTCCCGGTCGTACGCCTGGCGTACCTTCTCTGAAAGTTCCGGCCAGTTCTCCTCGGTAATACAATCCTCTTCCAGTCCATAAAGGTCCTGCAGGGCACGGATGATGTTTCGTGTAAAACAGGTTAAACTCGCCTGGGCCTGGTACTTCCTGAATACCTCCCATACCTCTTGCGGGTCACTTTTTTGCCAGGCCTCTGGAGGCATCCCGGCGGTAATGAAATCCAACCGAGCGTAAGAATTCTCGAAAACCCGGAACAGGTGTAATGGTTCCTGCCTTACTTCATCCCGGCTCATGATGTGTTCGTGGGTACTAACAATCTTGATTTTCTGGATCTCCTCCAAGAGCCTAAAATACAGGGTGTTCGTCATTTCTTGTCCCTCCCGGACACCGGCCCAAAAGATCAGAGACCGGTTGTTTTTAACCTGGTAAACTTAACAGTTTTCTTGCAGGAGTTTGTTTCACGTATAGAGAAATGTCTATTTCTACAGCAAGTTTACATCAACTTTTTTAAGTACCTCGAAGGCATTTCCGGTTACTTTCCAGAGCGCTCCTGCCTGGAGTCGAGCGGGGTTTTTGATTACTTGACCCGTCGAATCCATATTGAGTAAGCGGAAATGCCGCTCTTTTTGTGATGGTTTGGAGACCGACCAAGTGGATACTGCAGAACAGGCTATGTTATACTATATTGGAGGTGACGTCCAGTGCTCAGGGTATTCAAGACAGAACAAGACCAACTCGTTTCTATCGATGTCATCGGTGAAAAAGGAAGCTGGATCAACCTGGTCAACCCTTCTGAAGAAGAATTGCAACTAGTCCACGAAAAAACCGGAGTACCGATAGAGCTCCTGCGCTACCCATTGGATGAAGAAGAAATTTCTCGAATTGAGACTGAGCCCGATTACGTCTTGATCATTATCAAGATTCCCGTTGTAAGGGGAGATTTTTATGATACCCTCCCGCTGGGCATCATCATCCAGAAAGACCTTTTTATCACGGTTTGTCTTGAAAACAATGCCCTTCTGGAAGGGTTTACCTCGACCGCTCCCAGGACGGTCAGGCCCACCATCGTTTATACCTTTAAGAAGACACGTTTTTTGCTCCAAGTTTTGTTCCAAACAGCAGCCTTATACCTGAAATACCTGAGGGAAATTGACAGAAAGAGTGATGAAGTTGAACGCAAGCTCCATCAAGCAACCCAAAATAAACAACTAATAAGGTTGCTCGAACTTCAAAAAAGCCTTGTTTACTTCACCACCTCCCTTAGATCCAATGAGATCGTCATGGAAAAACTGCTCAAATCCCAGCTTAATTTGGAATCTCTAGACCCCGATGATCCTCGCCTGATCAAAATGTACGAAGAAGATGAAGATTTGCTTGAAGACGTCATTACAGAAAACAGGCAGGCCATCGAAATGGGGGAAATCTATACCAGGGTTCTCAGTGGTACCATGGATGCTTTTGCATCTGTGATCTCCAATAACCTCAACGTCATTATGAAGTTTCTGACCTCGGTAACTATCGTCTTGTCCATACCCACCATTGTGGCGAGTTATTACGGGATGAATGTGGCGCTCCCCTTTCAGAATTCTCCCTTCGCCTTTGCGGGAACCCTGGTTGTGACAGCCCTAATCTCAGGTGTCATCGTTTACATCCTAACCAAAAAAGATATGTTTTAGGTGTAGTCCCCATGTCCCGTAGAAAGAAACAAGGTATGAAAATTGGAACCCATTATTCCGCAAAAATTGCATCCCAGGCTGCACCCGAACAAGACCGGTTGTGCTGCAGGTCCAAGGGACCGAGGCACAACAAGGCAAGTGGAGGAACAAACCTGGCGCATGGGATGGTGCTTGCCGGCTAGATCTCTTCTACGCTAATATCATAGGCCCTCCCTTTTACCTTCATTCTGAACCGGAGAGTACCAGCTTTCCCTGCGTGCCCACTATCGCTGCCCCGTGCACGGGCGGCCAGGGCCGTAACCGCTGCCCGGAACCTCTCCTCCTGCTCCCGGAGCAGCTCCTGGGCGCTGTCCACTTCTACCGGCTGGAAGCGCACCTGGTCCCCTGGTCTCAGCTGGGCTACCCGGCCCAGGTCCACGGTGGCCACAACGGCAATTTTGGTGTAGCCCCCAATGGTTTGCCGGGCAGCCATCAGGATTATTGGGTGCCCGTCCTTTGGGACCTGGACGGAGCCCACGGGGATTCCCTCCGAAATAATGTCCGCCCCTTCCCGGTGTTCCACCACCGGCCCTTCCAGGCGCAAGGCCATGCGGTCCCACTCGGGCGCTACGACATAGGTGGAATTCAAAAAGGTCTCGATCCCGGCCTTGGTAAAATACCCATCCTGGGGCCCGAGCACGACCCTGATTTCGGGGTAAAAGGTGATATCCGGGCGGACCGACGGAGGCAGGCTCCTTCCAACCAAGGTCTCCACCTGCACCGGGGAAGGACATGATTCCAAGAGATCCCCTTTTCTCAAGGGCCTTCCCTCAAGACCTCCGAACCCGACCTTGAGGTCGGTGGAACGGCTTCCCAGAACCACGGGTACGTCAAACCCGCCGGCTACAGCCAGGTAGGCCCGGCTTCCGGCCCGGGCCCCGCCAAAGCTGAGGGTATCACCAGTCTCCACCATAACCGCCTCCCACATGGGGACAGGCTTCCCGTTCAAGCGCGGGGAAAGGTCGGCCCCGGTAACAGCAACGACAGTACGCCCTGCCGCCTCAAGGACTGGCCCTTGCAGCGTGATTTCCAGGCCGGCTGCCCCGTCCTCATTCCCCACCAGGACGTTGGCACAGCGTAAGGAATAGGTGTCCATGGCCCCGTTCTCGGAAACCCCAAAGCGCTGCAGGCCCGGCCGGCCCAGGTCTTGTACCGTAGTCAGAAGGCCCGGGGAAATAACCCGGAAGACCGGCTTCCCCATCAGCCAGCCAACCCCCTTTCCTCTACCCTCTCTCCTACCCTCTCCTCAGCCCTCTTTGTAATAATAATAGGGTAAGGACCGGAGTTGAAAGATGAAAACGTAATAGTGCTCCATGCCGCCTCTCAATCAGCGCACCACGGAGGGATGAAAATCAGGAGCAAGCCAGCTGTTGCTGTCTACACCAGGGGTGCCAACGAACGGGTAGGCGCGGCCTTCCTGAGCGGCGGTCAGCGAACGAGTTCAAGAACCGCAGGCGGCGGAGGACCAGGCACAGCCACCGCGAGTTTGTGGCTGCGGCCCGGAGTCGCCGAGGTTCATTACAACTATTACGGTGAGCGTGACGCCGCCAAGGAAGGCCGGCGTCGGGACATTTTCGTACCAGGGATAAAGGTAGTAATCTTAACCCGGTACCTGCCCGCCGCCACGGCCCTCGAAATGCGGTAGTACTCCTCCTGGGAAACAGGAACAAAGCGGAGGTGGTCACCGGCCTGGAGAAGAACCGGCGGGTCCTCCTGCGGCAGGTACAGGTGTACCGGGGTCCGTCCGATGAGCCGCCATCCTCCGGGTGTTTCCAAGGGGTAGATACCAGTTTGGTGCCCACCAATCCCTACCGAGCCTGCCGGCACCTTGCGCCGGGGGTTGTCCAGCCTGGGCATTGCAATCCGGGGGGACATGCCACCCAGGAAGGGAAAACCCGGGGCGAACCCGAGGCAGTACACCAGGTATGTTTGCCGGGAGTGGATCTTTACCACCTCGGCAGGAGTGAGGTTGTTGTATTCGGCCACATCCAACAGGTCTGGTCCGAACTCGCCCCCGTAGACGGTAGGTATCTCTACCGTTCTGTGGGGTGGTAGTTCAGTGGTCTCGATGGCCACAGCCCTCTCGGTCAGCTTCTGGTTCAGTGTTTTGAGGTCAATGGCCAATGGATCGTAAACAACCAGAAGAGACCGGTAGGAAGGAAGAACTTCAAGGAGGCCGGGAAACGGGTTCTCTTCCAGGGCCCGGGCCATGCCCCTGACCTGCCGGTTGGTTTGGGGGCTAACCCCACCGGGAAACTCCACCAATACCGCCCGGTCTCCCGCCACCGCGATCTTCGGTTCTTGAGCCATGGCTTGCTCCCCCTAGACGGCTTTACATCCACGGTGGTCCCATGCAGCCCTTAGGTTACCTTCCTGGTGGTACGGTTCTCGACCCCTTCCAGGAAAGTATGTACCGGACGGACCTCGATCCCGGCCTTCTTGAACTCCTCCCGGATGGTCTCGACCAGGGCGATGGCTGCGGGGTTATCCCCATGCACACACATGGTATCGGCCTCGACTTCGATGTCTTCACCATTGATAGCCGTAACCTTGCCTTCGATAACCATCCGCACAGCCCGTTTGGCAGCAACTTCCGGATCTTTGATGACGGCGTTGGGTTTACTCCTGGAGACCAGGGTTCCATCAGGGTTAAAGGCCCGGTCGGCAAACACTTCACAGGCAACCACCAGGCCCTTTGCCCGAGCCGCCTTTTCCAACTCGGAGCCGCGCAGGCAGAAAAGGATCAGGTTCCTATCTACAGCCGCGATACCCTCGGCAACAGCTTCGGCCATCACCGCATCCACCGTGGCCATGTTGTACAGCGCGCCATGGGGTTTGACGTGTTGAAGGTCAAACCCGTGAACCTTGCAGAAGGCCTGGAGAGCACCGATCTGGTAAATGAGATCATTGCGAATCTCAGACGGGTCCAGGACCATGTTTCGACGGCCGAACCCCACGAGGTCTGGAAAACCAGCGTGAACACCTACAGCCACTCCGTTCTCCCGGGCCAAAAGGGTAGTCCGGTACATGACATTGGGGTCTCCAGCATGGAACCCGCAGGCCACGTTAGCCGAACTAATAAACCTGATTACCTCTTCATCAAGTCCGATCTTGTAAGCCCCAAAACCCTCACCCATGTCACAGTTAAGGTCAATCAATCGAGCCATGGGAAGCCACCCCCTATACCCAAAATGTCACGGCCTGGAGCAGAGGAAAAAACGGTATTACAAAAACACGAGTTCCTCACTGGAAGTCATCAGGCTTTCAAGGCCGTTCTCTCGGACCACGTAGGTATTCTCAAGCCCCACCACACCTTCATCTGGGAAAAGAAACTTCGGTTCAATGGCCACCGTCATGCCGGAGAGCAGGGGTTTTTCCAGCCCGGCTGCCAGAACCGGAAGCTCGTCCAGCTCAAGGCCAACCCCGTGGCCGACAAAAGGTACCCGGTAACCATCAAAGCCAAGGAAGTTGGCCGCAAAATGCGATTTCTCTGCCTTTCTGCGGGCCAGAAGGTCCACTTCCCCCCAGGTCATTCCGGCCCTGACCTCCTGCTCCAGGTATGCGAGAATCTCCCGAGACACCTGGTAAGCATCCTCCAGGTGAGGGGGCAAGGAACCAAGGGAAAGGATCCGTGTCTGCTCCAGGATGTAGCCGTTGTAGACCCCGGGGTAATCAAGTATCACGGGTTCACGGCGCCCGATCTTTCTAAATCCAGACCCGTGGGGCATCGCCGGCGATACCCCGATTCCACCGGTAGGGCTGTCAAAAAGGCTGGGTTGAACCGCGGGTGGTCCGGAAAGAAGGTGCCCCCAGACCAGCTCAGCTCCGTAACTCCGGACCCGAACCAGGGCCTGGTGGCCGGCCTTACGTACCACTGCTTCTACCAAACCCGCCAACTCAACTTCGCTCATCCCTTCCACCAAGATCTCTTGGGCGGCCTGGAAAAGGGCATCAGCCATCTCACCGGCCTTGCGCATCATGTCCAGCTCAAACTCAGACTTAACTGCCCGGATCTGGCGCAAAACAGGTGAGATATCTTCTACCTGGACCGTGGGGAAAAGGTGTTGGTAACGGAGATAGAACTTGGCCGGCAGCACGTCAAGTTCCAGGCCCAATCGAAACCGGCCGGCCGGAAACAGGCCGAATTCCTTGAGAATCCCGGGCATCTCTGCCAACCCGGATAGGGGGAAGATCCGGTCCAGGGGGGAATCATCCCGCGCTCGGGCCAGGTTTTTCTTGACCAGGAGTAGAGGCTGGCCCTGGGCTGGAACCCAAAGCTGGGCTTGTTGAATGGTACCTGTTAGGTACAAAAGGTCGGCATTATGGGTAATCAGGGCGGCGTCGAGGCCTATCTTGACGAGTTCTTCCTGGAATCTTTCTAACCGGTGGACAACTTCCTCACGCGGAACCTTGACGTACAAAAGGCAAACCTCCTTGGGTGGACCTATCACCCGCCCGTCCTTTATCCCTCAGGTCCTCCTGTTTTCGACCTGGGCTTTGAGGGCCTGAAGCATGCTCTGACAGTTCTTTCTTACGGTCATGGTCGCTACCGGGTTAACCAAGCCGGCAAGCATAGGTATCCCAAGCTCAAAGTCGACGGAAAGAGTGACCTTACAACCCTCCGGGACTTCCTCAAAGGTCCACTTTCCCTCGAATTTTTTCAGGTCTCCTTCTGTCTGGCAGTAGGAGATAACCCGGTTTTCATCGTCGAAGACATCTCTTTCTTTCCATTTGATGGTTTTTCCTTGAAGTTTGGTGACCCAACTGGTTATGGTAGAATGAGCCGTTCGCTCGATAACAGTGACACTCTCCACATCCTCCATGAACTTGGGGTAGGATTCCATATCCTTAGCCAGTTCGTAGACCTGGTTGGGGTCACCCTTGACCACTTCGGTAACTTCCACGTGTGGCATGTCTTTTTCCTCCCTTTTTTCCACCTTGATGGGCCTACCTTCGCTGCCCATTTCTTACCAGCTTTTTCCATGTCCCGCTTTTATAGTTCATCAATTACAGCGGCGACCGCTTTGACTCCTTCCCTGAAGGCTGTGAGGACGGTTTCAATTTCCTCGGGAGTAATCACTGCTGGAGGAAGAAGCCGGATCACCATGGTATTGTTGAGGGAATGCAGGGCCAGCACACCCCTGTCCACCAGTTCGGTGATCAACATCCCTCCAGCCCCCTCCTTGGTCAACTCGACACCTACCAGGAGGCCTTTCCCTCTAACCTCAGCGATGACCTCGGGAAACTCCTCTGCCAACTCCCGGAGGGCAGCCATGATGGTTTCACCTTTTTGGCAGGCCTGTTCCACAAGATCCTCCTCCTGAATCACCTCAATGGCGGCAATGGCCGCACGGCAGGCCAGGGGGTTACCGCCGAAGGTTGAAGAGTGCAGGTGGGGGTTGGAATCGAAGGGGCTGAAGATTTCCGGTTTGGAGATGAAGGCCCCGATGGGCATTACCCCACCCCCGAGGGCCTTGGCCAAGCACATGATGTCCGGTTCGACCCCATAGTGTTCGCAGGCAAACATCTTTCCCGTCCGTCCCAACCCCGTCTGGACCTCATCCAAAATCAGGACCAGCCCGTAGTGGTCACAGATTTCCCTGACCCGGGGCAGGTAGTCATCAGGCGGAACAATGACACCGTTTTCCCCCTGGATGGGTTCCAAGATCACCGTGCCTGTCTCCTCCGTGATCGCCTTCTCGATGGCCTCGGCATCACCAAAAGGAACGTGTACGAACCCGGGTACCAGGGGACAGAAGGGCTCGCGGTAGAGTTCCCGCCCGCTCGCGGAAAGTGACCCCATGGTTTTCCCGTGGAAGGCACCGGTGGTTGCAATCACCCCCGGTTTTCCGGTATAGGCCCGGGCCAGTTTCAAGGCCCCTTCCACCGCCTCGGTACCGCTGTTACAGAAGAAACTGTACTGCAGGTCCCCTGGGGTAATCTCCGCCAAGAGCCGACCCAGGTCGGCCCCAGGCTTATGGGGTAAAACCCGGCAGGAAAGGGCTAGTTTGTCCACCTGGTCCTTGACCGCCTCGACCACCTTCGGGTGCGAGTGGCCGTGGAAGAAAACACTGTAACCGGCACAGTCGATGTATTCCTTCCCGTGCACATCTACAACCACAGACCCGTAGGCCCTCCATTCCAAAGTGGTTAACCCCAAAAACCGGTACAGCCTAGCCATGGACGAATTGATGTATCTTCCGTAGTTTTCGAGACCCTCCTCTGCAGTCTGCTGCGGGTCTTCTACATCGTAAAGCCTGGCCGGTGCGGGTTCCTGTTGTTTCCTCATGGGCATTTTTCACTCCTCTATCCTCTAAGTGTTAGGTTGCTGGAGCACAGATTAGAACCGGACCCGGCCTGGCATGAGAACCTCCCTAATCCTCGTACCATCAGGTCCGGTGCCTTGTGCAAGGACTGTGTTCTGTTTCAGCGTCATGGATTCGACAATCAGAAGGCTAATCCTGCCGGGGTCAGCAGTATCTGGTGAAGGTTCGGGGCTTGGTAAGTACAAAAATAATTCAGGACATTCCACGGCAGGCGGGTGTTTGCTCCTAACCTGCCGACCGGGGCAGAGGATGCCAGTTCTTAAACACCGGCTGGTAACCCTTCCGGGTAATGGCGGCCTTGATTTCGGGGACACCCCGCCGGTCGAAAATCTCAAACTGGCCGTGGCCGTGTTCACCCTGAGAATGACCCCCGACTTCGGTGGTTGTTCCGGCCGACATCTTGGTTACCCCTAACCCAATCAGGTTGTCCCTGAGGGAAGCCCGTTCCCGCGTTGAAATGGTAATCCCGCACCGGGGAAGAAAAAGCCTCAGGGCCAGGAGGTTTTGGACCACGTCCAAGTCCGAAAGGAGAGTGTAAGAAGTCGAGTCCTCACGAACCGGCCGGAGACGAGGAAGGGAAACAGCAATCTCGGTCTCCAGGTACTTATTCTGCAGGTAATGGGCATGCATGCCGGTGAAAAAGGCTTCACGGCGCCAGTTGGGTTCCAGGCCCAGCAGGGCACCAATATTGACCTCCCGCATTCCCGCCCGGCATCCCCTTTCCGGGGCGTCAAGCCGGTAACGGTAATCCTTCTTGGGTCCGGAAAGGTGAAGCCGGTCGTAGGTCTTCCTGTCATACACCTCCTGGTAGATGGTAAGACCATCGACACCTGCGGCGATCAGGGTTTCGTACTCCTTTGTTTCCAGCGGGTAGACCTCGATACTGACAGAAGAAAAATACTCCAGCAGGACCCTCGTGCAATCAGCAAGGTAGGACACCGGGCTCATGCGCCGGGATTCACCGGTTAAGATCAAGATGTGGCGCAGCCCCGTGGCGGCAATGGCCCTGGCTTCCTCGACAACTTCGTCCAAGGTAAGCTTTTTTCTGGGAAGATGGTTGCCGGCATTAAAACTGCAGTAGATACACTGGTTGCTGCAGTAGCTGGAGAGGTACATGGGTGTGTAGAGCAGGATGACCTTGCCAAAATGCTGGATGGTGAGCCGGTGCGCCTTTTGTGCCATGGCCTCCAAGTGTTTTGCTGCCTGTGGGGCAAGAAGGGTCAAGAAATCCAGAGGATCCAGGTCATCGCGGCCCAGGACCTGTTCGATATCCTTGTCATCCACCGACGCGAAAAAACCTTCAAAATCAAAGTCTTTAAACTGTAAATAAACCTCGTAGAAACTCATCGGCTCCCTGCCCCTTCAAAGAGAAATCCCGTCAAAGGAGACGAGGCACTAGCTTCTTCCAAAACCCGCCCCGGACCGGCCAGGAAAGCCTGGCGACCGGCCCTTACAGCCCAGCCAAAGGCTTCGGCCATGGCTACCGGGTCCCCGGCGGTTGCAATGGCGGTATTAACCAGTACGGCCGCACAGCCCATCTCCATTGCTTCCGCTGCTTCGGAAGGCCTCCCGATCCCGGCATCAACAATAATGGGCAGGTCGATCTGGTCGATAAGGATACGAATCATTTCCTTGGTCCGCAAACCGCGGTTGGACCCGATGGGGGCACCGAGGGGCATGACGGCCGCAGCACCTACGTCCTGCAGTTTCTTGGCCACCATGAGGTCTGGGCTCACGTAAGGTAGAACCACGAATCCTTCTTGAGCCAGAACCCGGGTGGCCTCAATGGTTTCCTGGTTATCAGGCAGCAGGTACTTCTGGTCGGAGATGACCTCGATCTTGACCCAGTTGCCACACCCGGCCTCCCGCGCAATTCGAGCGATCTCAATGGCCTCCGCGGCATTTCTCGCCCCGGACGTATTGGGCATCAGGATATACCGTTCATCGATGTGGTTGAGGATATTCTCCTCTTCTTCCTCGGCATTGAAGTCAATGCGCCGCAAAGCAACTGTTACCACTTCGGCACCCGACTTTTCCAGCACGGCTGAAATCAACTTTTTGTCCGGGAACTTCCCGGTCCCGATGAACAAACGGCTGCTCAGTTTTCTCCCTCCGATAACCAGCACATCTGCCACTAAAATGAACCTCCCCCTACCATTCTGAGTATTTCCAACCGGTCGTTCTCCCTAACCACTTCCTTTTCCCAATGGTCCCTCTTGATCACCTCACCGTTCTTCTGTACCACGACGGTCCGGGGATCGATGCCCTTGAAGCGGATGTATTCCAGAACCGTCATCACCTGGTCGATCTCTTCAGTCTTCCCATTCACGGTTAGTTTCATAAAGAACCCCCTTTCTGTTGACTGGTAATCTTGCAGCCCCTTGTCTCCAGGGTAGATCCTTTCCGAAGACACTCCAGGCCTTTAAAGAAACCCTCTCCGGCCAGCTGCAGTTTACTGACCTCAAGGGCAGGGTCTTTGGCCCCCATGACTGCCGACATGACGGCAACGGCTGCCACGCCTGAATTCTCTAGTTGAACCACGTTAGTGTTACTTATCCCCCCGATGGCTACCACCGGTATCCCAACGGCAGCGGCAATTTCCCTGACAAACCCGGTTCCACGGCCCGCAACACCGGGTTTTGACGGTGTGGCAAAAACGTGCCCGGCCAGCAAATAGTCCGCCCCTGCGGCAGCCGCCGCCCGGGCTTCAGCCAGGCTGTGGACCGACACTCCGATGACCTTTTCTGAGCCGAGGAGTTCCCGGGCTACTGGAGGAGGCAGGCTTTTCTGGCCCAGGTGAACCCCATCTGCACCGACAGCCAGGGCAATATCGACCCGGTCGTTCACCAAAAAGAGGGTGTTGTATTCGTGGGCAAGCTGGCGAAGTTGTAGGGCAAGCCGGTAGAGCTTCCCGCCCGGAAGGTCCTTTTCACGCAGCTGGACCGCCACCAGCCCGGCTGCCAAGGCCTGCTTGGTAACCTTTACGAGGGTTTGACCCTGGTCACGACAAAGCCTGCGGTTGGTAACAAGGTAAACAATGCGGGGCAGACCCGTCCCTTCACCTGCCTTCAGGAAACGAGAACCTGAACTTGTAGTCATCAGGACCCCCTCACAACTACCCGCGTACTAAAAAACCGCCTCTCCCCGTAGGGAAGGGCGGCTTTTCAATCACTGCATCCTTCGGCTTCCCTACGCTGGCATTACCCAGATCAGGTTTAAGGGTAAAGGCAGAGCGCCTTTTCTCAGCCCAACCAGCTGCACGCGCAAGTACCGCGCCACCCAACACCCAGGCCCAAGTACAAGCCCAGCCCCGGTGCCGCAGCCGGGTGAGCACCCCTAGCCAGTATTTGGTTGTAAATGTTCACCTAGCTCCTTTTTTTATATTATAACATGTCAGAACTTAAAAGGCGAGATAGGGTCTGTCCCTGGGACCGGGCACGGGAGGACCACACATATCTATTCCTCCCGCCCACCCTTCTTGAGCAGGGCGGACACTTCCCGCCAGACGTCGCGAGCCGTGATCTTTCCCATGCAGTTTACTCCCCGCGGGCAGACACCTTGATGGCATGGACTGCACTCTGGTTCGTACCTGACCACGGCATACTCACCCTGGTACGGACGCCAGCGCTCAACAATATTGACGCCTCCAAAGATCCCTACTGTTCTCGTCCCCACCGCCGAAGCTATGTGCATCAGGCCGCAGTCTCCGCTCACAAAAATCCGGAAAGTTTCCAGCAAGGCCGCCACCTCGCGGAGGTTCGTTTGACCAGCCAAAACGGTGCAGGGGTACTCCATGAGGCTGGCAACCCGGGCAGCCCGTTTCAGGTCGGCTGCCGAGCCGGTGATCACCACTCCCGCGCCATATTCCCGCACTAGCCGGTCTCCGATTTCGGCGAATCCGCTGACGGTCCACAGCTTGGAAGGATACCCTCCACCGACATGTAAGCCAGCCAGAAAGGGATGGCGGTGAAGTTGGTGTTTACGCAGAAGCTCACAGGCACGGTTCCTGTCCTCCTCCACGAGGTTGATCTCCAGTCCTCCCTTGAAGGGTTCGATTCCCAGAGCCCGGAGGGCATCAAGGTTAATATCCACTTGGTGCCGCCGCTCATCGAAATTGTACGGACTGGTGCTGGGAACCTTTACCGTGGCCAGGCCAGTATCACCAAAATCAGGGCTCACCACCACCCTGGCCCCGCTCAAGGCAGCCAACAAGGTGGTCAGCCGCTCACCCCTGAGGTCGATGGCCAGGTCAAAGCCCCTTTTTTTCAGCCTGGCCAAGAGCTCCAGCGTTTCCTCAGCCGAGGGGATCCTTTCTCCGCTTCGGGCAAAAAGCTGGGGGCTAAAGGTTATAATCTCGTCCAGGTTCGGGTTGGTATGCATAAGTTCCGCTGTTTCGGGACGGGCCAGAAGGGTCAGGTGCGCCTGGGGAAAGGCGTGTTTGAGCGCCCGAAAGGCCGGGGTACTGAGGACCATATCACCAATATGGTCCACCCGAACCACCAGTATGCGGCGAATATCCCCTGGCAAGGGTTCACCCCCCCCAGGCCGCTGTCCGTACCGGCTCTGGCAACCTGCAGGCTTCTTCCCAGGCCGAAACCGCCCCTTCAGCAGTTTTCCGCGGCTCTAGCAGTCTTGTTCTTGTACATCCGCCTGTCAGCCACAATAATCAATTTCTCCGCACTATCGGCTTCAAGGGGAAAGAATGCTGCACCCACCGCCACACTTACCTGGAACGCTGCCCCAGAAGATCCTCGCTCTATGGCCTTTATGATTCTCTCCGATACCTCGAACCCGTCCTCAGGACGGGTATCCGGCAGAATGGCCGCAAACTCGTCCCCCCCGATCCGGCCGAGGATATCATAACTCCGCAGTTCGCTCTCCAGAATCGAAGCTGTCTTCTTCAAGACAGTGTCCCCAACAGGGTGTCCGTGGGTATCATTAATGAACTTGAAGTTGTTCAGGTCAAGAATCAGGAGGTTAAATCCATAATTACGGCGTCTTGAGCGCTCGATCTCCTGGGCCAGGCGCTGGAGAAATCCCCGACGGTTGAAAAGGCGAGTTAACTCATCCTTTACGGCAACATTCTCCAACCGCCTCATGTTCCTTATCGTCCAGCTCGACCACTGGTAGAAACCGACCGCGAGAAGAACAGCCCCGACGGCAAAGGAAAAATCTTTCGCGTCCTCAGCCAGGCCGGGGTGCCCAATCATGTCTTCTACAAGGTTCAAAGTGGCGGCCGAAAAAAACATGAACCCGCCAATGAGAAAAATCAACCAGATCCCTTTATTCGGGGAAAGCCAACAAAACCTCGTGATCATCCCGAGCCAGACGACCACGGTGAGAAATATGATACCTTCAATGACCAAGTTCAGGCTCAAAGGGATCACCTACGGGTGTGAAAAATCCATTTCCATTACGGGGTTTTATTATATTCACAATCATGAGATTCCTCCCAGGAAAGGTTCAACCCAACAATGTTTCCAAACTTGATCCCAGAAATACTGGTTCCCCTTTTGGATTTTCATCCTCCTAGTCCCCACTGCTTCTGGCACCATAGCACCCTCATCCTCCCGCTGACCAATTTCAGGCCACAGAAAAAAGAGAGAACTGTCACCCCTTATCCAAGCAGAAGCCTAAACTCGCCATGACGAAAAAGTGCGTCGAGGAGAAGCTTTATCGGCGTCATCCTCCAACATCTCCTCCCTTTCCCTCCCCTTGCCAACAACGGCCAGCAATGCCCGCACCACGTTGGGGTCAAACTGCTCCCCCGAACAACGCTCAAGCTCACACACCACCCAGTCATGGGGGTGCCCTTTGCGGTAAGGCCTGTCTGACCTCATGGCATCATACGCGTCCGCCACCCGAATGATCCGTGCCAAAATCGGTATCTGGTCACCAGCAATGCCTTCAGGGTAACCACCGCCCCCGTAGTCCTCGTGGTGGTAAAGTACCGCCTCAATAACTTCCATGGGAAGCTTCGCCGGTTCCAGTATCTTCGCCCCCAAAACAGGGTGCTTCTCCATTTCCTTCATCTCCCCCGGTGAAAGCTTCCCGGCCTTCAAGAGAATCTGCTCCCTGACTCCGATCTTCCCTACGTCATGCACAAGACCAGCGAGATAAACATGGTCTTGCATGTCCTCTCCAAGCCCCATCTCGCAAGCACAGGCCTTCGCCCATTGCGCCACCCGCATCGAGTGGTTCTCCGTATAAACATCCTTTGCTTCCAATGCAGCAGCCAGTGCCTGTACAGCATTCACGTAGTACTCCCGCAGTGATTCGTAAAGCCGTGCGTTCTCAACCGCCACCCCCGTCTGAGCCCCCAGTGTCACCAGAAAACGAACCTCTTCTTCCTTCCACCGGTGCGGTGAAGATAGGAACACCTCCAGTGTACCCAATACCCTGTTCCTGGCCCGTATCGGCACCACGGCAACTGCACCCATCTCTTCAGCGTAGCACGGGGGCTGCAAAGAACGGTTACATGCTGCCAGATCCTCAACGGCCACCGGCCGGCCTGTGTTGAGCACCTCCTCCAGGACGGTACCTTCTGCCTGCACCCGCTCTGCCTTATCTTTCAACTCCCCCCTGAAGCCCAGGCTGGCTTTCACCACCGCCTTGCCTGTTTCTTCATCTACCAGCCTCAGCACGCACCATTTGGCACCAGAAATCTCCTGGGCACTGCGCAGCGCAGACTTGAGGACCACGTCTATCTCAAGGCTGGCCGACACCAATTCCCCGATCTCATTTAGACGCTCGAGAATTTCCGCCTTACGCTTCACTTCGCGGAAAAGGCGCGCATTCTCCAGGGCCAAGGCAAGGCCTGACCCCAGCGCGGTGAGGAAGCGTGTTTCATCCCTGCTAAATTCTGCCCCCTTCGGCTTACCTGTCAGGGTCAGGATACCGGTCACATGCCCCCTAACCTTAAGCGGTATCGATAAAGCAGACCGCCTTTCCTCACCCGTCTTACCTTCCGGGTAGTTGTCAAAATGCACTGCCCTCGCTTCCCGTGTTACCGCAGCTACTACCTCTCGACGGGGAATTACGCAGAGTTTCCTGCCCTGTTCCGTAGCAGCAGCAACTTCAGTGTCTGTGACTCCAGGTGTTTTCTCCGTTAACATCAGCACTGACCCACTCGTTGCTCCGGTAAGGCTCAGGATAGCCTCCAATGCCCGCCTTGCCACCTCAGAAACATCGAGAGCTGAAGAAACAGCTTGACTGAACTGGAAAAGAGCCGATAACTCCTTCGCCTGCTCGTGTAACTCCTGCCTCGAAAACGATAGCTGGATAAGGACATCCACAAGGAGATGGAACAGTTCAACTGTATCTCGAAGACGCTTCTTGGGCCATACCGGTACAGCCCGGGCTGCCCCCACAAAATCCTCCTTGCCAAGCCCAACCTCTTCTGCCAGCTTGACGGCTTTCCTTTCATCAAGTGGTGCCAGGGCTACGCTTCCCCCCATCACCACGGCGACAGTTTCACCCTTCACCTTCACCGGGAGAGCCATGTAGGCGAGACCGGCGTGGCAAACCAGAACTCTGCCCTGCCCGAACGCGGCAGCGGCCTTTGCCAACTCGACCCGCCAGGCCTCACATCTTGCCCGCCCCTCATCGGTAGCATTCACCATCACACAAAAGGAGCAGAGGTTGCTTACCTTCGTTATCGGCTGGCCCTTTGGGTCTGTTACCAGGACAGAGAATCCCATGGCAATACCGATTCGGTCCTGCAGGTGTTGAAGCCTTGCTGCCTTCAAAAGGTGCTCATGAGCCATATCTGACGGCTCCTTTCCCATCCCCGGCATCCCTCTTACCCTTTACCCTGCCTCCTTCAATTCCACCATCCCGGCTACCACTACCGGTTTCTTTTCCTTTTTCGCCTTGGTGGATGCCAGGCTGGCCATGTTGATCAGGTCACTAACCGTGTGCACCTCATCCTCCTGGCGGCGTGAGCAGGTCCGCCGTCCCCCGGCAACACCCGCAGAACCTGTCACCCTCAGCTCATACGGCCAGCTTTCTCGGGTAAGTGCCGTTACCATCTGTAAAGCAAGCTTTTTGGCATCTTCAAAAGGCCTCGTGGTTACAACGGCAAACTCGTCCCCTGCGTAGCGACTGAGGTAATCAACTCCGTCCTCCACCGCGCTCCTCAAAACCTGTGCTACCTGCTGCAGAATTTTATCTCCCCACACATGGCCCAGTTCCTTATCGATGGCCCCGAAATCATCCAGGTCTAGAAAAATAATCGCAATCTCCTTCCCGTTCTGCAAGAACTCCGATGCCTTACGCTGCAAAAACTCCGCCCGCTGTAGACCGGTCAGGGCATCTATGTGCTTCCCCAGTTCTACATAAAGCTGAGACTTCGTAACGATCCCAACAGGCAACCCATTTCTTACCACCACCAGGCGCTCGATCCTGTGCCGCTCCAAAAGCTCCTTTGCCTCCCACAACGAACATTCCATCGGTACGACCACCACTTGTCTGCTCATGGCATCGGCCACCAGCCTGTTAAAATGAGAAGACCTAACGTCCCTGGAGGTTATGATCCCGACAAGCCGCCCATCCTCTACCACCGGCAGACCGCCTATCCGATGCTGATTCATCAGTGTGGCTGCATGCTCAACACTTTTGCTGGGCCCGACAGTCAGCAGGTCCCGTGTCATGATATCGCCTATGCTGAACATCACAAGTCCGCCACCCGGTTTACTTGAATGACAACGTTCACCTGAGCCTTCACTACTGTCCTCTCGGTGGCAATGTGGGACCCTTCCTCGAGCATGATTGGTAAAAGCTTCTCCTCGGGGAGAAGTTTCACCAACGATTTCTTCAATACTGCAGCCTGGAAGATGTCGTGGTCAAGCTGAGTGACCTCGTACTGGTCCGGTGACAGGGCGTTCACCATCCGTTTTATAGCCTCAGGACCAATAGGAGCCTTTTTTCCCACGAGCAAGACATCCTGCATGGGCGGAATCTCAAACTCGGACAACCGGATGCTTACCTCGGCCTTACGCTTTGGCTCGGACGGCGAAGGAAAAAGTGATTTCGAAGCCACACTACTCATCCTCCTCTATCCGAAAATGCCACTTTCCAACTCGCCAAGACTCCTCTTCCACCCGCCTTTTCATTCTTCGCGGCTGCGGCATAACCAGTTTGCGCTCCAGAGCAACCATGGTAGACAACTTTTGCGAGATGCCGACTCCGATTTTCATGCTTCGTGGTGCCGCCCTTTTTGACTACATAGCCGACCACAAGAACACCTGCCTTTCTCCTCAGGCTAGCAGGAGATAAATCCCTTAACTTTTATATTTTACCTCGGGATGGTATAAAGGTGCAAGTCGCGCCGGCTCCGCACGTAGTTTAGAAGATTTTCGTGAAAGTAAGGCCGGTAAAGAAGGTAACCCAACTACTAGTGTCAAATGAGAAAGAGATTAACCAAGTAAACAAAAATGTCTGAGCCCTACCGCCAATTAACGCCTAAGTTGATAAATTTTGTGTTATAATTCATTATACGTTAACCATTATCTTACCGGCTTTCCCGTGGAGTTGTAAGCCAAAAGCCAGGGGCTGAACAATTAATGCGCCAAAACCTGTTCTTAATTGGGAAAAGGCGGCGTTTTATCCCGTAGTGAATGGAGATTTATTTCGGTTTCCTTACAAAAATCACCCTATGGGAACACCCTTTGATAAAATAGAGGGAAAATCGTGACTAAATCCACGGTAAAACCCATAAATTGCAAGTATTTTGGCGCTACAAGCTGCTGAAATATCATAACAAAATTGAAGGAGTGTCATCCATGAGCCCTCAAAACATACCAAAACTGCGCATAGGTGACTTGGTGGCCAAGCTCCCAATCATTCAAGGAGGAATGGGTGTTGGCATTTCTTTGTCAGGTTTAGCTTCCGCCGTCGCCAATGAGGGTGGTATCGGAGTTATTTCTGCCGCAGGAATCGGCATGCTTGAGCCTGATTTTGACATAAATTTCAGGGAGGCAAACAAGAGAGCATTACAGAAAGAGATCAGGAAGGCAAAGAAGTTGACGAAGGGTATTATTGGTGTCAATATTATGGTCGCCCTTACAGATTTTCAGGACCTGGTACGGGTTGCAGTGAATGAAGATGTAGACTTGGTTTTTCTCGGCGCAGGACTGCCATTGAGGAATCTTAAAACACTAGTGCTGGATAAATTGAAAAGAGCTGCAACCAAAATTGTACCCATCGTATCTTCTGCGCGCGCGGCAAGAATCATCTTCCAGTATTGGGCAAAAAACTATAATCAAGTACCTGATGCTGTAGTTGTTGAGGGTCCGTTAGCTGGTGGACACCTGGGCTTCAAAAAGGAACAAATCAATAATCCCGATTTTGCGTTGGAAAAAATACTACCAGAGGTAATCTCTGTCATCAAACCCTATGAGCAGCATTTTAACAAAAGTATTCCAGTGATTGCTGCAGGAGGTATCTTCACAGGTGCTGACATGCGCAAGTTTATCCAGTTGGGAGCTCAAGGGGTCCAAATGGCAACCAGGTTTGTTGGAACCCACGAGTGTGATGCTTTCATCGAATTCAAGGAATCATATGTGAAATGCAAGAAAGAAGATTTGATGATTATTGACAGTCCTGTTGGACTACCGGGAAGAGCCATAAGGAACAAGTTTCTCGAAGAGGTATCGACAAAGGCAAGAAAACCCTTTAAGTGTTTTTGGAGGTGCCTAACCACCTGTGATATCATAAATTCACCCTACTGCATTACACTTGCATTAACCAATGCCAAGAAGGGAAACCTTGAAGAAGGATTTGCTTTTGCGGGAGCCAACGCTTACCGGGTGGATAAGATCGTTTCTGTTAAAGAGCTTATTAATACCCTGTTAGAAGAGTATGGAAGGCGAAACCTGCATAACCGGACCACCTGACGCGGTATCCGACCCTGCGCGGGCTTTTTGACGCCCCATTAAAAAATCAATGTTTATGGCTGCCGCAGCGTGTAAGGTGCTCACTGTTGACGATAAAGTGTCATATGATATAAAATAACAGTCAGTGGGGAGTGGCTGCCCGGGGTTTGCCCGGGATGTCAGGTCGTCATTTCGGTCTCAGGCCCGGCTTGGCGTTGCTGTTTTCATCGCTGTCTGGACGGCCAAAGCGAGACCTTTATGCTCAGCATGTATTATGCCAGGCATTATAGGTCTCGTTTTCTTATGTGGCGGTCCTTGCTAAAATCTAACTAGCTGCTAGAAAGGAGAGAACCATGCTAACACTCATTTTGTTGACCGGCGGTTTAGCACTGATCCTAGCGAGCGCAGAGTTTTTCACCAACGGCGTGGAATGGCTTGGCAAAAAGCTGAAACTGTCAGAGGGCGCTGTGGGTAGTATCCTGGCGGCGGTAGGGACAGCTTTGCCAGAATCCATGATTCCAATCATCGCCATCTTGTTCGGAACCGGGAAAGCCGCAGAAGAAATCGGCATTGGGGCAATCCTGGGAGCGCCGTTTATGCTTACTACCCTGGCCTTACCCATTGCCGGTGTTATTGGCCTAGTTCACAAGATAGAGGGAAAGAAGAGGAAGTTCATGCTTATCGATCCTTCCGTCATGATGCGGGACCTTAAGTTCTTTTTGATAGTATACTTGATGGCTTTTCTGGCAACTTTCCTCCCCCAAGGGTCTATTAGAGTAGTGGTGGCGGTGCTGCTGGTTGTTACCTACTTCTTATATGTCGCCCATACTCTGAAGGGCGGCAGTACCTTGGAGGAAGCCCACCTAAGACCTCTATATTTTGCTAGAAAACAACATGACCCGGCTACTCCTGTCGTCGTATTGCAAGTACTCACCGCTCTGGGTGGTATCATCTTCGGGGCACACCTTTTCGTAGACGGGATTGAACACCTGGCAGAGCTCCTGCACGTCTCACCTTTTGTACTGTCTATCATCATCGCACCCATTGCCACAGAATTGCCGGAGAAATTCAACAGCGTTATCTGGCTGCTGCGGGGAAAGGATACCCTTGCCCTGGGAAACATTACTGGAGCCATGGTGTTCCAGAGTTCCCTGATTCCGGCTCTAGGTATTGCCTTTACGCCATGGGCACTCTCTAAGCTGGCTGCCATCAGTGTCATCCTGGCGCTGACCGCAGGAGCGCTGGTCTATTTTAATCTGAAGCTGAAAAAAGTACTCCGTCCCACCATTCTGGCGTTTAACGGCACCCTTTACCTGGTGTTTCTGATACTGGTCCTCACCTTGGGGGATACTCTAGTTAGTTAGTTCCCAAAGGAGACAGCAGTGTGGAAATATCGCATGAACTGGCAAGAGTCGAACTGCTGGTTCACAATCGGCTCCTAGACCGGTACGAGATGTTCAGCCTTACATTGCACCGAAACTTGTCTTCCGTGCGAAAAGATGGTATAATAACTGACACACTACAATACGGAAAAAACGATGAGCGGGAGTAGTAGGTGCCCCGGCCGCAGTCCAGAGAGCCGGGAAGGGTGGGAGCCGGCCTGAACGCGGAGCACTGAATGGACCCGGGAGAAGCAACCGGAAGGCGTGAGCTTTAAGGGAGACGGAGCCCCTACCGTTAAAAAGGGGAGAGTATCGTTTGTGAGCGGGAAAACAGCGGTAAAAAGACCGCTTACGGACGGTACTTATTGAGATGAGCCCCAATTTGGGTGGTACCGCGGAGACCCTTCGCCCCAAGCGAAGGGTCTTTTTGGTACAGGGGTCTCAAGCCAGGGTGGCACCGCGAGCCTCTCGCCCCTGCACGGGCGGGGGGTTTTCTTCATTCGGCCGGAGGGTGCCGGCCAAAAAATCCATGGGGAGTGAGACAAATGAAATTTATCCTACCGGAAAGAGAGCTGCCGAAAAAGTGGTATAACCTGGGAGCCGACCTTGCCAAGCCGCTGCCACCACCCCTCCACCCGGCTACACGGGAACCGATTACCCCGGATCTCCTGGAGCCGATGTTTCCTGCCCCCCTCATTGAACAAGAGGTTACGACCGAAAAGTACGTACCCATCCCGGACGAGATTCTGGATGTTTACCGTCTCTGGAGACCAACTCCGCTTTTCCGGGCCCGCCGGCTGGAGGAGGCTCTCAAGACCCCGGCCAGGATCTACTACAAGTACGAAGGGGTATCTCCCCCTGGGAGTCACAAACCAAATACCGCTATTGCCCAGGCCTACTACAACAAGCAGGCTGGTATCAAGCATCTAACTACGGAAACAGGGGCCGGGCAGTGGGGTAGTGCGCTGTCCTTTGCTTGTAACGTTTTCGGCCTGGAGTGCACCGTCTACATGGTGAAGATCAGCTACGAGCAGAAACCGTACCGGAAATCATTGATGCAAACCTGGGGGGCCAAGGTCATCCCCAGCCCGAGTCCAACTACCAAGGCCGGAAGGGCCATTCTTGAGAAGGACCCGGATTCACTGGGAAGCCTCGGGATTGCCATCAGTGAGGCCCTTGAAGTGGCCATGGAGCGTGATGACACCCGTTATTCCCTGGGAAGTGTTTTGAACCACGTTCTGCTGCACCAGACGGTGGTAGGAGAGGAAGCCCTCAAACAGATGGAAATGGCTGGTGACTACCCGGATGTAGTTGTGGGCTGCTTTGGTGGAGGTAGCAACTTCGCTGGTCTTTCTTTCCCTTTCCTGCGTGACAAGATCGCCGGGAGGGAGTTGAGGGTTTTGGCGGTGGAACCGACTGCCTGTCCAAGCCTGACCAGGGGAAAATACGATTACGACTTTGGTGATATATCTGGGATGACCCCGCTCCTGAAGATGTACACCCTGGGTCATAAATTCGTCCCAGCCGGGATCCACGCCGGTGGCCTCCGGTACCACGGGGCTGCCCCCCTGGCCAGTCACCTGCTGGGAGAAGGACTGATCGAGGCAAAAGCTTATCCTCAGAACCCCGTCTTCGAGGCTGGTGTTCTCTTTGCTCGAACGGAGGGGATTCTTCCTGCCCCTGAAGCCGCCCACGCTGTCCGCGCTGCTGTTGACGAAGCCCTACAGGCCAAAGAGGAAGGGAAGGAAAAGGTGATCCTCTTTGGACTCAGCGGCCACGGTTTCTTCGACCTAGCGGCTTACGACGAATACCTGGAGGGGAACCTCAGGGATTACACTTACGAGCCGCAGACAGCTGACTGAGAGCCTTTCCTTGACTGAACGGGTCCCTGTTTACCCCCTGCCCCCGGCTTGGCCGGGGGCAGCTTATGAGCACCCGGCTTCCGGCCCGGCCGGGCAGGGGCCGGGTCTATCGGCCGAAGAGCAAAGGAGGGAGGAGACGATTTCTTTTTCGGAGAGGTGGTAGAGCAAGGAGTTGGAAAGTATCGGTTGGGATATTCTGCCGGCCCTGGACTTGTGGGGACCGAATCGTGAACCATGTCTGGTCTGATCCTGCTCTTTGGCGCTATTGAAGAGGCCGGCGCCAAAGAGACAAGAGCCGTGGAGCCTGAGGTTTTCCGGGCGGAAAGGGATTTGATAAATTGGCACTTGACGGGTAGGCCAATTTAATGTATAGTAAGGTCAACCGGTACCGGAACATTTGATCAGATCTACCTGGTTAGGCCTGCGGAGTTTTCAGCAGGTGGTTCGGGGGGATGATTTTTTTATGGGAAAAAAATTGGCCTGAGGAGGATGATCCAATTGACCAGAAGGGGAGAAAGAAACGGGCAAAGAAAGGTAACCATCGTCGATACCACCCTCCGGGACGGTGAACAAACTGCGGGGGTAGTTTTTGCGAACCAAGAGAAGGTCCGGATTTGTAAACTGCTGGATGAAATCGGTGTTCACCAGATTGAGGCCGGGATCCCTGTCATGGGCGGTGACGAGCAGGAAGCGATTCGGGAGATTGTTTCCCTTGGACTGAACGCCAGTATCATGGCCTGGAACCGCGCGGTAATCAAGGATATCAAGGCTTCTATCGATTGTGGAGTCGATGCGGTGGCCATCTCCATTTCGAGTTCTGACATTCATATTAAGTATAAGCTTGGGACCACCAGGCAAAAGGTCCTCAAGGCTATGCGTGAGGCTGCAGAGTTCGCCAAGAGCCATAACCTCTACGTCTCGGTGAATGCTGAGGATGCCTCTCGCACCGACATGGATTTTCTGTTGGAGTTTGCGCGTGTGGCCCGGGACGCGGGTGCAGACCGCCTGCGTTTTTGCGACACCGTGGGTATCCTCGACCCCTTCACAACCTACGAAAAGGTGAAAAGGCTGGTAGAGGAGATCGGGATCGACGTCGAGATGCATACCCACAATGACTTTGGGATGGCAACGGCCAACGCCCTGGCAGGTGTTCGGGCCGGCGCCACTCATGTTGGCGTGACGGTAAACGGACTGGGAGAGAGGGCGGGAAACGCGGCCCTGGAAGAGGTGGTCATGGCCTTGAAATATACCATGGACATTGACCTTGCTTTTAATACCAGGCGCTTCCGGGAACTTTCGGAATACGTGGCCAGGGCATCAGCGCGTGAATTGCCAGCCTGGAAGGCCATCGTCGGCACCAACATGTTTGCCCACGAGTCGGGGATTCATGCAGACGGTACCCTGAAACACCCCAATACCTACGAAGTGTTTGACCCCGAAGAAGTCGGCCTGCAAAGGCAGATCGTCATCGGTAAGCATTCAGGTAAGAGCGCCATCATCAACAAGTTTCAAAAAGAATACGGGATTAGGCTCAATGAGCTGGAAGCCGCGGAGATCCTGGCCCGGGTCAGGGCCCTGGCGGTAGACCTGAAACGGTCCCTCTTTGACAAAGAGCTCATTTATATCTACGAGGACCTGCAGAAGGAAAAGGAAGGGAGGAGGGGGATTGGGTAAGACGATAGCGGAAAAAATCTTGAGTACCCACAGCGGTCAGGACGCCCGGGCAGGGGATACGGTTGTGGCCGAACTGGACCATGTCATGGGTCAAGACGGGACATCTCCCCTTACCATCGACGTTTTCCGGAAGATGGGCGGACGGACGGTGGCTTACCCAGAAAGGGTCAGCCTGGTGATTGACCACAGTGCCCCGAGTCCGAACGAAGGTGTTTCGTCCCTGCACAAGTTGATGAGGGATTTTGCCCGTGAACAAGGGGTTCGCCTCTACGACATTGGCTCTGGGGTATGTCACCAGTTGATACCAGAACAAGGACATGTATTCCCAGGGGCACTGGTGGTGGGGGCCGACTCCCACTCGTGCACCTACGGCGCCCTGAATGCCTTCTCGACGGGAGTGGGTTCCACCGACATGGCGGCCGCCCTCATCTCGGGGAAGATGTGGTTTCGTGTCCCGGAAACCATCCGGTTGCTCATCAACGGGACACTGCAGCCCGGGGTTTTCTCCAAGGACCTTATCCTCCACCTGGTTGGAGACATGACTGCCGATGGTGCCACCTACTGTGCGGTGGAGTTTGCCGGGGAGGCCATTCAGGCCTTGAGCATTGAGGCTCGTTTTACCATCACCAATATGGCCATCGAAATGGGAGCCAAGGCCGGTTTGATGGAGGCCGACGAAAAAACCCTCCGCTGGGTTAACGAGCGCTACCACGGGCCCTGTCAACCCGTCAGCCCGGATCCTGATGCCGAGTACCGGGAAGTGAGGGAATATGATGCCTCTCGGCTTGAACCCCAGGTTGCCGTACCGCACCGGGTGGATAGGGTGGTACCGGTGGGTGAAGTGGAAGGTACCCCGATTCAACAGGCCGTGATTGGAACCTGTACCAACGGTCGCCTTGAGGACTTGAGGGTGGCGGCAAGGATCCTGAAAGGGAAGAAGGTAAACCCGGATGTACGACTTATTGTTGCCCCCGCGTCGAGGCGGGTACTGTTGGATGCCATTGCCGACGGAACCTTGACGACAATCATTGAAGCCGGTGGGGCGGTAGTTACCCCAGGCTGCGGACCCTGCGTCGGGACCCACAACGGGGTGCCGTCTAACGGAGAGAACGTAATTTCTACGGCAAACCGGAATTTCAAGGGCCGGATGGCCAACAGTAACGCCTTTATCTTCCTGGCTTCACCGGCAACGGTGGCGGCCTCTGCCCTGGAAGGGAAGATCGTTGACCCCAGGAAGTACTGGCAGTACGAAAGTGGGGCTGGGGTTGTACGAGGAGGCAGTGGTTAATGAAATACCAAGGAAAGGCCCATGTGTTCGGTGATGACATTAATACTGATTACATCATTTCAGGGAAGTACAAGTTCAAGACTCTCGACATGAAGGAACTGGCCAAACACGTCATGGAGGACCTGGACCCTGAATTTTACGAGAAGGTGCAAGACGGTGACTTTCTCGTTGCAGGCCGTAATTTTGGCTGCGGCTCGTCCCGGGAGCAGGCTCCACTGGCCCTGAAACACGCCGGGATCAGGGCCGTCCTGGCCAGGTCCTTTGCGCGGCTCTTCTATCGAAATGCCATCAACACCGGCCTCCCGGTGGTCGAGTGTGATACCGATGAAATTTCGCCCGGCGACCGACTGGAAGTGGACCTCGAGGCAGGGAAGATCCGCAACCTCACCACCGGAAAGGTCTTAACCTCGAAACCTCTTCCTCCTGTGATGCTCAAGATCCTGGGTGATGGAGGACTGGCAGCTCATTTCCTGAAGTACGGAGATTTTCACCTGACCGGAGAGATGGAGTAGAAGATGAAGGCCGGGGAGTGAGGAAGATTGTACCGAGTTACATTAATTCAAGGGGACGGAATCGGTCCCGAGGTCACCGAGGCTGCGCGGAGCATCCTTGATGCCACTGGTGTTGACTTGAAGTGGGAGGTAGTCTCAGCCGGCGAGACCGCCTGGCAAGAATGCGGCGACCCGCTTCCAGGTGCAGTGCTCGACTCCATCAGGGAGACCGGGGTAGCCCTGAAAGGTCCAACCACAACCCCGGTTGGGTCCGGCTTTCGAAGTGTCAATGTAGCCATCCGGCAGGCCCTTGACCTCTATGCTTGTATCAGGCCCATCAGGCAGTTGGCCGGGGTTTGTACCAGGTATGAGAAGGTAGACCTGGTGATTTTTAGAGAAAACACGGAAGACCTCTATGCTGGTGTGGAACACCTGGTGGGTGACGGTGCAGCTGAAGCCATCAAGATTACCACCGAAAAGGCCTGCCGGCGCATTGTCCGCAGTGCTTTCGAATACGCGGTCAGATACGGGCGCCGCAAGGTGACCGCCGTGCACAAGGCCAACATCCTGAAGCTTACTGATGGGATGTTTTTACGGGTGGCCCGGGCAGTGGCGGCCGGCTACCCGGAAATAGAGTTTGAGGACCTGATCGTCGATAATGCGTGTATGCAGTTGGTTCAAAGACCACAGGAGTACGACATTCTGGTCATGAATAACCTCTACGGGGACATCATTTCCGACCTGGGCGCGGGTCTCGTTGGCGGTCTGGGCGTTGTACCAGGGGCCAATATCGGTGACGAAACCGCTGTTTTTGAGCCTGCCCACGGCAGTGCACCGCAAATTGCCGGGAAGGGGACCGCGAACCCGGTCGCCATGGTTCTCTCTGGGGCGATGCTTCTGGACTATCTTGGTGAAAAGGAGGCTGCCCGGATGGTTCTGGAGGCGGTAGAAGCCGTCCTGGGCGGTGGGGTTTTGACCCCAGACCTCGGCGGGGAGGCCACAACCAGGGAAATGACAGAGGCAATAATCAGGGGCATAAACCGTCCTCCGCTAAAATAGCCTTTTACCGGGTACTAAATGGGGCTCCGCTGGCAGGCAGGGGCCAGGAGGACGGTCAGTTTACGGTGGAACGGGTCTGGTTCCGAGTGTACAGGGTCAGACACAGGGTGCTCATCGGCATGCTCCTGGCTCTCTTCACGACCGCCGCAGTGAGTGGAGGGTTGGCCAGGCGCAGCGGGCTTGAGGTTTTCTCTCGGACCATGGTGGATAAACGGGTCGTTATCGACCCGGGCCATGGGGGGATAGACTCAGGGAGTTCCGGAAGGCACGGGACCAGGGAGAAGGTGGTTGTCCTTGAAATCTCCCGGTACCTGAAGGAATTTGTTGAAGGGGCCGGCGGTCAGGTCATTCTTACCCGGACCGGTGACTACGACCTGAGCGGCCTTAGCGGGGCGGACGCGGAAACGGTCAGGAGAAGGAAGCGCCTGGACCTGGCCAAAAGGGTTGAAATCGGTAACGGTTCCCAAGCTGATGTTTACATCAGCATCCACGCCAACAGTATTCAATCTCCGCGCTGGCACGGGGCCCAGACCTTCTACAATGCCGCCAAGTCTCCGGAGAACAAGCGCTTGGCCGAGAACATTCAGAGGGAACTGGTAAGGCTCACCGGACAGACGAGAAGGAAGGTAAGCAGTAGGATCCAGCAGTACATTCTCGAAAACCTAGAAATCCCGGCGGTGACGGTTGAGGTGGGGTTCTTGTCGAACCCCACGGAAGAAGAACTCCTTTCAAGTCCCGAGTACCAGAGAAGGGTGGCCTGGGCCATTTTTCATGGTCTGGTCAGGTTCTTCGTGGAATCAGTTGAGCCTGCCGGGGGGTGAAAAATTAAAGGGAGCTCAAAGTGAGTAAACCTGCCCAGGTGCATGCTGATGAGGGTGACCGCAGCCCGCGGCACCCTTGATAATTTCCAGGGGTGGGGGTGAAACTAGGGACCGACGAGTTCTTGCTAACAATCTAAGGGCATGGTACCATGATGGTATGAAATGACAGTGTTGGTAGCCCTTGCTCGTAAAACCTGGCACCCAGGAGTCGTTTCCCGCCCCCCAAGGTTCGGACCCTTGCTCGACCCAAGCAGCCGTCAAGCCGTCAAGGAGCAGTGGAGCCTCGGACCGGGTGTTTACCGTGTGCAAACCGGGTGATCAAAGATGCAAGTTCTGCTGCGCAATCCCAGGCTCGAGATCAGTCTTACGAAGCTCAAAACCAACACCCAGCGGATCGTAGCACTGTGCCGGAAGGTAGGGGTTTCGGTCTTGGGCGTCACCAAGGCCTGCCTTGGTGCTCCTGAACTGGCTCGCGCCATGATCAAGGGGGGTGTCGTGGGCCTCGCCGATTCCCGGCTGGAGAACCTGGAGAGGCTGCGGAAGGCGGGATTTGATACCCAGTTATGGTTGGTTCGCCTTCCGATGCTGAGTGCGGTGGATGATGTGGTTCGACTGGCCGACGGGAGCCTGAATTCGGAGTACCGGGTAATCAAAGCCCTTTCAGAGGCAGCTACCAAGCAGGGGGTAGTTCACAAGGTTGTTTTGATGGTTGAGCTGGGAGACCTCCGGGAAGGCCTCCTCCCGGAAGACGCGGTAGCAACGGTGGGAAAATGTCTCGGCCTGGACGGGATCCAGGTTGTTGGTCTCGGTACCAACCTGACCTGTTTCGGAGGGGTTATTCCCACCGAGGATAATCTTTCGGTTCTCGTCCGGCTGGTGCAGTGTATAAAAACAAGGTTTGGCCTGGAGCTGGAGGTGGTATCAGGGGGGAATTCGAGCAGCCTGCCCCTGGTGCTAGCGGGGCGAATGGTACCTGGTATCAACGAGCTCAGGATCGGGGAAGGAATCCTCCTCGGGCACGAAACCGTGTACCGGAGGCCGATTCCGGGGACTTACCAGGATGCTTTCCGGCTCATTGCCGAGATCATCGAGGTTAAAGACAAGCCTTCGGTGCCTCAAGGAGAGATCGGGACAGACGCCTTTGGCAGAAAACCGGACTTTGAAGACAAGGGAGTCAGAAGGCGAGCGATCCTAGGGATTGGACGCCAGGATGTGGATGTCGAGGGTTTACGCCCTGAGCACGAAAGCCTGGAAATACTCGGGGCCAGCAGCGACCACCTGCTGGTGGATGTTACGGAAAGCAGACAGGGGTTTGAGGTGGGGGATGAACTGGCCTTGATCCCTGATTACAAGGCACTTTTGGGGGCCATGACCTCACCTTACGTCAGGAAAGTTTGGATGGCCTGAGGGTGAAAAAAGAGTTGTACTGTTTTTTGAGAAGACCCCGCAGGCAGCGCAAAAAAGACGGGTTGGGCTGAGAATCCGAATCTTCAGGCAGAAGGGAGGTTTGGCTGGAGGGATGGGTATCGAACTTGGGGTTTTGGCTCCGCACCCACCGATCATAGTGCCGGAAGTAGGGGGGGTGGAAGCAGAAAAGGCCGGGAAAACCATGGAGGCCATGAGGAAAATGGCTCGGATGGTTCGCGAGGTTGACCCGGAGTCCGTAGTCTTGATTACCCCTCATGGACCCTATTCGGTCCACAATGTCCTCCTCATGGTTTCGAATCCACTGGTCGGGAACCTGGGTGACTTTGGGGCCCCGGAGGTGAAGTTCAACCTGCAGAATGACCTCAGCCTGGGCCGAACCATCTTGAGAACGGCCGAGAGGGCCGGCCTCCCCTTGAGGGAATGGCGACCCGCGGGGCTGGGTGGGGATGCGGGAAGATTCCTTGACCACGGGCAGATGGTACCCCTGTACTACCTGGTCAAGGAAGGGCTGGAGGTTCCCGTGGTTCCACTGGCCATGGGAGCCGTGTCATCTCGAGCCCTCTTTGAGTTGGGAGCTGCGATAAGGGAGGCCACCCAAACCCTGCACCGGAAAACAGTGGTTGTGGCTAGTGGTGATCTTTCACACCGTTTGACACCAGGAGCCCCGGCCGGTTACGACCCCAAGGGGGCTGAATTTGACCGCCGGGTGGTAGAGACCCTGAAAAAGGGTGACGCTGAAGACTTCTTCAGGTTTGACGCCGACCTGGTGGAAAGGGCGGGCGAATGTGGTTTCCGGCCGATAATCATGATGCTCGGGGCCCTGGATGGGTTGTCAGTAGAGCCTGAGGTTCTTTCATATGAGGGGCCTTTTGGGGTAGGCTATGCAGTGGCGGTATTCAAAACAAGGAGTGCTTTCGAGCCAGAGACCCTGGGCACTGAAACAGGTAAT
>ENA-OSAE01000244-OSAE01000244.1-marine-sediment-metagenome-genome-assembly--contig:-NODE-244-length-32446-cov-25.389367_pt1 | contig 32446 bp, 26 predicted proteins | sample MGYA00237870_ERZ529317 | MGnify/ENA primary metagenome ERZ529317 (study PRJEB26369, sample SAMN03142812) | marine sediment metagenome | biome: marine; feature: borehole; material: sediment... | reverse complement strand
ATCCTACCCGATTAACAGGCCGCTGAATACCGGGTCCAATTTTCATGCTTCGTGGCACCGCCTTATAATGGCAGCAGAGCTGCCTACCTGGAAACCTCACCCTTGCTGGGAGTACCGGTGGAATCATTCCCGGGACCGCTTTGCCCGTCGGAGGAGCCGGAACGATCAGGTAAGAGTGAGTCCTGCGACTGGATACGCAAGCTCGGCAGGAGGTCGGCCGAACTCCCGACGATAACCTGTTCTCCTTCCTCAAGCCCGCTTTTCACTTCTGCCACACGATCGTTCATGAGGCCGAGCTTAACCGTCACCACCTTGACGGTACCGTCGGGTTGGAGAACCTCAACCTTGGGCTTGCCGTCCTCTTCAAAAACTGCCTCCAAGGGAACCAAAAGTACATTTTCGGCACTGCCCGCATCGATGTAGGCCCTGGCCTGCATGCCAGGTCGCAGCTCGGGACCACCTTTGACCTTAATCTCTACGTGGAAACGGGTAATCCCTTCTTGACCCTGACCCATGGTGGAAACATGCTCCACTTCACCTTGAAAGACTTTCCCGGGAACAGCATCCAGAGTTACTTGGACAGGAGCACCCTGACGCACAAGCAAGACATCTACATCGTCAACACTCACACCCATGCGCATGTCAGAAGTATGATAGATGTAGCCCAACCACTCACCCGGTTGGACGGTTGCCCCAATTTCAGTTCCGAAATGAGCCACCACCCCGTCCATGGGAGAAGTTACCTCCATTTGATTGAACAGTGAGCGCAGTTCCTGGAGCTCTTCCTCCAGCTGGCGCAGCTTGTCAAGTTCCTCCTTGATGGTATCCTGGGCATCTTCCCCTGAGAGGGAGATCAGGGGATCTCCCTTCTTTACCTTCTCCATATTGTGCACATGTACTTCGGTAGCAATTGCCTCGGCCCGGCTTAATACTTTCTCCTCCTCAACATACCTCTCAATCCACGCAGGATACCCAATCCACCTGACATTGGTCAAATCAACCTCCCCGGCAGCCGAACCCACCGCACCCGAATCACTTACCAGTCCCACGTTTACCCTCATCCCAGGCTGTACAAGTCCGGGGTTTTCCCCTTCCAACGTCACCCAGTATACAAACTGGTACCGCTCTTCCCCGCTATCGGAACTACCTCTTCCCGTCAGTTTCGAGACCAGTTCTGGAACAGGGTCTGGATTTACATCTGTAACCCTTGCCTCCACAAAACCGTCAAACTGGGGAAAATTCAACACTGCCCGCTGGCCTATGGTAACATCTTGAAATTCGGCTGGGGTTAGTTTGGCGACAAGGCGAAAGCGGGAATCGTCAACAATTGTGGCCACGATCTCTCCCTTCTGCAGTTCGTCTCCCTCCTTTACCCTGAGGTCTGTCACCCTGCCGTCGATGGGTGCCTGAAGAGTAATACCCCGGGAAGGATCGACGAAATCCAGTCTGTCTGGGCTAACATTCATCAAGTCAGCCACCGATTGCCGCTGTGCCTCAATCTGTTCCTCCAGGTTCTCTATTCTTGCGGCCAAATCCGGGGACTTTAGTTTCACGACTACCTGCCCTTTCCTGACTTCGTCCCCTTCCTCTACCAGAATCTCATCGACAATAAAACCATAAGACCCGGAAAATGTCCCTGCCCGAGAACCGGGAACCCGGAGGCCGCCACCCTTCGACGGGTTCAGAGTACCGGTGGCTTCAACACCAACTGAGATATCGCCCCGAACTACGGGTTTTGTTGCATAGTCCAAACCCTTATCTACTTCCTCCGGAGGGGGTACCAACTGCTGGTAGACGTAGTATCCGCTACCCAGAACAAAAACAACAATGATGAGGATCGCCATGATACGCTGTAACATTTTCGCGCTAGAACCCCCTAAGAAACCATATTCGGAACCAACTGTTTTCGTGGACGCGCCTGGTCCGACGTTTTTAAAATCTCTTCCCGTTCTACCGCACCGTCCAGGAGGTAGATGATTCGCACCCCGTTACGTGCAATATACTCTTCATGGGTAACCTGAACAATGGTGATCCCCTCTTCGCGGTTGAGGCGCTGGAAAATAGCCATGATGCTCCGCCCAGAATGCGAATCCAGGGCCCCTGTGGGCTCATCGGCGAGTATCACCTCTGGTTCCCCGACCAGGGCGCGGGCTATGGCCACCCGCTGCTGCTCACCCCCTGAAAGCTGTGCCGGCTTGTGGTGTAAACGTTCCGCAAGCCCAACGGACTCAAGGGCTTTTACTGCGCGCCTCCTGCGTTCTCGACCCCCAACCCCACGATAAATAAGGGGTAATTCTACGTTGGCTTGGGCATCCAGTTGGGGAAGGAGGTTGAAACTTTGAAATACAAAGCCCATAAACCGGTTTCTGATATCTGCGAGACGGTTGTCAGCCAGTTTTTCAACGCGGCGCCCGGCAAGTATGTAAGTGCCTGTTGAAGGCTTGTCAAGACAGCCAATAATGTTGAGGAGGGTAGATTTCCCGGAACCCGAAGGCCCCATAATGGAAACAAAATCGCCCTTTTCAACAGTCAGGTTAATACCTTTTAGCGCATCAACCTTTATCTGACCGCTCCTATACTGTCGAGATATCTTGTTCAGTTCGATGAGAGGCAACTCAAAATCCCCCCCTTTTCCGTGAGTACTCGTAAGGGCGTTGCAATCCTCACTAGTACGAAAACGCCCCAATGGCGCCGGCCTTCCTGCGCGGCGTCACGCTCACCGTATAGTTGTCATGAACCTCGGCGGCTCCCGGCCGCAGCCACAAACTCGCCCTCCGGGCTCAGATGCGTGGCTGCGGCTCGTCCCCCGACACCTGCAGTTTTTGAACTCGCTCGCTGTGCACCGCCCAGGAAGCCCGCGCCTACCCTTTCGTTGGCACCCCTGCTGCAGACTGCAACAACCGCCTTGCTCCTTATTTTCATCTCTCCGTTGTGCAGCCGCGCCGCAAGGCGCCACGGAGCACTAGTCTGAAAATGGCACTGGCCATCTTAATCTTTTGGGGTGCCGCCAAGGGTGGCGGAAAGGGCGCCTACTCTCCCCTGCGCTTCCCCCATCACCAGCAAACTGTAAGGCATTAAAACGGGGAATACAACGTTAACCCGAGACGATAATTTAGTTATCCCTCCCCGCACTGCAGAAGTCTGCGTCAACTCGTCTAATGTGAATTCTTGGCACGTATTCTTTATTCCTTCAGTGTAATCCCTGGCGAAGTCATGAGCCTCTGGAATTCCTCTAGAGAACCATACTGGATCAGAAAACGCGGTATGTCAAGGAAAGAAGCATCAGGAGTAAAAATACCGGGCCGGGTCGTGAAGAACATCTGGTAGCCCAGTTGTTGAGCAATAAACCGTGCCCGGTCACTAAAGGCTCCGTAGGGCCAGGCCAAGGCCGTAATCTGATGGTCGGTCTCCAGTTCCAACAGGTCTTTGGAGACCCTCAGGTCCTTCCGGATCCGCCTCACGTATTCGGAAGGGCCCTCGTCCGGACCGGGGAACACGGCTGGTTTTCCGTCTGAAGAACGGTGGTGATGGAGGTCAAAGGTATGAGACCCAACATCTATGAGGCCGCTCTCCTTATCCATCAACCGAATCTCGTGAAAACTGAGATGAGGCGACCAGACCAACCGCCTTGCCAGGCCTGGGGTAAGGCCGACAATGGGGAAAATAACAGCCCGAAACTGGTATTTGGTAAGGACGGGGTAAGCCCTGGTGTAAAAGGAACGGTAGCCGTCATCGAAGGTAAGTAAGACCGACTTTTTAGGGAAAGCGCCCTCCTGGTAATAGGTCAGAAACTCTTCAAGGGAGAGGGTACGGTACCCGTGGTTGTGGAGATACTTCATCTGGGCTTCAAAATCGGCTACGTTTATCTCCGAGCCGTTTTCTGGTGCACGGTCCACCAGGTCGTGTTATCCCAAGATAATTACGCCTGTAGGAGCGGCCTCAACACCTACGGCGTCAATCGATATGGTAAGAAAGAGCGACAGGCCACCTACTAACAACACGGGCAATACGAACCAATACCATCTTCGCGGCACCAAACCTAGCCCCCTTACATTTGCTCGTCCCGGTCAAAAACCAACCCACATCTAGTGTCTTCTGAATCTATTGTCTTCTTAAGGCTCCCTTGTCTTCTTAAAGCCCTCTGCCATCTGCACGCTGGCTCCCCACCAAACTGGGAATAACTCAAACAGAACCCCAAGAAACAGGGCCGCCAAAGAGCAGCCCAGACTGAAGCCGGGGTCAACCCCCCATGGCCCCTCTACGAGCGCAATTTCTTCACATTTGTAGAGACGTCAACACGGCCAAAAAGTTCCATCCCATCACATGATTGGATCACTGTCGGCCCTCCGGGCCTGCTGCATAACCGGTCTCGCTCCGGAGTAACCAGGCCTGTAACTTTTTATGATGCCACCCGATTAGGTCCCGCGGCATGTCGGTTTCAATTCTCATGCTTCGTTGTCCTGCCCTGTAATGGCAGGATGGATGATTGGTGCAAAAATACTGGTTCCGGTTTTGATGTCTCGTGGTACCGCCAGCGCAGCATGAACGATTGGCCCGAGAGTACCGCGTGGGGCCAGCCACGCATCTTCTGGCACCTCTATTTGTGGGTTCTTATCGGATATTTTAAATACCGTTCCTTTAAAGACTGGCAACATCGTATCTTCCTTGTTTTCATCAGTTTGTTGCTGTTTCTCTAGGGGTTGTCCGTCTTGTTTTAGTTGAGCCTCATTTCCCCTATCTATACAACCAAACAGAGAAACACTTAACAATAATATAAGTACAACCCAAAATTGATATTTCACGTTGTTACCTCCTGAAAAATCCCCTTGACTTTCTAGGCTGGGTTTATCCAGACCGTTTAGATAATCACAGATCATATGTCGGCAAGAAGCCGGGTTCTACTCTAATTTTTAGCTTTTTTAACTGTCAATCCTATCAAGCCGGTTATATTCAAAAACGTAGTATGCTGATCTTGGTTCTCCTTTGTCTGTGGTCACCTTGACTATTATTTGGTTGTTTTTCTTTTCAAAAGTGGTGGCAAATAAGCCGGTAGAAAGGGTCAATACCCATTTCTTTATGCAAGATGATGTTTATATCGGCAGTTTCAAAACTACCGTTTTGGAAGCGAAATACGAAAATCCCTAGGTTACTAGGGTCGGAATACTGAGTAAATAGTTCCGGCATTCCATCCTGGTTTACATCAGCAATTCCTAGGTTTCCATAGCTTTCAAAAAACACCCATTCCTCATTATTTTCATCGTAAATGATAAACAGCATTTAGGATTCGCTATATCTTCAATCGGGACAATTCCCCGAACCTCTAAACGATCTGGATAAACCCACAGCTTAACTTGCAACCTGTCAAGTAGTTCCTCCCAAGTCATTACTCTCTGTGGAAATCCGACCGTTAAATGTTTTTCATCGTGAACCTTCACAAAGGCAATATTTTCAGTAACGGTATTCTCATCCGGCTGGTAGCGGACATCAAATAGTTCTTCCTCAATCGCTTCTTTCACTACCGCGATATTCTGTTCCAGTTTGGTGAGGTTTTCCATCTCCGGCCAGTAATGTTCGTAACGCTTGCGAATGGCAAGTTCCTATTCCTTTAACTCATTGATTTGGCGTTTCTCCCCTATATAATCCTCGATTTCCCAACGCTCGTCATTAATACCGACGTTACTACCACCTAGTAAACTTATTACCCGCTGTCCTTCAATAATTGCAATACAGTTAAGGTCAAATGTGAAGTACGGATTGGCCCCGCGGAATGCCGGCTTCAATTCTCATGCTTCGTGGTACCCCCGGTACTGACGGCATGGACGATTTGTGCGGAGAAATCCCAGATGATGACAGCTTGATGAAACTGAATCTCTTTGAACAATTACTCAAGGTGGGGCAAACTAAGGGTGGTATTAATCCCCTGGCTGATGCCAGAATACCTGCCTTTATCTTCTATTCATGTCATGAAGCATGGTCTTGGCTGACTGGTGCTCCATGCCGCCTTGCTGTGCGGAGGTGCCACTGAGGATGAAAGCCAGGAACAAGCCGGTTGCTAAAGTCTGCATCATCAGGAGTGCCAACGAAGGACCAGGCGAGGCCTTCCTGAGCGGCGATCTGCGTAGGAGTTCAAGAACCACAGGCGGCGGAGGGCCAGCCGCAGCCGCCTGCCTAAGCCCGTTGGGCGAGTTTGTGGCTGCAGCCCGGAGCCGCCGAGGTTCGTAGTAGTAACTGCTGCTGGAAAATAGTAATGAGGTAGATAACCTCGACGGTAGCGGTGGTTGGTTAGCGGCCTCTGATAAAGTCCTTTAGAGCTTGAAAACGGGCTTGGGACCAGAAAACAGCAACAACGGAGGGAAGCACTTGATACGCGTAAGCCACCTTTACCATTCATATACCAATGATGACAACTATGCAGTCAAAGATGTTAGCTTTGAAGTCGAACGTGGAGAGATTTTCGGATTCTTAGGGCCCAGTGGTGCCGGCAAGTCTACAACTCAAAAGGTGTTAATAGGACTACTGCCGCTACAGCAGGGCGAGGCGATAATTAACGGAGTAGATATTCGCAAGGGATCCGGCGCCCTGTTGAACTCCATCGGCGTTTCCTTTGAGCAGGCCAATGTTTACAAGAAATTGACTGGGCTCGAGAACCTGGAGTTTTTTGCTCGCATGTTTGATGTTCCTACAGAAGACCCGATGAAGGTGCTCAAAATGGTCGGACTGGAGGATGCTGCGCACCAGCGAGCTGGCAGCTATTCCAGGGGAATGCTGCAGCGCCTCGTCTTTGCCAGGTCCATGATCAACAAACCGAAAATCTGGTTTCTAGATGAGCCCACGGCCGGGTTAGACCCGGGAACGGCCAGTGTTATTAAGGATATTATCTGGAGCAAGAAACAAGAAGGTACGACGATATTTCTCACCACGCACAACATGTTTATTGCTGACGAACTGTGTGACCGGGTAGCCTTTATTACTGATGGCGCGCTGAATGTTATTGATTCTCCACGCAACCTGAAGCTCAAGTACGGTCAGAAGTTCGTCAGGGTGGAATATATTGAGAACGGGCAAGACAGGAGCGAGATGCTGTCGCTGACTTCTAACGAGGACCGCAAGCGGCTGGCAGAACTCAGTGCCTCAGCTCAGATCGAAACCATGCACACCCAAGAAGCCACACTGGAGCAGATATTTATTAGGATCACCGGTAAGGAGCTGAGATAGCGTGAAGCGCCTGGGAGGCCTGCTAGTCAAAGATTTTAGACTAGCCTTTAGGAACTACTATCTCTTGATGGTCGTACTCATCGCCGTACTGCTAGTAGCTGTTACACATCTTGTGATTCCTGAGGAGATCAATGCGGAAGGCACCCTAGTTTACTTGGTCGAAAGCCAGCGGCCTGAATTCCAGCAGCTGGTTGCCTTGTTCAGCCAGAAACCAGGTGCCATTAAGGCTGGTTCCCGGGCTGAACTCATTGAAAAAATGCGCGAAACCAGCAATAGTGTAGGTATGGTATTGAAAGAGGAGGACGGAAAGCCTACAGTGGAAGTTGTGTTGCAGGGCTACGAGAGCGAAGAGACGCAGCGCGCGCTCGAACTCTCCATTAGGGCTGCTGCTAACTTCAGGGAATTTCTGGCTACAGGTGTCCAGGTAATAAGACTGCGCCAGGATGCCGGTGCTGGTATCCCCTTTAACCTGGCCGTACTCCCGATAATGATCCTGACAGAACCAATGATGCTCGGATTGATACTTGTTGCTGCCATGGTTTTTATGGAGCGTGAAGAAGGAACTGCCCTGGCTTACTTGGTTTCCCCTGGCCATATTACCGAATACTTGAGCTCTAAGATCATCGTGATGGTGCTGCTGGGACTTTTGTCCACAGCTCTCATTACGACCCTCACCATCGGTCTAGACGTCAACTGGGCTCAGTTGATAGCACTGGTAGTGGTGGGTAGTATCTTCGGTACATGTCTGGGGCTTCTGATCGCAAGCTACTTTAACAGCCTTTCGAAAGCTATGGTATGGATATTGGTAGTGAGTATTGTGTTGACCTTACCCCAGGTTCCGTATCTTGTGCCTAGCTTTGCGCCAAGGTACCTTACTTTTCTACCCACCTATGGAATTCTGTTTGCAATTAAAGAGGCTCTGTTTCCTACCGGCAACAGCGCAGTAGTCAACAGTTCCCTGCTGGTGACAGGAACAGCAGGGCTTGTGCTCTTTCTGTGGTGCGTTGTTTCTTACCGACATAACCTGGCCAGGGATTAGGAGGTGGGTACAGTGAGTGCAAGACGCATCAGCGCAATCTTTCGCAGAGATCTAATGAGCGGTACCCGGGAGTTCCTGCTGATCTACATGACAGTGGCACCAGTGCTGTTAGCAGTGTTGTTCAGGTTGTTTATCCCCAGTGTCAATGCCATCAGTTTCAAGTTCGCAGTTGACGAAGCATTGGGGGAAGAAGTAATCCGGGCATTTGATAAGTACGGTAGTGTGGAGGTGCTGAAGGGCCGGGCCGCCGTTGAAGAGCGAGTCCTGAAAATCGATGATACTGCTGGAATAACTGCAGATGCAGACGGTGATTTCATGGTGTTCCTTGAAGGTAACGAAGTAGATACGCTCGAGTATGCCGCTCGGGAAATTATTTATGAGTTAACTCATCCTACAGAAAATAAATTGGATTTCCGGTTTAGCAACATTGGAAAAGGTCTTTCCCCGCTGTTCGTTTACGGGAGTGTCGGTATGGTTATCATGGCGATTACCATGGGAGGCATGATCATCGGGCTGAACATCGTCGAGGAAAAAGAGGCAGGTACCATCAGTGCACTATTGGTTTCACCTCTGGAGAAATGGGAATTTATCTTCGGCAAGAGCCTAATTGGCCTGGTCTTTCCCATTGTTTATGTCTTCATTCTGCTCTGGATTTTCGGCATTACCTGGGTTAACCCGTGGAAAGTAATCTTGTTCACAGTGATAAGCTCATTGTTTGCGTTAATACTGGGGTTCTTGATTGGTGTCTTGAGCAGCAACCAGTTGGCAGCTGTTGCTAACATGAAAGGGCTTTCCGTGATCGTATCGGGATCATTCCTGGGAGCAGTTCTGCTGCCGGCCAATAAGCACTTCTTTTTATACTGGTCCCCGGTCTACTGGAGTATCATGGGGTTTTACAAGTTGATCACCAATCAGGCTAGCTGGTATCTCGTGGGCCAGTATTCACTCTGGATCTTGGGGCTAACTACAGCAGTATTTCTCTTGGCTCACAGCAGGATCCGCATGGGTATATCGTAGTGGAGTTCCAGGCCTCAACTGCCAAAAAGCAGGAAAACAGGCTTCTGATAGCATATTATATTTACACTCCCTAAAATATTATTTCTTAAGACATGGACTAATCTCTCCGATGCCAGCAAACACCGCCAGGTGATAATTTGATTGATAGGGGGTGCGGTCATGGGAAAAGAGGTCAGGTTTATCCATGCCGCTGACCTCCACCTGGGAAGCTCCCTAACAGCTATTGGCACCATGTCCCCTGAACTACAAGGCAAGATAAGGCGGGCTGGTTACACTGCTCTTGAGCGAGTGGTTGATGCCGTACTGAAGCACAAGGTAGATTTTGTTGTTTTCAGTGGAGATATCTACGACCGTGAGGCCCACTCGGTTTATGCAAACCAGTATTTTGTCGAGCAGATGGCCCGCCTTGACAAGAGAGGTACCCCGGTTTTTGTAATCTATGGAAACCACGACCCTCTGGGGACCGGCCCTGAATTCTTTCAGCTCCCCCCAAACGTGCACATTTTCGGCTCCGAGAAAGTGGAGACAAGAGAGGTAAAGGATCAAGCAGGCCGACTGGTAGCCAGGGTCCTGGGCCAGTCCTACCGGAACCCTTCCGAGAGTCGTAAGATGTACCAGTCCTTTTCAACCCCTGACAACCATGTTGTCAACGTGGGGCTGCTGCACACCGGCCTCAATCCTTCAGCAAACAGTTACGTGCCGTGTACCTTAACGGATCTCACCAGTCAACCTGGAATTGACTATTGGGCCCTGGGCCACATCCACCGCCCCAGCATCAGGAACAAGACGCGGCCGGTCATTGCCTACCCTGGTATTCCCCAGGGGCGCGACCAGGGTGAGCCGGGCGTAGGGGGTTGTTTCCTGGTTACCGTGCAACCTGGCCAACCTGCACGTGTACAGTTTATCCCTACCTCTTCGGTGGTGTGGCTAACCATGGAGGTACCTATCGACAACACAGTCGTTAATGTCAGCGATTTAGAGGAACTTATCCTGGCCCACGGGCAGGCAGTTCTCAACAATGCCCTTCATGTACCGTGTGACCTAGAACTCGGTCCAGGTGAAAACCTGGCCTTTGACGGCTATGTCGTACGCTGGGTATTAACCGGTAGAGGAAAGGTACACCAAGAGATTATTTCCGGCAATGAGCCTGAGGTTGCAACTTTACTAACAGAGAGATTACGCCAGCAGCTGGGTCGCGGTCGACCTTTCCTCTGGACGGAAACAGTAAGGTTTAAAACAGCGGCCCCGGTGCCCCGGTTAGAAAGTCTCCTTAAACAGGACATGGTTCTCAAGACGTTGTTTGAAACTAGTGAGGAAATAAAGTCCAACGCCGAATTGCGTAAACAGGCCGTAAAAGCAATGGGTAGGGTTTGGTTCCTTCAAAAGGACCCGGAAGACACCAGGCCCGACGCTTTTGCCATCACCGATGAGGTGTTCAAGGCTTTAGTCGAAAAAGCCCGGTATCTTGTTCTTGAGCGGATTGTTGAAGGACGTGAAATCAGGTGAAGATCAGGCGCATTTACCTGGGTGATTTCGGCTTGTTTCAAAACGAGAAAATTGAAGAGATCGCGGACGGGTTAGTTGTCATCGGTGGTCCCAACAGGGCGGGTAAGACTACCTTCATGACCGCCCTCCGCCATCTCGGATACGGGTTGCCCGATTCCCGCCTCCTACCCCCTGCTGCTGCCCAGTACGAAATCCGGGCCGACATCGAACACAATGGTCACCATTATACTCTTCAACTGCAGGGCCACGGTTCACCCAGGGTGTACCCTGTAGATGGAGCACCTGAACTAACCATACAAGAACTGTTTAACCATTTGGACAGGTTTACCTATCACCAACTGTTTACCATCAGTCTTGACGAATTACGCCAATTGCCGGAGGGTTTATCCACCGGGGAGGAACAGAAATTAGCAGCGGTCCTCCTAGGTGCCGGTTGGAGAGATTCCCTGCGCCTAGCCCAGCTCCGCGACCATTTTAATGCTGAGGCCGATAGAATCGGCGGCAAGCACGGCAGGCCCGAGGTCAGGCAATTCAAGCCTTATTTTGAAAACCTGCAAAAAGGCCTTGAAAAACGGGCAGAGGCCCGTGCCCAACAGGAGAAATACTACAACAAGAAAAGAGAGTTGGGCAAATTAGAGTCAGTAATCATCCCGAAATACAAGCAGGATCTTGCCGAAGCGGAAGAAGAACTCCTTTGCCTTGAGCTTTTAGGTGAGCATCATGAAAGGTTCAAGGAGTTCAAAACCCTTAAGGCTGACCTGGAGCAGCCACAGAACCAGAAGCTTCTTGCCACCTACCGTGACGGGTGGTTACACGAGGCTGAAAGGGTCAAGGAAGATTATGACAAAGCATTGGAAAAATTCCAGGCGGCCGTGGATAACTTTGTTGCCCAAACCGGAAACTCACCCACCGGCGCCCTGCCTGGTAAGCTTTTAGAGGCTGAGGAAACCCTGGATTCTTACAGAATTGACGTGGCCGGCTTGAGAGAACAGGTCAAGACTGTCCGCGGCACTGGGAACGAACTACATGAGGAGATGCAAAACCTTATCTCCGAGACCGGTGGGCTTTACGAGGATTGGGCAGACGATGTCTCAGTTTTGGAAACCCTTAAGGTCGACAAGGTAAATGAGCAGCAACTGCAGCGAGAGGTTCAGGATTACACGTACATAATCAATGAACTGCATCAGAAAGAAGAAGACTTGGCTGATGTAAAAGCAGTACTTGAGAAAAAAGGGCAAGAAAGGGACGAGATAGGTCCTGCCGAGACGGGCTTTATGAGAAGAATTTGGTGGGCAGTGGCTGCAGACATGGTCCTAGTCCTTCTGACGGCGCTCATGTTCCCTGTCAGCGTGGCTGTGACAATCGGTGCCGTTGGGGGAGTCGGCGTTTTGGTTTACTTCCTCTGGGCAAGTAATGGCGTGCAAGAACATCAACAACGCTATGCTGCCCTTTGCAGTGAATTTGAGGAATTGCAGGGCAAGAAGGAAACCCTGTTGAAGCGCGTAAGGAAGCTGAAAGACCAACTGGAAAAAGTCAAACAAAAACTGGTTCTACTTAAAAAGGACTGCAATATCCCGGTTGCCATCGAGGTGGAATTTCTACCTGGTTTTGTTCAGCAGGTACGGAGTCTGAAACAAAGGTACCAGCAGTGGACCAGAAGGCAACAGGCCCTGGAAAGGAAGAAACAGGAACTGCAGTCCAAGCTTTCATCTCTAATGGGTACCTTGCACCACCTCGGGTTGGAAACAAAAGACTACGAGGATTTGGTGGCCCACGCCGAGGATGTTTTTGCCGGAGCAGAGAAAGCGGCAGCCTACCTGGATCTGGCACGTGAAATGAAAGCAGCGCTTGAAGCAAAGGAAACTGTAGAGAACAGGATTACGGACCTGCTGAAGCAGGAAGACCCTTCAATGCCTGAAGCTTCAACGGAAAGCCCTCAAGAGGTAAAGATGGCACTGGAGAGTTTTACCGAACGCGGGCGGACTTATGAAGCACTGAAACAAAAGCAGAACAACTATAACACCCTGTACCAGAGTTTGAAAGTAGCCTTGGATACCGAGAGACTGCGGAGGGTTCTCCTTGCCCGAACCCCGGTACTGCCTACAGATGAAGATGCTGTGCTATCAGCTTTTGGCTACCTGTGGGCCCAGTTCCCATCAGAAAAAGCCCTCCAGGCCAAGTATCAAGATGTCCAAAAAGAGGTCGACCAGCTCAGAACCGCGCTGGAGTATGCAGAAGAACAAAGACGAAACCTGAAAGGGGAGGTAGAGGAACTAGGTTCAGATGAAAAACTGCTGCAATCCCAGGCACAGATTGACTCCGCCAGAAGTGAAATGGAACCACTGGTGGAGAATTACGCGGTTTTTCGGATTGCAGCACTCATACTGGACCAAGCACACAAGAAACTCATGGAGAGGACCAGGAATCTGCTCCTTTCCCCCGCAAGCCAAATCTTCAAAGGGATCACGCGCGGTGACTACCAGGATATCCAGCCACCCGGTGACGGTAACAGTACTGCATTTACAGCCATCCTGTCCGGTGGCAAGAAGCAAGACCTGAGCAGTTTAAGTAGGGCCACCCGGGAGCAGCTCTTCCTGGCTGTACGTTTAAGTCGCATCCGTGAAATCAAGCCAGAGCTGCCGGTTATCCTCGATGACACCTTTGCTAACTTTGACCCCCTACACACCCAAGAGGCAGGCCGCTTCCTTTCTGAACTGGCCAAAACACACCAGGTGTTCGTGCTTACCTGCCATCCTGAACTCATTGAATGTCTACAAGACTGTAGCACCACCGCACAGTTTTGGAGCTTAGAGCAGGGAAGGTTTTCCGGCCCGTATACCGACGGCAAGCAGGTAGCCGGACTGCTCCGGGAGGTGCGAAAATAGAAAAACAGACCTGGCTACTTCGAAAAGTGCCAGTACCTGCCTTGCCAGGGTTGCTCCTCTACTCGCCTTTCCTTGCCCCCCGGGCCTGCGGCACAACCGGTCTCGCTCCGGAACACCCCGGGCCGGCAGCCCGTGATACCACCCGATCAAGGGGCCGCTGCCATTTTCATACTTCGTGGTACCGCCGGTTTACAGGAAGCAGAGACGACTAACCTAAAAAAGTATTTTGCGCCTTCTCATATACACATTCAACAGTAAGGCAAGTCCGATGGAATTGCTGAGGAGGGAGCTCCCGCCGTAGCTCACGAAGGGGAGAGGTAGGCCGGTAACAGGCATGACTCCAACTGCCATCCCCACATTAACGAGGATATGAAAGGTGTAAAGAGAGACAACCCCTGTAGCCACAAGGGTTCCGTACAGGTCTTTAGCCTTTGACGCAATGATGATTCCTCTCCAGAGCAGGACGAAAAGCAGAACCAGGAGTAAAGCCCCACCGACAAAGCCCAGTTCTTCACCAATGACGGAGAAGATAAAATCGGTATGACGTTCGGGCAGGAAATCGAGCTGGTTTTGGGTACCGGCAAAAAGCCCCTTTCCTAGAATCCCTCCGGAGCCGATGGCGATCCGGGATTGGATGATATGGTACCCCGCTCCCATGGGGTCAACCCCCGGGTCAACAAAGACAATTAATCTCTTTAACTGGTAGTCTTTGAGGGGGATCCACCACCCGTATTTTAAATGGCCGACAATAGCCCCCACAGCCAAGGCCAGCCCCCCTCCGAAGACCCCCAGGAGTCGGCCTAGGGGCGCCCCGGCCACGAAGAGCATCCCAAAGAGAATGGCCAGAAACACCAGGGCTGTTCCCAAGTCAGGCTGCCTCAAGATCAAGAGCACCGGGACCCCAACATGAATAAAGGGGCTCAAGAAATCCCACCACGTTTCTATCCGCCCCTCATACCGGGCCAGGTGGTTGGCCAGGGTAAGGATAATCATGATCTTGGCGAATTCCGAGGGCTGAACCACAAAAGGCCCTACCTGGATCCAGCTCTGTGCGCCAAGTGCTTGCTTCCCCACCAAAAGTACCGCGGCCAGAAGCCCCAGGTTCACCAGGTACATGATTGATGACCACCGGGGAAAGCCAGTGTAATCAAAACCTAGGAAGATGATCACTACTGCAAGGGAAAGCACCATCCACAAGGCTTGGCGCTTTGCAAAATAAAAGGGATCACCCCAGGCATTAGTCCTGGTGGCACTGTAGATCATGAGCAGTCCGGCGACCATAATGAACAGGACTACAAAGATCAGAACAAAGTCGACGTTTTTGAGCAGACGTCTTTCAATCATATCTAGACCGCCGTTTCTTCATCGTGCTCCATGCCGCCGCAAGGAGCTGTGCCACGGAGCAGGCAGATTCGAGTGACCAGGTTCAGTCCGGACCAAGGCTACCTGGGTACTGTTTCTTCCTGCCTTCGGGTTTTCGCAATCAGCCCTCTCTTGACGCGCTTGATAGGAATATTTGCCACCAAGGCCACGGAGTTGTTGGAACCAGAGAGGTCAACCCTCATGGACGCGTCGTCGATCTCCATGTACTGGGATATGACGCGAATAAGGTCTTCTTTCAAGACCTCGAGAAATTGGGGGGATACACCGACCCGGTCGTGGACCAGGACCAACCTCAACCTCTCCTTGGCAACCTCTTTACTCGGGCCCTCGCGTCCCAAAACCCTGTTGAAGAGATTCAACAATTCTTCCCCCCTTTCCCTATTTACTGCTGAACCCCATGAGCCGCCGGAGCCGTTCAAGAAGCGACGGTTCAGTATCCAGGGGCATTAAGGGAACGTCTTCTCCCTGAATCCGCCGGGAAATGTTCCGGTAGGCCCGTCCGGCCAGGGAATTCTTGTTGAGTATCGCAGGTTCTCCGCGGTTGGTGGAAACCACGATATACTCGTCTTCCGGGATAACCCCGAGAAGGTCAATGGCCAGGATATCAATCATGTCCTCGATATCCATCATGTCCCCTCTTTTGACCATGTGATGGCGCAGGCGGTTGATGACCAAGCTGGGCCCTTCTTTACCTTCGGCCTCCAGCAACCCGATAATCCGGTCGGCATCCCTAACTGCCGCCACTTCAGGGGTAGTGACAATAATCGCCTTCTCGGCCCCGGCAATAGCATTTCTGAACCCCTGCTCGATGCCGGCCGGCGAATCCACAAGGACATAGTCAAATTCCTGTTTCAATTCTTCACACAGGCCTTTCATCTGCTCAGGACTAACGGCAGTCTTATCCTTGGTTTGAGCCGCCGGCAGGAGATAAAGGTCATCAAAACGTTTATCCTTAATCAAAGCCTGTTTCAGGCGGCAAAAACCGTCAACTACGTCAACGATATCATACACGATCCGGTTTTCCAGCCCCATCACAACATCAAGGTTTCTCAATCCTATATCTGAATCAACTAAGACAACCTTGTGTCCGTCCATGGCCAGCCCGGTCCCGATATTGGCAGTAGTGGTAGTCTTTCCAACACCACCCTTGCCAGAAGTTACCACGATAACTTCACCCATTGCAGTTCCCCTCCTTCTGCCTCGTTTCTCCCCCAGGGGGAGTGTTTCCTTCAAAGACCATGGGGCAGGTAGGGGTCAATTACTACCATCCCATGCTTTACCCTTGCCATTTCCGGTTCTGTCGGTGGGGAGGTATCTTCATCAGGAGGTCGGCTTATGTAACCAGCAATGCGAAGCTGGGTAGGCTGAAGACGAAAGGCCGCCACAATCGCCCGCTCGTACCCCGTGGCACCGGCATGGGCCACCCCCCTCAAACTTCCCATAACAATAATGTCCCCACTCGCCACCACTTCCGCCCCGGGATTGACATCACCAAGGACAACCACGTTTCCGTCATAATACACCCTTTGACCTGAACGCAGGGTACGCTTCACCAGAAGGGTCTTTTCCTCGCTCATTTCGCGGTGGGAAAAATACGCTGCACTTCCCTGGAAACCACTTGGGCTTTCCGTCTTCAGAATGGTTCGTACAGGGGGATTCTTTCCTTTATTCTCAGACCTCATTGGAGAGATCTCGAAGGTTTCAGCTGCCGCCACCGCTTCAACCGGAACCAGGTTGTCGTCATCACCGTGGACAACCCGGATCATTTTAACCCCAAAGGTCCCGTGAATGATGCGTTCCAACTCCAACAGCTGTTGGGAAGTTAAGACCCTTTGGCCAACATCAACCGTAACTTCCGCCCCCTTGAAAAAACAGTCTGATGCCTCCAATTTATCGTGAAGCTTCATTTTTAAGATTTCAAAATCCTGACGGTCATTAAGAATAACTAGCACACCATCTTTTCTTCCTTTGAAAACTACGTCCTCGGTGTTCATTACCCTGGCCTATCCCTCCACCCCAAGCTGCAGCATACGGATCTAAACGCCTCTTATTTCTGCAAAAAAGTTCCAAATCCTTCCGGCAGCGTCAACAAAAAAAGCCACCCCGGTTCGTCAAAAAAACGTGGGACTTAATCCCTGGGAAAACTGATGAATTTACCGGCCTGAGTCCCTGCTGGGCGGCTCTGGGTGTTGAGATGAAAGTATTCTTCAAGGATCTTCCTGGCGACCGGAGCAGCAGCCGTGCTCCCGCTCCCGCCCCCCTGCAGGTAGACAGCAATGGCGATTTGAGGCTCCTCAAAGGGAGCAAAGGCAATAAACCAGGCATCATCATCAACACCGGGGTGGTCCCATTCAACGGTCCCCGTCTTCCCTGCCACTTCAATAGGAAAATCACGGAAGACACCCGCCGCGGTTCCCCCTGGTTGGACAACGTCTTTCATCGCTTCCCTGACTATCTTCCACGTACGCTCCGAGATCAGGTCCGAAATATCGTCCAGCACCTGGGGCTTGAACTCCTCGATGACCTTCCCGTTCGGGTCCATGATCTTCTTCACCAGGTACGGCCGGTAGCGTAAACCTCCACTGGCCAGAACTGCCGTGTACGTCGCCATCTGAAGCGGGCTGTAACTGTGCAGTCCCTGTCCGATGGCAGCACTTAGGGTTTCACCTGCATACCATCGGGGGTCATCGGGGTAGAAGACCTTTTTCGCCTCCCTGGAAGCCACGATTCCAGTCGCCTCGCGTTCTAACAGGTCCCGGAACCCGGTGGGTTGACCAAAACCAAAGAGACGCGCGTACTTCTCCAGCAGATCGATACCCAAACGGTTGCCAAGTTCATAAAACACAATATCACACGAGTAGCTGATGGCCTGCTGGAGATCGATCACACCGTGTCCCCCGTACTTTCGGTACCAGCACTGCGGCGAGGTACCGGGAACCTTCGTGTAGACCCCACCGTAGGTGTTGAAGCGCTCGCCGGGATAAGTCCGACCTTCTTCGAGAGCCGCGATGGCTGTGACTGGCTTGAAGGTTGACGCCGGAGGAACAGCAGCCTGAACCGCCCAGTTGACCAAGGCTCCAGCTTCTTCAAGTTCCTGGTATTCCTTTCGGGTTATGGAAACAGCAAAACTGTTGGGGTCATAGGCGGGACGACTAACCATGGCCAGAATCTGGCCGCTGTTGACATCCAAGACCACTACTGCCCCTCGCCCGACCTGTTCCAAGGGCTCGATCTTGGTATGATAAACTGGGTCAATACCCTTTCTCAATTGTTCCATCACTTTATCCATGGCATTCTCGGCAGCACGCTGCAGGTCGGCATCAATGGTCAGGACCAGGCTGTTGCCAGCCACCGGTGGTTCCTCGCCCAGGTCACGTAATCTCCGCCCGCGGGCATCAACTTCGACCTGTTTTCCCCCATTAATCCCGCTCAAGCCGCGACCGTCCTGGTAGACATCAAAGGCCAGCTCCAGTCCAGCCCGTCCGACAATCTGGGTCGGGGTCTCCTCACCTACGTAGCCGAGAACATGGGCCGCGAGCTTCCCGTGGGGGTAGTACCTCACCGGTTCAGACTCAATAACCACGCCCGGAAGTTGGGGACGCCTCTCGGCGATTGCTGTGTGGGTTTCAGGGGTAATATCGGTCTTGATCTTAACCGGTTTGTAAAGCCCCACCATCCTCTTGTGCCGGTCAATCATCTCTTCAATTTTTTCCCGGGAAATACCAAGAACCTGCACCAGTTCATCAATGGCCTGGTCGGTTTCAGCCCCACCCAGATGGAAAAGCGAAATGGTAAAGGCCGGGCGGTTCCCGGCCAGAACCCGTCCGTGGCGGTCGTAAATCACTCCCCGCGGGGCAACAATGGAGACAATCCGGATCCGGTTCTTTTCTGACCACTCCTTGAGCTCAGCCCCCCTGACAATCTGGAGGTAGCCCAGCCGGGTGGTCAAAACCAGGAAAAGAACTACCAGAAAGGTTAGGTAGAAAAAAATTCTTCTTTGCGGCAGCTTATCAGAGGACATCTACTCCACCCTTTCCACTGGAACCGAAAACGCCCTTAGGGTTCGTGAACCGGTACGCCCAGTTTCCCCTGGAGCTTCATAAAATGCAAGCGGCCAAACAAAAAGGGGGATACCACGGCATGATATAATGCAAGGGGCAAAATGAGCCCGGTATAGGCCGTCCCCATCATCATATGCCCACCAGACCCGCTGAAGACCTTGAGCAAAACCAGCACTATTGTTTGCTGAAGCACAGTCGCTGCCAGGGCGGCAGTAAACGGGACCAAGATATTGTCCCTGAAAACCCTCTTCCCATAGTACCCCGTGAGGCAACCTGCCGCCGCCAGGGAAAGGGTATGTAACCCGAGGTAACGTCCGGTGATAATATCGAGGATGGCACCTCCCACCAGGCCGACCCGGAGCCCTTCCCTGGGGCCGTTTAGAAGTCCCAGGCAGACAGTCAGCAGTAAAACCAAGTCCGGCTGAACACCAGCTACCTGGAGGTACGGTAAGATGGTCGTTTGCAGTACAACCGCCGCCGTTAAAATACCTGCCATTACCCAATAACTCAAGGCCTTTGGCCACCTTCCAAGAAACTGGCTGCCGCTTCAGACCGGGGTTTCTTCATCACAAGAACCTCTTCCAAGCGGTTGAAATCCACCGCCGGTTTAACTTCGGCGTAATTGGTCTGGGCGTACTTATCACCTTTGACGGCAACCACCTGCCCGATAAAAATACCTTCCGGGTACACAGGTCCCAAGCCTGAAGAGACAATTGTATCCCCTACCAGGGGGGCTGCTTCCGGTGAAAAGAACCTCATCAGCAATCGCCCTCCACCTCCGGCCTGGCCAAAAACCACCCCGGCATCCCGCGAGCGCTGGACCAATGCCCCTACCCCGCTCTCAGCATCAGTAATCAGCATAACCTTAGCGGTCCGCGGTGCAACAGCACTGACCCTGCCCACGAGGCCAGCGCTGGTAACCACCACCATGTCCTTTCGAATCCCGTGATGGGTCCCACGGTTAATAACAACTTCTCTGAACCAGTTGTCAGGGCTTCTTGCCACTACTTCTGCAGAAATAAACTCATAGGGGTTTCTTTGAACAAAATCAAGGAGGGCCCGCAGGCGCTGGTTTTCCTCACGTAGCTCTGTAACCTGGCTTTTGAGCTGGGCATACTCTTTGAGCTCTTCCTTTAAGGCCCTGTTTTCCGCTTCCAGTTGCCAGAAGCGAACCAGGTTCCCGACTGCACCGCCTACCGTACCAGAGACCTGGGTCAAAACACGCTGGCCGGGTGCCAAAAAGTCCAAAACTATGCCCTCCGCCCTGGTGATGCTTTCCCTTTCACCGGCGGTAAGACTAATCAGGATGGTAAGAATGATCACGGATAACAAAGAGGCGATATATTTTCGTTTCCACGGAAACCGAAACACCAAAATCCCGCCTCTCTATCCGATTTTCCCGGGTGTAATCAGGAGCCTCCGCAAGGTTTCTAATTCCTCAAGAACCTTTCCCGCCCCTCTAACAACACACAGCAAGGGGTCATCGGAAAGGTATACGGGCATTCCGGTTTCCTTACTGACCAGCCGGTCAAAACCGCTTAACAGGGATCCTCCACCGGTCATAACAATCCCTCTATCCATGATGTCTGCCGCCAGCTCAGGTGGAGTCCTCTCCAGGGTTACCTTGATGGCCTCCAGGATACTCGAAACGGGCTCAGCCAGGGCTTTATGAACCTCCCTTGAGCTAATCTGAAGGGTCTTCGGCAACCCGCTTACCAGGTCCCGTCCACGAATCTCCATTTCTTTCTCTTCTTCGCTAGGATAGGCCTCACCAATGGTAATCTTAACCTCTTCCGCCGTCCGTTCCCCGATGAGCAGGTTGTAGGTTCTTTTCACGTAATTCACGATGGCCTCATCCATTTCATCCCCAGCTACCCGGATGGACCGGCTGGTAACAATCCCCCCCAGGGAAATGATGGCCACCTCTGTCGTTCCACCTCCGACATCAACAACCATGTTCCCTGTCGGCTCGTGAACCGGGAGCCCGGCCCCAATAGCTGCCGCCATGGGTTCTTCCAACAAGTAGGCTTCCCGGGCACCGGCCTGGAGGGCGGCATCTATGACCGCCCTCTTTTCCACCTCTGTAACCCCAGAGGGAACGGAAACCACAACCCTGGGGCGAACGAGGTTGCGCCTGGCATTAGTCTTGGCGATGAAATACCGGAGCATGGTTTGAGTAACGTCAAAATCAGCGATAACTCCGTCTTTCATGGGCCTGATGGCGATGATATTCCCCGGGGTTCGGCCGATCATCTTCTTGGCTTCTTCCCCCACGGCCAGGATGTCCTTGGTTTCGTGCTGGATCGCTACTACCGACGGCTCCTGTAGGACGATCCCCCGCCCCCGGACATGAACCAGGGTATTCGCCGTACCAAGATCGATACCTATATCCTTGGATAGGTACTTATAAATAAAGTTGAACACTCCGCGTTCTCCTTTCTCCTGCCAGAACTTTCGCGGCCATTTGCTGGTTATTTAGGGAATACCCCAGAAATCTACGAATCTTCCTCCGACAGCACCCCGAATTACCAGGGCCGGCCCGGGTCGGCATCCCATCCAGGTACCGACTCCCGAAGACTGGTGAATTGGTTGTCACCGATGATAATATGGTCCAAGACTTCTATTCCTAGGAGTTTTCCGACCCTGACCAGTCTCCGGGTAACCTCCAGGTCCTCCTTACTGGGTGAAGGATCCCCGCTGGGGTGGTTGTGAACCAGGATGACGGCAGCCGAACTCCTCCTGATGGCTTCTTTAAAGATTTCCCGGGGGTGAACCAGTGAAGAATTCAGATCCCCAACGGAAACAGAGTGGATCCCCAAGACATGGTTCTTGGTATCGAGAAGAATAACCCGGAAATGCTCCTTATCCAGGTAGCGCATCTCCTCCATGAGAAGCCGGCTGGCATCACCGGGAGATTTTATCACCGGTCGAGTCGGGGTAAAACTGGCTAGCCGTCTGCCCAACTCAACGGCAGCCTTGATCTGAGCCGCTTTTGCTTTGCCAATGCCTGGAAGGTTCATTAGTTCCTCCACCGTAGCGGTGACCAGGAACCTTAACCCTCCAAACCCGGTTCTTCCCTCACCCCGTCCCACCCCCGAGGTCTGTTCATCACCATCGCCGAGACGAAGAACCCTCTGGGCGAGCTGAATCGCAGTCTCGTTCTGAGTTCCCGTCCGGAGCAAGATCGCAAGGAGCTCCGCGTTGGAAAGGGCTTCAGGGCCAAAGTCCAGGAGGCGCTCCCTGGGTCGTTCAGCGGCGGGTATATCCTTAATGGTAAGGCGGTATTCCGGTTGAACCATGATTTTACCTCTCCGGGGCAGGTTGCGACCAAACCTGGACGTGAAATTGAGCCAACATCCGGGCCACCTTGACCAGAGGCAGCCCAACAACATTATAATAACAGCCGTGGATCCCCTCCACCAGGAGGGCACCACGCCCCTGGATGCCGTAAGCACCAGCCTTATCCATTGGTTCACCGGTAGCCAGGTATGCGGAGATTTCCGAGTCCGAGTACGGCCGCATCTTGACACGCGTCACCTCACTGTCAACAAGGTAACGCCCTGTGTCACTGTTGACCACCGCCACCCCAGTGATCACTCGATGGGTTTTACCCCTCAGGGCCCGGAGCATCCTGCGGGCATCTTCTTTATCAACCGGTTTGCCCAGGACCTTGTCTCCCCTGACAACAACGGTGTCGGCTCCAATAACGATCGCCTCTTGAAGTTGTGAGGCAACGGCCTGGGCCTTTCTCAAGGCCAGTTCTTTGCAGAACCGCTCTGGGTCCACCCCATCCTCGGGAATGGTTTCGTCAACATCACTGGCCTGAACCTCAAAAGAAAGGCCCACCTGCTTCAACAGTGCCCGACGTCGTGGTGAAGCCGAAGCCAGAACTACCAACGGCACAAGTCCTCCTCCCCTCAAACCTTAACGCCTACGAAGCACCAGGAGAAGCGCCAGAAAGATCCCGAGGGCACTACCCAAATTAAGTTTGGCCTGGAAACCAAAAGGAAAGCTTAAGACATTCAAGTCAACGGTGGTGGTTTGGATCCCAATGGTGATATGTTCCCTAAGAACCGGGAAATTAGAGCCTAGGACCTCTCCCACTATGCTACCCATAAGGGCCCCGAAGACTACTGCCAGGACTATTGACGCAATATTTATCTGGCTTTCTCGCCGCATCATACCGGCTTTTTCAACTCCTTTTGGCAACCTGTGCGTTACCGTGTAATGCTTCTTTTGAGGCACCGCCGGCCAGGTCTCTGGTTCGATTCCTGGTTATTGATGAGGGCCCCGAACCAGGAATGAAGAATGGGCTAATATCTATTTCGTTTCAGTGATCAGAATTCCTTTTGGGGGCTTTTTACCATTCTATGTCATCTTTTATCCTTCCCTGTCCGCCAGGGCCTCATTCCACCATAAAGTCTGAAACCAGAATTATGAACAACCTCGGCCATTCCGCCACGACCCCAGCGCTCGTTGGCAGGAAGCGCCTCAAGATCTTATGTTGACACCACCTAAATAAAAAGGGGACTAATAAGCCCCCAAGAAACATTCTCTTTAGCTCTTTTCTTTCTCTCTTCGCCACCAATTACCTTCAACAGCAACCGACTCTTTTCCGACAACCACGCAACCGTGTCCTGAGCAGGAAACTAGGAGCTCACCCTCTCCGTGGGCCCACCCAGGTTATCCGGGGAGTTTACTGCAGTCCTTGCACAAAGGTCATTCCCTTCTCATCGATCCCATGGCAGGTCAGGCAGCTGTCACCGTACTCCTGGACGTAGTGTTCACCGGTAAGGTGAATCGGGTGCAGGATCCGGGCAAAGGGCATAGGGCCCTGGGCATGGCACATCATACAGTCACTGAGGGCATTCCAATCACCTTCAGGGTGACCCTGGATGTTCTTGATTTCAGCCGCGAGGGTATAGTCCTTACCTTCACCGAAATTCTTGTGGCAATCAGAACAACCAGACTTGGTTACCTGCTTCACAGGTTCTCCCTCAGGTGCCTGGCCCGTCTTGCCGACTTGGGCACTCAAGGTCACGTCGGCCAACCCCTTCACCACCATTTCCCCGGCTTCGGCCATCCCGTGACAGGCAAGACAGCTGTCACCGTAAGAGTTAAGGTAGTTCTCGCCCTTGAGGTGCACGGGATGCAGGACAGTGGCAAGCTCGTTACCCTCCTGGGAGTGGCACATCATGCAATCCTGAACCTTGTTCCAGTCACCTGCGGGATGCCCGTCAATATTCTTGATCGACGCCGCCAGGGTGTAGTCTTTCCCTTCACCGTAATTTTTGTGGCAGTCAGTACATTCGTTCGCCGTCGCAAACTGGAAGGCGGCACCCTCCACAGGCTCCTCGGCCTCTTCTTGCTGTTCTGACGGAGGTTCCTTCTCTTCCTGGGCAGCGTCCTCCTTTTCGTCCTCACCATCTTCTTCCTGGGCCTGCTGCTCACCGGTCTCCTGTTCCTGACCCTGCCCTTCCTCGGCCTTGGGAGCCTGGTCTTTCCCCATTGGCTCTTCGCCCCCTTGACCACCACACCCCGTCACAAGGACCAAGGCCAGAACCAGAAGGAGGGTCAATACCCACAAACCTCTCCTGCGCACTGCGTCTCACTTCCCCCTTTCTATACTTTTGGGCCACTGGAGATCATTCTCTCGTGGCCCAAGAACTTCCTTTTTTTCATTGATTTGTTGCAACTTTAAGAACATTATGATGTGATGGACAAAGGGGCACAGTAACTGTCGTTCTTAAGAGGGGGAACCCAGGCTTCCTGTGGGTGTACCTTAGCCCTAAAGTGCAGCTACCACCTCACGGTATCCTTCAAAGAGCTCCATGTAATAACCCATGGCACTGGAGAAATAGCTTTCTTCCCCGTTTTCGAGCAGGGCCTTCACTTCGTATATTTCGGTAATGGCAAGCTCCACGAGTGGTGCGACATTGAGGGTTCCTCCCACTTGTCCACCGGGTTCAGAAAGCCGGGTCAAACGCTTATGGATCTCGCGAAGTGCTTCTTCCCTTGCCTGGAGCATACGCACGGTCTCTTCCGGATCCATTTCCCCCCGGACGTATTCATCCCACATGACGGCCTGTTCTTTCAAGGTTGCAGACACTTGAGCCAAAGCATCCCGCACTGCAAGCAGGTAGTCCTTTTCACCACCCGAGAGGATGGCCGTCGTCTGCTCAAGAACAACTTCCTTCACGTATACTGGGTACCCAGCCCTTTTCAGTTCAGCAGCCATTTCCTTGGCTACTTCTTTAGTAGCAAAGAGTCCTGCCTCGACCTCGTACGGCGGGTCAACCGTCGCGTAGGCAGGATAACCGTCATCTTTCAAATCATTGGTCAAACCAATGGCATTCTCTTCAACGTTAAAAACCCCTACCTGGACGCGATACAGGTACTGAATGGGAAGTTCCACCTCGACCTGACCGGCTGCATCATTCTTACCCGCTGCTTCCTTGGAACCGGGCGGCGTCAAATCACCGGAAGCAACCAGGGAGTTCATGACGTACCTTCCCATGACATAACCGGTAAGGACTACAAGAATGGAAAGAACCATGAAGCCAAGAACCAGGGAAATACTCTTGGAAGGTTGACGCCGGACTCTGGTTTTCTTCATCACACACCTTCCCTCCTTACTTACTGGACTTTCCCTTCAGTTCCTCAACCGTCCGGAAAACTCAGATGACGGCTACCCTCTTCCCCAACTCCCGCCCCTTCTCATCGATAAATCTAAACAAAAGACGGCCCCGGTGTACCAGCTTGTTCTTGCTGACACGCACCACATCACAGGGGCTTGTCATGACCAGGATGACAAAGTCCAGTGGGTCGGGATCGGAAAAGTACAGAGAAACAAGGATTTCTTCATCTTTCTGAATAATCTCTTTGACCCGAACCCGGTAGCCGCCACCACGGCAGTACCCGCGGTGTACCGATATGAGAAATTGATGCTCAAAATCAATCGCATCTAAGTTCCAACTGTTCTTGTAGGCCGCCTGCAGCTCTTCCCTACTAGTGATTACCCAGTAACATGGTTCGTACGTCATTGGTACCTGGACGAGGTCAGTGGAACAACGTTGAAAGGGCAGCCTGTACCTTTTTGAAGATCCCCTGCACACGGCGTCTGACCCCCAATTTTCCTCCATGCAACAACACCATGAACAATCAATCCTTAAGTAGGGAGTTATCCAGGTATCCGCAAAAGTTGCTGCCAAAACCCATTATAAAATATATTTTCCAGCTCCAATAATATGTCCTCCACCGGCTGCATTGGACGTCTTCTCGGAGCCGCCCCAGGAGAATTTCTTGCCCTTTCAGCCAAAACTCAATTAAGATCTCAGGAGCCTAATGCTCTTCTTTAGACTGCCCGGAAAAATACCTTCTCAAAAAAGTACGAACCGTTCCTACCAGGTAAAGGGAACCAGCAACCAGGACCAGATCATCCTCCTTCGCCCACTGCAGTGCCTGCACCACGGCATCTTCATGGGATTCAACAGCACTGGTATTCGGACACAAGGGCGCAACCAGCCCGGCCAGTTCCCGTGCCGGGAGAGCCCGGGGGTTCGGTGGCTCGGTGGTGATTACCCGCTCAGCACCAGGTACCAGTTCCTCCAGCATGGCCCTCACCATCTTATCCCCCAAGACACCGAGAACGAGAATCCTCTTTTGCGCAGGGAAGTGTTCGTCCAGGGTCGCCCGTAAAGAAGCAGCCCCTTGAGGGTTATGGGCTCCGTCCAAAACCACCAGAGGTTTCCTCTTCATAACCTCGACCCGCCCTGGCCATGATGTCCTGGCCAGACCCTTTCGGATGGAGTCCTCCCCTACCCTTATTTCATCCGTTGAAATCAATTCTAAGGCAGCTACCGCTGTCGCTGCATTCACAGCCTGGTGATACCCCAACAGCGGAAGCCAGAGGTTCCGGTAGGTGGTCTCGATTCCCTGAATATCGATTTCCTGACCATCAGGACGAGGTGACCTCTCCTTCACCCGGACGTCTTCCCCAATGGTAATCAACCGGCAGCCTCGCTCCCGGCAAACCCGGGCGATCACGTCCCAGGCCTCCCCAGGCCAGCGGGAGGTCACGACCGGCTTACCCGGCTTTATGATCCCTGCCTTCTCGGCAGCGATTTTCGGTAGAGTGGATCCGAGTTGTTCCATGTGGTCATAACCAATATTGGTGATCACCGAAACCAGGGGAGCTGGGACGACATTTGTAGCATCACAGCGTCCTCCAAGGCCAACCTCCAAGACCAGGATCTCGACCTTGTGGATGGCAAAGTACAAAAAGCCCAGGGCGGTCACCACCTCAAACTCGGTGGGGTGTTCCCACCCTTTTTCCTTCATCAGTCCGACTTTTTGAGCAACCAGATTCACAAGTTCAACCAGTTCTCCCCGTGGAATGGGTCGCCCGTTAATGGAAATCCGCTCTGTAAACTCCTCCAGGTAGGGTGAAATGTAACGACCTGTTTTATACCCGGCTGTCGTCAGTACCGAGTCCATCATGGCCGCCACCGATCCCTTGCCGTTGGTCCCACCAATATGGACTACCGGGATCTCAAGGTGCGGGTCACCCAGGAGTCCAAGTAAACGCTGAATCCTGTCCAACCCAGGACGGCTGCCGAACCGGTGCAGGCTATGCAGGTAACTGATGGCTTCTTCGTAGTTCACTGCGGTCCTCCCTTCTTCTTGTCCCCGACCACGTCGAAAAGACTGCCCTCCTGCCAGGTTGCTTCTAGACTTCGATGGTTTCCGGCCTGGCTCCTTTCCTTGCTGACCTTGCCATCCCTTTATCCACCGTACCGGGCCTTGGCCGTGAGCCGGGGCACAACTGAGGTCACTTCGGAACAACCGGCCCCGGCAGGTTTCTGGTTTTCGCGGCCCGTGCAGACAGGACCGGGCGGGGACCCGCCATGTTTCGGCCGGACAAGGAAAAGGCCCCCCGCAGTGCGGGAGGGCAAGTTGATGCCTGTGGCCAACCGTTCTCAATCTGAAGAACAGGGTCTGGTGCAAAGTCCCCCTTCTCATGACGTGCCCACCGGGTATCGGGCATCCGGCCGCAGGTGACTGGTTCAGCAGGTTCAGCTTTCAGGCTGACACTTCCTCCAACATGGCCAGCCGTTCCTTCAGGGCAGAGAGCTTTTCTTCGCATTCCTTCTTTCGGACACGTTCTTTTTCTACCACCTCAGCCGGTGCCTTGGTTACGAAATTCTCATTCTTAAGCTTTTGCTCTGACTGCTTCAGTTCTTCCAAAACCTTCGTCATTTCTTCACGGATCCTTTCCAGCTCCCGGTCAATGTCTACCATGCCCTTGAGAGGCATGAAAACCTCGACCCCCGGAACAACAGCTGTCATGGCTTGTTCGGGTTTGACAGCCCCATCCCGCTCAATCCTGAGATGGGATACACGGCCCAGGTTCTCGATGAGCCCGGCGGCCTGGTCAACGGTGGCGGCCGCTTCATCAGAGCTAGGATGCAGGGTCACAGGTACCCTTCGGTGAGGAGCAACATTCATTTCCGCCCTGATATTCCGGATCGACCTCACCACTCCCATTACGGTTTCCATTCTTTTTTCGGCTTCCCGGTCCACCTTCTCGGGATCGAACTTGGGCCACGGAGCCACCATGATACTTGTACCTTCATGGGGTAGGGATTGCCAGATCTCTTCTGTAATAAAGGGCATGAAAGGGTGCAAAAGCCTCAGAGTCCGCTCCAAGACATACCACAGGGTGTGCCGTGCCGCCTGTCTATCCCCCGGGTTGTCGTCCCGGTTCAGACGCGGTTTGACCAGCTCGATATACCAGTCACAATACTCGCTCCACAAAAAGTCATAGATGACCCGGGCAGCCTCACCCAATTCATAGATCTCCATGAAACGAGTGACAGCCCTGACCGTCTCATTGAACCGGCTCAGGATCCACCGGTCTTCCAGGGCCACCTCCCCAGCCGGTGCGCTGGGGGTGAACCCCTCCAGGTTCATTAAAACAAACCGCGCCGCGTTCCAGATCTTATTGGCGAAATTCCGGCTGCCTTCCACCCTTTCCCAGTAGAACCTCATATCATTACCAGGGGCATTGCCCGTGCTGAGGGTAAAGCGGAGAGCATCAGCCCCGTACCTCTCGATGACCTCCAAGGGGTCAACCCCGTTGCCCAGGGATTTACTCATCTTCCGCCCTTGCTCGTCCCGAACGATCCCGTGGATCAGGACGTGGCGAAACGGGATCTCACCTGCGTGTTGGAGGCCAGAGAAGATCATCCTGGCGACCCAGAAGAAAATGATATCATAACCTGTAACCAGAACCGAAGTCGGGTAGAAGTAATCCATCTCTGGTGTTTCGTCCGGCCAGCCCAGGGTGGAGAAGGGCCACAGGGCAGAGCTGAACCAGGTATCCAGGACATCTGGATCCTGAACAAGGTCCGCTGAGCCGCAAGAAGAACACCTTGGGTCCTCGAGGGCCACAGTGGTTTCGCCGCACTCCTGGCAGTACCAGGCTGGAATGCGATGACCCCACCACAACTGGCGGGAGATACACCAATCACGGATGTTCTCCATCCAGTGGAGGTAAACCTTACTGAACCTGTCGGGAATGAAACGGATCCTCCCCTCCTGCACGGCCTTGATTGCAGGTCCGGCCAAGGGTTTCATCCTGACGAACCACTGCCTGGAGATGAGTGGTTCCACAACAGTATGGCAGCGGTAGCAATGACCCGCAGCGTGGGTATGTTTCTCCACTTTGACGAGGTATCCTTGCCTCTTCAATTCCTCAACCACGGCCCGGCGACATTGATACCGGTCCATACCCTTGAACCTTCCCGCCTCTTCGGTCATCATAGCCTTCTGGTCGATAACCACAACCTTCTCCAGGTTATGCCGCTCACCCATTGTAAAATCGTTGGGGTCGTGGGCCGGGGTGACTTTAACCGCCCCGGTTCCGAATTCTGGGTCTACATAGTCATCCTGAATGATGGGAATACGCCGCCCAACCAGGGGAAGAACAGCAAATTTTCCAACCACATCCCGGTACCTGGTATCCTCAGGGTGAACGGCCACCGCGGTATCACCCAGGATGGTTTCAGGCCTGGTGGTGGCAACGGTAAGGAAGCCGTCCCCACCTTCCAGGGGATACCTGACGTAATAGAGTTTTCCATCCTTATCCTCGTGTTCCACCTCAATATCTGAGAGGGCCGTATGGCACTCGGGACACCAGTTGATAATGTAGTCACCGCGGTAGATAAGGCCTTTTTCGTAAAGGTTAACAAACACCTGGCGCACAGCCCGTGAACAACCTTGATCCAGGGTAAAGCGCTGACGCGACCAGTCACAGGAAGCCCCTAGTCTCTTGAGCTGATTGATGATCTGCCCCCCATACTTTTCCTTCCAGTCCCATACCCGGTCAATGAACTCTTCTCGACCAAGGTCGTGCCGGGACAGACCCTCCCGAGCAAGCTGTTCTTCCACCTTGATCTGGGTTGCAATTCCAGCATGGTCCATACCGGGTACCCAAAGGGTCTCGTACCCCTGCATCCGCCTCCACCGAATCAGGATGTCCTGAAGGGTGTTGTTGAGGGCATGACCCATGTGGAGATTGCCGGTTACATTAGGTGGGGGAATAACAATCGTGAAAGGCTCCCGCTCGGGCCGCACCTCCGCCCGAAATAAGCCCTGGTCCAGCCAGTACTGGTAGATCTTCCCCTCCGTGGCAGCTGGGTCGTAAACCTTGGGCAGTGTGGTACTCAACAGGCTTCACGCTCCTTTCCTTCCTGCTCCCCTTATTCATTTAAATCAAAAACCCCTTAGTCCCTAAGGACGAAAGGGGTTTTGTGTACCCGCTCCGCGGTACCACCTTACTTCAAGCGGCAAACCGTCCGACTGCAGCCTGGCCCAAAAAGCCGGCTTTGTTTCACCCACCGCGGCCTGCTCGCAAGCACTCTTGAGATAACGGTTCCACCGGACGGGTCTACTGCCAGCAACCAAGTCAGCCGTTTTCAACCCGACGGCTCCGGGGCGACCTTCGAAAAGACCCGTTCAGAGGATTCGCACCCAGTGTCCCCCTCTCTTGGGAACAGGCACTTTTCTACTCCTCCCCATCAAAGCCTTTTTGCAACCGTATTCTGTTATCACCCCTATTTTCTTTCCGATTAGGCTAATTATATACCTGTGTTCAAATGCTGTCAAGACACCCGGGCTGCCTTTCACATACCTGATGAACCCACCTGCCCTAAAAGGTCTAATTGGAAGTATGTATTCCGGTTGATACCCATCAGCAGCAGGTCACCAACACCCTCATCCTGTTTCCGTCGGGAACCAAGTCGCAAGACCCCCTGGCGACGAAATCCACATTTCTCATAGCACCTTATCGCCCGGTGATTGTTGGTGTAAACCCTCAGGTAAATCTCTTTCAGCCCCATCTTCTTAAAGGCCAGCCCAAGCAGGGTCCATACAGCATCGGTACCGTAACCAGCATTCCAAAAGGACTTATTTCCGATACAGATACGGAGTTCGGCGGAACGGCTTTTCCAACTGATCTGTTCAAGCTGAATATCCCCGATGAATTCCCCGTCCTTACTCTCGATGGCCAGGGCCTTGCGCCTCCGGTCCTTTTGTAATCTTTCGTACCACTCCGCAGCACTTGAGAAAGAAGCAAGCTTCTTGCCGACGTATCTCTCGATTTCCTCGTCCCCATCCCATTCAACCATCTTTTTGAGGTCTGACCGCTCCAGGGGCCTCAGGATAACTTTCTCCCCGTATACTTTCTCCATTCTCTCTCCTCCGGTGGTGTGTCGTAAATAACCACTTCTGCCGAAAAGTTAACCAGTCTAAAAGAATTCGAGAGGGCACCAAACCAACTACATTCTTACATCCGTAGGGCTCACCTGGCTACCGTCAATGGTAGATGTAGACATGGTGTCACCAGTACAAAAGTGAAGGAACTTTTTCACGGGAAACTAACAAGCAAACCCATTTCCTGGGGCAGCCCGGGTGGTTCGCGCTTCACTTTTTTCGACAAGTCCGAAAGCAACCCTTTATGTAAAATTAGCCACGGAACAGTGAAGAGGGGAGCGTCTAGAATCTATAAATGATTGTAATTATCTTCTCGGGCTGGAGCCCCGGTACCGGGTACAACATACATTATCGGTGGGGAGGTTTTTATGTAGTGGCGAGCTTGGATGCGGCCCGGCGCCGCCGAGGTTCATTACAAACTTGCGGTGAGCGTGACGCCGCGAAGGAAGGCCGGCGCCGTCGGGGCATTTTCAGCGAAGTACTCCATGCCGCCCCGGCGGCACCGCGAAGGATGAAAATTGGAAGCGGTATTTCGCAAAGGTTGCACGCCCGGGGTGCTCCGGAAC
>ENA-OSAE01000243-OSAE01000243.1-marine-sediment-metagenome-genome-assembly--contig:-NODE-243-length-32612-cov-56.758362_pt1 | contig 32612 bp, 36 predicted proteins | sample MGYA00237870_ERZ529317 | MGnify/ENA primary metagenome ERZ529317 (study PRJEB26369, sample SAMN03142812) | marine sediment metagenome | biome: marine; feature: borehole; material: sediment... | reverse complement strand
TGGTGGGTAAAGTGTTGAGGAGGGTGCTGAGGGAGGAGGTGAAAAAATCAGGTTAATTTCCAAATTTTTTTAATTTATGTCTGGCTATTTTAAACAACCCTTAATTTTGAGCGACATCCTTTACATAGTTAGGAAGAAACTGAAGCTGCAACCCATTATGGCTCACCGTCCTGTTTGTAGACAACGTAGTCCAGAGACCCTCAACCCGGTATTGAGCATTTCGATGAAGCTATCAGAAAGTTCGAAGAAACGAGAAACGAAGTTTGGAGGAGAATCAAGAAAAGGTATGCTAAGAAAGGGTTAATTGAAGCTGATCATCGTGTTTTTACCATCGTGGTATCTGGAGCCTTATCCACATCATTCCTAGCTACGAGAATAAGATTCCGGAAGCATCCTCTTTGATCCACAATCACCTTAACTCTGTACTTCCTGGTTTGTCCGTTATCGGCTTCGAGTTTATCAACTCCCTTGGTCCCACCGTGTGGTTTGCTTTGTAGATTACCTCCCCGCTTTCCGCTTTGGCTATTTCGATGTATATGCTGTGGTTTGCGTTGTCCTTGTTACGAATGCTGTAGTCTAAGGGTTCGACACAGAGTAGTGGTTGTCTATCCAAGCGTAGCCTTTGTAGTAGTCACTGTAACGGGTCACTACAGTATTATAAGCCCCATGATCAACATTGTTAATGAGATCTCTAATTTAACTTTGTCAGATTGTAATCCACCCGCTCGCATCCCAGCAGTTGTAGCATCCACCGCGTATAACGTCAACCCAGAACTGACGTTCGAAGGGTTCGGTTCCGACCACATCATCCCAGTGAACCCCACCCGCTGGAGCGTGCTGAGCGTCGCTGGCAGAGTACGTGATCACAAATATTTTCCCGTTCTTGTCGGCGTACGGCGGATGATAGGGGTTTCCGGGTTCGTTGCAATCATCACCTTTAGCCTTGCATGCTCCATCCAATACAAGCTTCCCCTTAGCGGCGAGTTTTCTTGCCTCTCCATCACTCAGCTTTTTACCGGCTGCTGTAAAGAGAAGAAAAGCTAATACAGCCTCAATCTCTTCATAAAATCCCCTCCAGAAATTTAAAAAGAGTTATGGAACTACCTCCAATAAAACTCCACCTCGTAAGTTGTGGGATCACCATCTTTGTACCACCAGTAGTACCACTCATAGCTTCTGTTGTTGACATCAACGACTTTGATGTATGGCGTATTTTCTCTGTCATCACCAGCCCTGTAAGGGCTTACTGATATGTTCAGGAGTGTATCACCAATTTTGAGCCTTACCGAAGTACTCAGGTTGAGCTTTACGTCTGACAGAGTGGATTCGAAAACCATGAATCCGATCTCCATATCTCCATTGCCAAAAGCTGCGTAGTGTGGTGGTGGAGATGGACGATACTCACCAATTACCTGCGGAGTTGACAAACCTCCTATTGTTGTCGGGTAAAGCAGCTCGTACTTCCAGTAAAATTCACCATCCCGTATGCTGTGTCTCTCGTATCTGAACTCCACGTATCCCCAGACTACAGCCCTCTTTCCATCTGAGACGTAATCGCTCAGCTCATCAACAGCTGATTCCGTCTTTTTCATTCCAATTGAGTGCCACGCTGAAGGTGGACAAGTAGAATTGGAGTCGAAAGAGATACAGGAGCTCCCCCATCCCTCTATATACATTACAGAGGATCGCCGCCCTTCAAGACCGAAAGCCACCTTAAGGCCGGGAATGCTGTTGAGGTACGCTAATCTCGCCTTTGCAACGCAGGCATCTGGGTTGTCGTGTACTGTACAGTAACTTTCTGCGGCAAACTGCTCTGCAGAAGCTTCTGCAAACTCAGCTTTTACGTCAATCTCCGTGATGGGCTTAACTATGTCCGTCTGGATGATCTTTCCGAACCCGTCGTTTTCTGATATTATGACGACAGCGTATTCGGGGGAGTCGTAGACGGGTATCAGTCTGGGTTTGATTACACCGTCAACCTCTCTAACTCCAACCTGCATGAGGTTTATTTCATCCTTTACTGTCACCTTAGAACCGCATTTAACCTTTCCCCTGTAAACAACCTCACTCAAAGCCATCTCGGTTGGATTGTACGGACTTGGAAAGCGGTGGACTGCTATGAAGCAAGTTTCTGATGAAGTCTGTGGTATGTCAATGTTCAGCATTACAATGCCCCTCGGTTCACCCTCAAGCCATGATTTGAACAGGATGATGGTCTCATAGCTCATGAAGATAACAGCTACTACAAGTGTAAGCAGGATAGCCGTCACCACCAATTTTTTATTTTTCATTTGTGCCACCTTAGTTAGGAAAAATTAAAAATTAAGTACTAACTTCCGTAAAACTGAACCTCGTAGGTCATCGGATCGTTGTTTTTGTACCATAAGTAGTACCATGCGTAACCTTTGCCACTAACATCCTTGATCCTAATGTAAGGAGTTGTATATAGCTCGTTATCCTCCCCGGCTTTGTACGGGCTTATTGAGATCCCCATGGAGAAAGCACCAATATTCAGTCCTATGTATGTGCTAATGCTTAACTTGTGGTTGGAAAGGTAAGGTTCATCGTCAAACCATATATCTCGATCTCCTTTTGTTGGATCTCCAGCGTACCACGGTGGGGAAGAAGGTTGCTGATAGCTTCCAACGACCTCTGGAGGGATAAGGTATCTTATCCTCGATGGATAAAAAATGTCATACTTCCAGTAGATGTTGAAGTCGTCATCCCAGTAAGCGTGCCTCTCGTAAACGTACTTCACCGAGCCCCACACAACAGCTCTCTGTCCATTGTAGATGTAACTCGTTACTTCAGAGCTTAGAGATGTTGCTCTCTTCTTTCCATCAGAACTCCATCTGTACGAAGGGCAGGGATTAAACGGATCGCTGGATATGCACGAGCTCCCCCAGCTCTCCAAGTACATTGCCGAAGCTGGCGTGCCACCTTTCAAACCGAAAGCAACCTTCAAGCCGGGAATGCTGTTGATGTAGGTAAGGCGGGTTTTTGCGATGCACGAGCCGGCAGCGAAGACGTCGTAGCCATAGCTGCCACTCTCATGCTCTATGTGCACATCGCACTCCTCCGATTTTTTAGAATTAACTTTAACCGAGTTTAACTTGGCAGAGTTTTCTTCAGGCTTTTCAAGTTTGGCTTTAACTTCAACTGCGGTTATCGGCCTCTCTATCCTCGTCTGAATGATCCTGCCAAAGCTGTAACCGTTGTCCGACATCACTACGACGAAGTATTCTGGAGAGTCGAACACGGCTTTTATCTCTCCGTTAATCTCTATGGTCTTCACCTCAATCATGTTTATCAGGTCTTTCACCTCGATTTCAGAATTGCACGGAACCTTTCCCCTGTAAACAACCTCACTCAAACCTTTCTCTGTTGGATTGGATGGCGTCGGAAAGCGATGAACTGCAACGAAGCAGCTTCTGGCATTCTTAACTTCGGGGATCTTTATTTTCATTTTTACCAGCCCCAAAGGCTTCCCCCCAAGCCACGAGTTAAAGAGGATGCTCACCTCATCGTTGGATGCCATCGCTACAGCTACACCACCGGTAGCCAGGAGGAGGAAAACCAGAACTGTTCTCCTCATCCAATCACCTCAAAAAAATAAAAATAAAAAATTTAATTGCCGTAAAACTGGATCTTGTAGGTCATAGGATCGTTATTTCTGTACCACCAGTAGTACCACGCATAGCCTTTGCCGCTGACGTCCACGATTCTTATGTAAGGGGTGGTGTAGCGGTCATCTCCTGCTTTGTACGGGCTTACGGATATGCCGAACGACAGGCTGCCGATGTTCAAACCGATGTAGGTTGTCAGGCTTAGCTTGCTGTTGGATTGGTACGGTCTTTCGAAGTTCACTTCTTTGGTTCCCTTAAACGGACCTCTGGCGTAGTAAGGTGGTGAGGATGGCTGATGGTAGTTTCCAATAACCTGCGGAGTTGACAAACCTCCAATCGCTGTCGGATAGAACAACTCGTACTTCCAGTATATCTCGAAGTCGTCGTCCCACACAGCAAACCTCTCGTACCTGTACTCCACATCTCCCCAGATGATTGCCTTCTTTCCGTTCGAGATGTAGTCGCTGAGGTCGCTCACTTGAGATATCGTCTTCTTCTTTCCGTTTGAGTGCCACATCGATGATGGGCATGGTGAGTCAGGATTTGTGGAGATGCATGAGCTTCCCCAGCTCTCGATGTACATCAGAGATGGTGGTGATCTATCGAGACCGAAGGCAACCTTCAAGCCGGGGATGCTGTTGACGTAAGTCAGCTTTACATCAACAACGCAGACATCTGGATTGCTGCGTATGTAGCATGCTGAGCTTTTGGTTTCGAGATCGGGCTTTCTCGATTTACCTGCGGTCGTCTCAAACTCAGCCTTTACGTTTAATTCGGTTATTGGTTTAACAACATCAGTCTGCAAAATTCTGCTGAACCCACCTTCTTTGGATATGACAACGATAGCGTATTCTGGCGAATCAAAGATCGGTTTTGCCTCTCCATTTTTTTCATCTCTCAACCCCACCTGTATCATCCTTATGAGATCCTTCACAACCACGGTTTCGCCACATTTCACCTTCCCCCTGTAAACAACATCGCTCTGATTCCACTTCTCTGTTGGGTTGTAGGATGTCGGGAAGCGATGGACTGCTACGAAGCAAACATCATCGGTTTTGGGTGTTTCCACGCTGATCTTTACCAACCCCAGAGGTTTCCCTTCGAGCCAAGAGTTGAATAGGATGCTCACTTCATCGTTTGCAGCGGTAGCCGTTGCTGCGATGCCGAGAACGATAAGTGCTGCGAGGAGACCTGCCTTTTTCATTCCTCCCACCTCGATAGCATATCGCATAGTAGGTATATAAATCTATCGTTAAGCTTTTATTTTAACGTTCAGTAAATTACTTAACGTTAAGTGTTTCGCTGAACGTTAAGGAGATCGCTTAACGGTTTAGTCAGTGCAATAGGCAAATGGTTGCACACCCGAATTTAGACCACGTGGTTTTCATATCGACACCCCACCCTTGGCAAGGTAAACGAAAATCGAAACCGTATTGGCAAAAATCCAGGAAAGTGAGAGAGTTCTCTTGTCCACACTGAGAAATGCCAGTGACGAAACGTGAGCAAGAATCAACCCCTCCACTACGCAGACGAAGCCCAGCAGAAGGTAAGATACCAAGTCTGCCGGCACCGAAAACAGCCTGTAGAGCAGGTAGGGAACCTTTGCCACCAGAGCGAGGAAAAGGAGCGAAACGAAGTCGATCACTACGAGAAGCAGGGTGACGGGCAAAAGTCTTCTCTCGTCGATTTCCGCTTCGAACAGCTGCGAGTAGGTTAGCAGGAAGAGCGTGTTGACGATGTAAGATGATGAGGGCAGGAGGGCTGCGTAGATGGCAAACGGGAACGGATCTGGAGGAATTAAAAAGTTGAAGAGCACGGTATCACCAACTGCTAACAGTAAAAACTCATCAGACACCCCGAAACCCTGCACCAACCGCTGGAGATCTTCACCTCTGCGTCCATCCATCCCTCGCCCTCAGCATCGATCCAGTTTTTGTAGCACTCGCACTTCAAGACCTCCTTCGTCCACCAGAGGAGTTTTCTGTACTCCTTCCAGTGCCTCTCTCCCACGATCTCAACCTGAAGCTTTGCTAAGCATGCGGAATAAACTTTCGTGCCGCTGGTACCGAACCTGGGCGAGAGCAGAAAAGTCGGGTTGCTCGTATTCACGATTTCGTCAAACAGATAAGCTTTAAACGTTCCGTTTCCGTCCGCATTCAGCCTCAGCATTTTTCCGTATTCCGTGTCCGCTACCGACCACTCCCAGTTTTCTGGAACCTCCATTGCGTCGGGGTTAATTTCCATGATCGCCCCATCTTTTGCCGGAATGGGGAGGTAGACCGTACAGTTCTCGTTTCGATCGAGTATCTCCACGCTGATGAGATACCTAAAGCCGCTGAACTGAATCTTCACACCCTCAATTGTCCCTTCATTCGAAATCGTTTCGGAGATGTAGTAGTGCGTGACGAAGACCGCAGCAAATGCGAGGGCCGAGAGGATCGATGTGAGGGCGTAGACTTTTCTCTTCGACATCGAAATCACCTCAAGTACAGACGATCGAAGGTCTCGCAAACGCCACCGTTGAGCTGCATCGCAATCGCATCCAAGGCTAATCCGGCGATCACCCAGAAGACGACGACCTCCCACCGCTTGTAGTCCCTGTAGGCGAAGCTCGCGATGAATCCGACTACCGCATTGACCGGCACTCCGATCAGCGTAACAACCGGTCCCGCTGGAGGAATTATTCCCAACGCATAAACGGGGCAGATGCTGCCAGCACTCAGTACGCCCACTGCAAGCATCGCGGCCAGCACGAATCTAAGTCTCCCTTCGACAAGCTGCAGGTCTTTGAGGGCGGCGAATCCCGCAATGAGCGATGCGTAAAGCAAGGCGACCGATGCCGCAAAGATGGCGATCGCCACTCCGGCATCGTACAGATCCGACAGAAAATTAAGGACGTGGGTCTCGACCAGCATGGCAACTTAAATGTAGATGTTGCAGTTCCCCTTTTCAGCATCCAAGTTGCACAATTCCGGCCACATGATTTCGTTCGCCTCGATTCTCGCTTCATGAGCTGTTCTCTGCCACATTGCTATTTCGTTTCCAGTAGCTCTGTCCCAAAATTGAGTTGCCCAACCTTGACAGTAATCTAAAAGATCGTAGATTTTTCCTGACGCACCGATCACACATTCAACTCCTTTTTCGATGAGTCTCTCTCCAAAAGTGTTCCCACCCGCATAACATGCGGAAATTACAAATAACCTCGTTTGCCTGCTGTTTGCAATATCAGGTGTACAGAAGTTACTATTATCCCCAGTTCCGCCCAAGCCGATGCAGTATTTGCTTCCATGACCTGAATAGTAAACGGCTTCGAAATCTTTGAGGATATCATTAACTTTGTTATCGCTATTAACTACATCAAAGTTGTCCGCATCTTCATCCCAAGGACTGCCGTTCCATCTAGGGGTTTCCATTGATTCTTCAGCGGCATTAATGTCGTCTTTACACACGTTGTCGTCGTCCCTAAAAACAGCTCCCTCATTGTCGTCAATCCCTTTTGTTATCATTTTGCCACTATTTTCTTTTTTCACCTTAATATTTCTTCCGAGCTTCCCGAAATCCACCGTCGTCCTGTACCTCTCCCCCAAAAGCCACCCGATTCTCTCATTCAAAATCTTCCCGCTCATCGCATCAACGATCGTGCCGCTGGTAGTGATCCACACGACACCAATTTTCGGAACGATGTAGAGCTTTGCATCTTCAGCTTCGACTATCTCCAACGCTCTTTCCTTTGAAATCCTAACCATCGGTCTAACCTTAACGTCCTCGACCGGCATCTTCCTGAATGCCGCAATCTTGCCGGTCATCCTGTTCACCACAACGTAGCAGTCCTCGCCGAAAACCGGAATCCCGTTTATCCGCCTCTCGAAAAGGATGTCGTAGTCGTAGGGATTCTCAGTAACTCTGACGAGGGTGTAAGCTTTACCGCAGAGCTTTTCGGCGATCTTAACGGCTTCGTCCTTCGTTACCGCAGGCTTACTGTGGAGGTTTTCATTCACGGCGGTGCGGTTGAAGTACAGGATCGTTTGATTCGTCCTAATATCCACGAGCATGTAACCGTGCTCGTTTGTTATAGCCTTCACAGCCACACCTGCGTAGGTTTCCTGTACCATCACCGCAGCTGATCCACCGTCATCTGCCATCCCAGGGATTGTCGCCATAATCGCTGAAACCACCAATATGGCGACCCAAATCCCCAACCTTTTAGCCATGGTACCACCTTGATACCTGTTCACAGTGAGACATATAAAATTATCGTTAAGCTTTTATTTTAACGTTCAGTAAATTCCTTAACGTTAAGGATTTTGCTGAATGTTAAACGTCAGTTTGTCGACAAAAACGCAGAACCTCTAGAGCACATCGGTGAAGTAGTTTTAAATATTTGAGTTAGCACATAGTAAACTGATGGAGATCAGAGATCCCATACACGGATTCATACACCTAAACGACGCTGAAAAGAAGCTAATCGATGCCGAACCCTTCCAGAGGCTCAGAAACATCAAGCAACTGGGTCTAACCTGCTACATATATCCCGGAGCCACCCATACCAGATTTGAACACTCGCTGGGGGTCATGCATGTGACAACTCAAATTGTGAGGAGCATATTGAACAAACACGATAGAAAGGACTTGGCCGAATATCTCGGGATCGTTAATGCGGAGCATTTGGAGGCCAGGCTCAAGACCACAACGAGGTTGGCAGCACTGTTTCACGACCTCAGACATCCTCCTTTTTCGCATTCCAGCGAGAGCCTGCTGAAGATTGAGCACGAAGAGTACAGTGCCGAGATCATAGAAACGTACTACGATGAGCTTCTGAAACCCTTCGACAGAACCGTGTCCGTCGAAGATCTATCGTTTTTAATCACAAAAGGAAAGAGGAGGCTCGGAGGCGATTCTCTAATGAGCCTAATTCAGGAGATAATTTCCGGTGAGATTGACGCAGACAGGATGGATTATCTTCTCAGGGATTCGCACTACACGGGCGTTGCTTACGGTAACTTCGACTACAACAGACTCGTGGAGACCTTGACAATCACACCCAAACTTGATCGGGAAACTAACGGAGAGTCCACGGATGAGCTGGTAGAAATTTTCGGTGACGAGCTGATCAGTGAGTAGGTATTTTATGTTCAACCAAATCTACTTCCATCCCATCAGAAGATGTTACGATGCTCTACTGGACAGATACCTTAGCAAAATACTCCCAGACGGCTACCCAGAGGATTTGGAGGAATACCTGAATCTGGACGATGTGTACATCCTGAATCTCATCAGGAGGGACGTTAAGTCCAAAAATGTAGAAGATTCTGAAAGAAAAAGATTGGCCGAATCCATATACAAAAGAAATCATCCCAGGCTGGTGTTTGAGCACAGCATCGATTTAACTGAGGATGATTTCGACGAGGTTTGCAAAAACAGTATAAGAACTCAGGCTGCTTTCCAATTTGAACTTTCAAACATCATTGATTTAAATAGTATAGCTCCTACAACGATCTATGCGAACGCTAATCACCTTTCCAATCCTTTTCTTGATTTTTATGTTGCTTACACCGTCATTAACTAAGTTCAGTATATCAGCAAATTTTTTTCCTGAGTATCCTGAAGATAATTCTCACGAAAGCAAATAAAATAATTGCAAGACCGACAATGAAGATAGAGCCGACTGCATACATAACGAACTTTTCCAGACCTGTTTTAATTATTGGTGGTAGAAGTAGCAAGATTATACACAACGAAATCAGTATGAAAAATAAAAGTTTAATTGGCATTCACTCTCACCGTGAAACTGTCAGAAGATGAATCGCCCCATCCGATTATACCATCAACTACAGCTGTTCCAGCCTCGAACTCATAACTGCCAGCATTGTTGTATGTAACACTTAGCACAACCTGTTTTTTGTATCCTGATAAGTGTACAGCCTGCCAAACAAGTAATGTGCCCTTTCCACAAACCAACCCGTATTCTGGTACTATCCAGCAATCATTCTCGTCCGTTAATTGGATCTCTCCTGTAGGCTCTGGTCCATCTAAGACTCCATTGTAGTCAACGTTTTCTGGAATCAGAATGAAGTAGGACGTAAATCCGATGCTCACTCCTCCGTTTTCTACATCTATGGTAACTCTGCCCTCTTCACCCTTATGGTACGTGTACTTGTCTGGATATATGTTTATGTTTGCATCTGGAGGTATTGGTAGACCCCTAACGCCAATTTCACCCTTCTCCAGTGCGGCTATTGGGTTGTAGTCCACTGTCCCTTTCCAAAGTGTTGTACCCTTAAGGTCCATAATTTTAACCGTATACCTCCCACCAAGCCCACTTACTATCATTCTGTACTTTTCTCCGTGGAATACTATTTCTGCCTCATTTGCACTATCAACTACTACGTATCCGTTTCTCAACTTAATTAAATTCTCATTTCTTCCATGCTGCTTGAGTTCCGCACTCATCGCCGTACCCATACTTCCGAGTATCACTAACGCTAACAATACTATCACAATTCTCTTCATCTCGCCATTTCTAAGACACTTAACATCAGTAGTCAAACTATTTAAATTTTTCTTTAAGATACAAATCAAAAACTAATTCTAATTTTAAAATTATAGCTTAACTCTTTGCAGAAATTTTTAGTAATAGAGCTTAATAAGGATCTTGAAAAACCTTGGCACCAACCACAGAAAGATAAGGAAAACAGCGGATATCGTGATGGTTAGGTAAAAATATGAAGTCTGACACTCCAGCCAAATCGAAAATTCGCAGTTCTCTGTAATAATCCCATAACTTTTCCAGTTCTAAGTATCAACGCTAACAACATTTCCAACTTCCCGACATCATCCACTACCCACAACTTTTCTCACTATTGTAAAATATTTTTTAAACATCCCCGGACAAGAGCGACAAAGATTTAGCCGCATGCTCGCTCGAAAAGTTCACCAACTGCACTCCCGTTCATCCCGTAGCAGTGCCATCCGTCCCTGAGGACGGCGATAACACCCATCTTCCAGCCCTTGAATATCAGAACCTTTTTAACGTTCCCCGACTTGTACTCCACCTCAATCCACCCCGTGTTGTTCTTCAACCACCTGTAGTACTCATCGTCTATCATCAGTGTCAGAACTCCCAGATCCTTGGACAGTGCATCTTCAACGAAGCTCAGGACGACATCTTTTTTGGGATCGCACAGGTTTGACGACACCCTCACGTCCTCGGACGGATGCGTGAGCATCCAAACCACCAATGCCAGGCCAAACAAAACAAAAATAGGGATGTACTTAGCTTTCACCGCTTACCACCTCCTTCAGTTCTGACATGGATACAGCCGGAACGATCTTCCCAACGCTAATCCCATTTTGCACGCATTCTACGACGTAGGCGGGGTAGATGTACGTTCTTCCATCTTCGGGCAGCGGGACGAAGTAGGCGAGCTCGATGGATCTGATCGAACCGCACTCGTCGTTTAGCTTTTTGATGACCTCTTCCCTGTCGAGGACCTTTGCCTTCCCCACCACTTTAACGTCCCAAAGCTGGGTCATCACACCCGCTACATCCTCACCGCTGAAGTACACCCTAACCTTCGCCCCCGGACCGAAAAGCTTTATTCCGTTGTAGTACAGCTGGAAGTTCACATGCTGGTTGGTTATGCACTTTTTAGCTGTCCCGTTCCTGTAGGCAAAGATCTTCCCGTCTTCAGCTATTCCGCTGAACTCGTAGCTCAGCTTCGGCTCTATCCTCAATTCGGAGAGGTACTTTTCCGCGAGGCTCCTGTAGTCCTTGTCAGAGAGCTTCGCATCGTTGCACTCAAACGCCTCGCTGGAGATGTACTTCAGATAACCCTGCTTGTACTCGAAAACGTAGCTGCCACGCTTATCGATACCCAACCTCTTGGAGAGCTCCTCTGCGCTGATGTTCGGAGGAGAAATTACCAGAATCTCCATCTTCTTGTCCTGTGTCTCTATCGTTCCGAGGGATGCTGCAGATATGATGGCCACCAAACTGAGCAAAACGATCCCGGCTATGACGAATTTCCTCATAGTTTCTCACCTCAGCACTCCCAATAACCATACACCAGACATGACGGCGGATTTTCGTCGCCTCCAACACTCCCAAAACCTGGAAGGTAGTCGTTTTGGTTGCTGCATGTGGCCAGTCGCAGGAATTGTCGCTAAAATCACTGAAACCACTAACATGGCGATCCAAGCTTAGTCCCTTAGCCATGCTACCACATTGATACTTGTTCACAGTGAGACATATAAAATTATCGTTCGATCTCTATTTTAACGTTCAGTAAATTCCTTAACGTTAAGTGTTTGGCTGAATGTTAAGGAGATCGTTTAATGGTTTGAACCCGATAAAACAGGCTATTCCACAACCCTGGACTTCGACTTGTAATATTCGAACAGCCTAAGACCCCATCTGACGGCATCCTTCGTCTCGCACACAAGAATATTCTGTGCATCATACGCTCCGTTTAGCCTGTAGAGGATCATGACCAATCTCTTCTCAGCCACCGCAAAAGCCAGCCTGACGTTATCGCAGACGTGCATTTTTCCGTGCTTCAGGTATTCCTCCAGTTTCGTGGAGGTTTTTTCAACAACGATTTTGAAGACGTCTTCGGTCACTATCAGCTCCACACTCCTGCTGCTGGCCAAACTCACAAACAGCTCCGGAAACCTGTCGTGATACACCGACGACAGCCCCTTAATCCATCCGGACTCCATCAGAATTTTTTCCAGTTCGTAAAACTCGTAGGGATTGCTCTTTGTAACTACCCGGCAGCCATCGAGCAGATGCAGCTCTTCAAACACGTTCTGAGGAATTGCAGAGACGTCGTACTCACCAAAGAACTTTCCAGCAGCCCTCACAACACCTTCAAGCATTTTCAACTTTGTGTTGGTTTCCCAAATGAGCGAACCGAGTTCCGATGTCTGGTAGTACATTCTCTTATTTTCCAAAACCCTACTAACAAGCTCGGATTCCAGAAGGGGCTTGAGGTGAAATAACACTGCCTGCTTTGATTTTCCCGCTATTTTTGACAACTCACCAAGGCTTTTCGGAGTTCTGAGTATTTTCAGAATTTCAAGCTTGGATGGATTGAGCTTCATATACTGATCACATCAAGTAGCATATTATATTTTTCCTATTGCTGACACACATCAACGTATGCTGCAAACCTTAATAAAATTTGAATTGAGTCGAGCAGCAATGGATATCCCTCCCGATGTTCTTGAACTCTGGGATAAGTACGGGCTGGATGAAGCGGTTAGAAGACATTGCATCACGGTCGCAAAAATAGCGCTGGAGATTGCGGAGCAAATTAAGAGGAATGGCCACAATGTTGATACGAACGCCGTGCTTAAGGGAGCTTTGCTGCACGACATAGGCAGAGCCACAACTCACGACCCCTTCCAGCATTTCATTGAATCTGCCAAAATTCTGAGAAGGGAAGGAGTGGATGAAAGAATAGTCAGGATAGCTGAAAGACATTTCAGCGCAGGTTTATCAGCTGAAGAAGCCGAAAAACTCGGACTTGAACCAAAGGACTACATCCCACAAACTCTTGAGGAAAAAATAGTAAGCTTTGCGGACAATCTTGCGATGAGTGACAGACAAGGAAGATTTGAGGACTTCATGAGAAGACTGGACGAGATTGACAGAAGAGACCCGAAATTAGGCTGGCTCACTGAGAAAACGAGGGTGAGGGCAAGGAAATTGAGGGAAGAAATTGAAAAGCTGAGCGGGTTGAGATTTTGATAATTAACTTTATTCTCCTCTTCGTTGCTGTCCTTGCCGTCTCCTCTGCAGCAATTTTTGCTTTTCTCGCCTCTGCTCCGGGGGTTGTTGCAGCATTCTGGAGACTTGCCATCTCCATTCCATTCATAATCTTGATTTACCGTCCCAAGAGGCTCCATGTCTCAAAATTGCCAGTTCTTGCCGGTCTCGCACTTGCACTACACTTCTCCTTCTGGATCGAATCTCTTTTTCATGCATCCATTGCAGTCAGCACAACGATAGTCTGCACCCATTCCCTGTTCTCAGGCTTTTTCGCTTATCTTTGGGGAGAGAAGCCGAAGTCGAATCAGATTTTTGGCGTTTTTGTTGCTATGGTGGGCGTTTACTTCCTGAGCGGAGCAGATGCAAGAGCTGACTTTTACGGCATTGCTTTAGCCCTTGCTGGGGCAGTTGCTGGAGGCTACTACTTCGCTTCAGCCAGATTTGCCAGAGATATAGATTTCCATTCCTACATCCTTCTGACTTACTCATCAGCAGCTATCTTTTCTCTGCTGGCTTGCCTGCTAACTTCCCAACCAATCTTTGGATATCCGCTAAGCACATGGATTTTTTTGTTTCTTATGGCTTTGATTCCAATGCTGGTAGGCCACACATTGTTAAATTACGTCCTAAGGCACATGGAGGTTTTACCGGTTACTGCAAGCGTTATTGGCGAAGCAGTTGGTGCTACAATCCTTGCTACAATCTTCCTCGGTCAAACTCTCGAACCTACAGCTTACCTCTATATGCTTATCATACTGTCCGGGATAGCCATAACCTTTGTAAATTCATTTTCCAGTCATTGACACCCCAACTGCGGTAATTAGACTTGCGATAAAGCCCGGCAGAACAGAATAGGCTGGAATACCCGCCACATAGATCGTCTTTCCTGATACAGCGAAGGTTGTGAGTGTTACAACAAATCCGACAATCATGCTCAACCTTGCAGCATTTCTGCTCATTCTGCTCCAGTATATCCCGAAAACGATCGGAAAGAAAAAGCAGTTTACCATCAACGACAAAGCAGCCCAGATGAACCAAGCGAGCAATTGTTGGGGAAAGAGGGCTATAAGAAGAGAGCCAAATCCTACTATCGGTATCACAACCATATTGATCATTTTTATTGATCTGTCTGAAATATTCTTGCCCAGTGCGTTTCTCACCACATCGTAGCTGATGTTGTTAGTAGCCGTGAGAATTAACCTGTCTGTTGTGGACATCACTCCAGCGAGTATTGTGGGTAGCAGCAGGACGAAAAGCCAGTAGGGTAATGCTTTGCTCGCTATTGTTGGATACGCCATATCAGACCACTTTACCTCAATACTTCCGAGTGTTAAGCTCGGAATGTCAATTGTACCATTAGCCCAGGCAACCCTCGCAGCCATACCGGCCAAAGCTGTGAGCATGATTGCCGAAAAACCTACTACATACATTACAAGCGGAGACCATCTCGTATACTTTATTTCTCTGAAAGTCAACATGTTGTTCACTATGTGCGGAGCCACCATCAGGCCGAGAGGGACGGTGAGGCCAAAGAGCGTGATATTGTAGAACCAGCCAGCCAGAGGAACTGAGGCTGGAGCGAAGGGCTTGCCAAGATATTCGGCAAACATGAAATTCTCTGCCACACCTCTTGTTGTGTTCTGAATCACGGGCATTGCAACCAGTGCCCTGTTCATTGCCTCAAAGCCACCAACCCATGCGATTATCAAAGGCACAGTGATGTAAATCCCAAACAACATCAAAATGGACTGCAGGAACGTCGTCCACGCAGTCGAGAACATCCCGCCACTCATAACGTAGGCCACAACGATCACTGCCGCGATTAGAGCACCCATCCAGTACGGGATTCCCAGAACGATTTGGCTAACCACCCCAATGGCAGTGTACTGTCCTATGAGATAAACGAAGCATGTAACTGCAGAAATCATACCAGCAAGAATCCTCATAACTTTTGGATCATCATAGCGATAGGCCAGATAGTCTTGAATCGTCAGAATCCCATTCTTTTCTTTCAGCTCAAACAGTCTGTGTCCTATCAAAATCGTCCCGAAGGCTATGGCGAAAGGTGGGCCAATTATCCTCTCCCATACATTCGACCAGCCAGTTGTGAAGGCCAAACCTGCAACGCCAATAAGAGTCATACCACTGAAAACACTTCCGATCATCAGAAGGCAGTATGTCCAGAACCCGAGTTGACCGCTCGCAGCTACAAAATCAGCAATGGTTTTCGTCCTCCTTGCTCCGATATAGGCTATAACCCCTATGGAAATTAGATAGGCTGTAAAAACTAACAGCGGGATAAACAATCATCTCACCTCACTATCCCTCCATATCAATCCCCAGATTAGGAGCAGAACTATCTGAATAGTAATGGTCACAGCAACGCAGCCGAAAGTTAACGGTTCCATACCCAAAATGCTCATGTCACGCTGAGCCAGCGAGTCAAATATTAAAATTTCGATTTGCGCTTAGATTTGCGAACACACTGAAACCTTTACCCCTCAGGTTTAAATCTCAGAATTGCGGCAATTCCACCAAATGCTTTGTAGAGTATCTCACCCTCCTCACTTTCTGTTGATAAAAACTCCACCTTTGACCCCATGCTTTCCGCAAGCTCCGATAATTCGAGGACAACGTCTCTCCTTTCAGCCTCTTCCATCTGTATATTGTCTTCTTCGCAAAATGGCGGTCTCTCCACACCTTCTCTGACCGTGACTATCTCTTCCCTCCCACACTTCGGGCACCTGTACTTTACCCTCTCATATCTCAAATCCTCAGAAAGCAGAAGAGTGTCAACCGCTCCCAATTCAATATACCTCCTAACCTCCTCTTCCCCATAAGCAGCAAGACCATCCTTTGCAACTTCCTTCAGGAATCTTTGCATCAGGTTCTTCTCTCTGATTATGTCAACTTCCTGCAGAACGTCTTTTGCCTTCTCTACAAGCTCGTAAAGTCCTGATTCATCCGTATATCCAACATCAAACAGTCCAAGAACCTTTTTCTGCAATTCGTGGTGCAAGTATTCTCCCTCATAGAACTCCTCTTTGGTCGGAGAAGGGCCACCGATAAGAATGCCGACCAGCTTGTCCTTGTGGGGCAACAGAGCTTCGCTCGCCATCTCTCCAACCTTCTTGTAGAACTCATGTATTGCTATCTCCCTCAGCCTCTCAAATCTTACGCTGCTCTGCCCGCCCTGTCTGTGCTTCCCCGGAACCATTGATGTGTCCCAGTCAAGAACCTCTATCCTCTTGCCCTTCAACAGTCCCACTGTTGCCTCTCTCCGGTCAATGACAATCAACCCGTAGAGTTTTTTGTCAACCAGCATCTCCTTGAGAGGGTCAAGATAGAACTTGGAGTCACAATGGTATTTATAGAGCGGAACAGGTTCGGGAGGCTCTATTATCTCCGTTATATGTTTTTCCTTACCATCTACATTGACTACACCGCTTATAATTACCATCCCGTTCTCAGGAGGCTTTCTGAAATGCTTTAATCTGTTCAGAATAGCCTCAATACCAGCAAGCACGTTTGTTCTTGTCTGCTTTGATTTGATGTTGGAAGCCTGACTCAGTTCTCCTCTTAACTGATTCGTAACGTCGGGTATATTCTTGTCTGGAGGGATGTAAAGCGTAATTAGCTCCGTTCCTCTACCCTTGTATTTCTCAAGCTCCTCAATTTTTCTCTTAAATTCATACATCGTTTTCTGGGACATCAAACCACCTCCTGTCTTCTCCTGAACTGCCAAGACCTTATAGCTCTCAGCAGGTCTATCTTCCTGAACTCAGGCCAGTAAACATCGCAGAAGTATGCTATGCTGTTGGCAGCCTGCCACGGCAGGAAGTTCGACAGTCTTTGCTCTCCCCCAGTCCTTATTATCAGATCAACCTTTGAATACTTCCCATCGCCATATAAATGTTCGTCAATAATCTTTTTATCTATTTCACCTGGCGAAATTTCACCTTTTTCGACCTTGCGGAGAATTGACCTCACAGCATCCACAATTTCCTGTCTCCCACCGTAGGCTATGGCTATATTGAGAAAGTGCCTTCTATGCATTTCAGTAGCTTTTTCGACTTTGTTTACCGTTTCCAGAAGATTTTCAGGAAGCATGTCCTTCCTTCCGACTATCTTCACTCTCATTTCTCTCTCATACGTTCTCTTATCCTTCAGAATTCGCTTAAGCTCTCTTTCGAGAAGGTTGAATATGTTCTTTTTCTCAGTCTCACTCCTGCTGAAGTTTTCAGTAGAGAAGGCATAGAGAGTAAGCATCTTAACACCAAGCTCCCAGCACCATTCCAGAACCTCTTCAGCTTTCTTCGAGCCAAAGAAGTGTCCCTGGTGAGGTTCTAATCCTTTCTTCCTTGCAAACCTCCTGTTTCCGTCCATAATAATGGCTATGTGTTCCGGAATAGTGCCCCTCTTAACACTCTTCAGTAACCTGTTCTCATAAATTCTGTAGACCAGACCTATCATTCGAATTCCTCAATAATTCGTCTTACAAGGTCTGCATATTCACTTTTGAGATAATATCTATTCTTCTCACCCAGCTCCGTTTTCAGAATTCCAAGTCTGGCGCTTATCAGACCAACCATCGCTGACACACCTCTTGGACTTATTGAATATCCCTTTTCTGTTAGCATTTTGTGAATTTCGGCTGTAGTGAATTTTTTCTCTTCCAGCAGCACCCTGAGTAACTCCTTCCTGAGTCCATTTTTATCCCTTTCAAGGTACTTTCTAACTCTTGTTTCCACTTCTCCATTCATGCTCAGACCTCAGATTTCTGTTAGTTCAACCACCAATCTGTTTGAGGTCGGATATCTCTCGACCAAGCTCAATTTCAACCCTTCAGATTTTAAAGCTTCTCTAATTTCTACTTCAATATCGGGGGAGGTTTCAATATACTCCTCAAACCTAAGGTATTCAACCTCCCACTTGCTCAGAATTCTCTCGGCAAGGTCTAAATCTCCCTCGATCCTGCAGCAGATAATTGTACCATCCCTTGTTACAGCGTAGAATTCAGGGTGGTTCATCGCCATCCTTATCAGCCTTCTTCTGAACTGGGCAACATCCTTGAACCGCGCGCTGCAGTAGTGGAATTTGTTTGCCTTTTCATATTCTCTAACAACATCTTGGTTCTCCACGTAGTAGTCCTTCACCCTGTAACCTCTCTCAACAACGTGTTTCCAGTTGCTTTCACTGACCTCAAGCTGGTTCACGTTCAGAAAGGCATCAGTCTCATTCACGATTTCAACAATCCTCTTTTCAAATCTTACAGCCGGAATTTCAAAACCAGCATCCATTCCAAGCTTCTTGGAGGTCTTAATTGGCTCAACATAAGCGTCAGGGTTCATCAGTTCAGGAGGATGGAATCTGATCTCATCTACCGCGCTGAGCTTTCTAAGCTTTTCTTCATCTGCTGGGATGGCAGTGTAAAGGTGGACATGCATGTCAAGCTTCTTTGCAATGCTGACAAACTCTCTAACCCTTTCGAGTTTAAGCAGAGGTTCGCCACCTGTTACCGCGATTCCTTCTGCTCCCATCAAGTCTGCCTCTTCGAGAAAGTCTTTGGCCGACTTCACCTCCCTTTCATTCGCGTATATAACATCACTCCCGAATTTGGCTTTGGAGACTGGGCAGTAAAAGCATCTATTGTTGCACAGGCCAGTTACAAACAGAACGAGCTTTGCCCCCTTTCTGCATAACTTGCATCCTTCTGGAAGGTAACTGTAGTAGCTTCCGGCTTCAATCCTTCTCATAACATTGCCTGAATCTTTCTTTAACCCAGCCAATCCCAAGAGATTTTATAAAATATCCTGCTCTTGGGCCATATGTCTTGTTGAGTATTGCCTTGTATATGGTCTGAAAAGCCTTTGACGGCTTAATATTGAGGGACCTTGCAACATCGTAAACAAGGCTGTGAATTTCTTCAGGGGTCATGTCCTCCTCAAGCCTTTCCGAATATTCCTTCAGGAACTTCTTTTCATCCTCGCTGAATTCAGATGTGACTTCATCCGCAATTTCAAACTTCATCCTCTCAGGGGCATACTTTTCGAGCCACCTTTTCGCATACACTACTCTCCTCTCAACATCCTGCTTTGCGGTTTCATCAATTTTGTATCCCGTCCTTCCAAGTATTTCAATTACCTTATCAACATCCCATTTGGCGATCTGACCGACAACCACAAGATGGCGAAATGGAATGGCAGAGTACACAACATCGCTCACAAAGCTCAGCTCAACACTTCTGTCTCCCTCTTTTACCTTCTCTTCAAACTCGTCTATTATGTCAAGCAAACCTGCACTTGGATCAAACTCGATATGCCTCTCAGGCTTCACCCTTATTGTGACGTATCGTACAATTTCAGGTGGTATTATTTCGATCATTTCCCTTACGGGAATAACTATTCCCTTCGAACTTTTCATAGCACCAACGCCTTTCAGATGCACCCACTCGTAGGGGACTGGATAAGGCGGCTCATAATTGAAAATTTCTTTAGAAATCCTCTTTCCTGTATCGTAACTCCCACCAGCAGCAGCATGGTCTTTACCAAAGGGTTCACATGTTATTCTAAGAATCTTCCATCTTGCAGCCCAGTCAACCCTCCATGTAAGCTTTCCTCCCCCTCTGTATGAGGCTCTCCCACCATGTCCACATTTGCATTCATAATATATCCAGTCATCATCAAATCCGACAACTTTCGTTGAATTTATCCGCCCACATTTCTCACAAAGGGGCATGAATGGATACCAATCCTCTTCAAGTTCTCTACCAGTTACTTCGGCAACGATTCTTGCGATTTCATCTCTCTTCTGCAAAGCAATCCTTATTTTCTCCTCATAAAGCCCTTCACTGTACATCTGACACGCTCTTTTGATTTCAACAGGTATGCCGAGAATCTCAAGAGATTCCAGAAATGGTTCGAGAAAATGCTCCGAATAGGATTCATGACATCCATCTGGGTCTGGAATTCTGCAGAGGGGCATACCCACATACTCCTCATATTTCTGAGGGAGAAAGGGATACCTCTTTCTCAGGGGGTCAAAGTCGTCTGCAATGTAAACTATCTCTGCTTCACCACCGGCATCAAGCAAAGCTCTCCTTATTGCATCTGCTGTCACCATCTCTCTCAGATTACCAAGATGTATGTGCCCTGACGGTGATATACCAGTAGCAATTCTGTGACTCCCTCCTCTTCTCTGTAGCTCTAAGGCAATAACATCTGCCCAGTGCATCGCTCTGCTTTCGGCAATGCTGTTTTTAAACTTGCCTTTTCAGGACATGAAAGGAACACGGCATTACAGCAGAGAGTAGAAAAAGGTTTAAATAAATAGTAGATTTAATCTTACCGAAGAGGTGGTACTGGATGAGATTTTTCATCATAGGCTTCGGGCAGGCTGGAGGAAAAATACTTGACATGTTTATTGAAAATGAAAAGAGGAGAGGGTCAAATATCAGAATGAGGTGGCTCGCGGTCAATACTGCAAGAACCGATTTAATGGGTTTAAAGCACGTTCCGGTTCAAGATCGTATCTTAATCGGGCAGACGGTTGTAAAGGGTCATGGTGTAGGGACTGACAACAAGCTTGGGGCCAAGATAGCTCAGGATGAAATTGAAACAATACTCAACGCGATTGATGAAAGAGGGACTCACGACATGGATGCTTTTCTTATAATTTCAGGTCTTGGCGGTGGAACTGGAAGTGGCGGAGCACCGGTTCTGGCTAAATATCTCTCCGAAATGTATTCCGAACCCGTTTATGCCGTGGGGATTCTTCCGGCTCCTGAGGAGGGGAAGCTGTATTCACTGAACGCAGCAAGAAGCATGATCTCGATGCTGAAGTATGTTGACAACTTGATTCTTGTGGATAACGGAGCTTGGAAGTTTGAGGGTACAAGTCTGAAGGAGTCTTTCGGAAAAATAAACGAAGAGATCGTCAGAAGGCTTGCTCTGCTCGCAAGAGCTGGAGAGCCAATTGAAGAAGATATCGTTGGAGAGATGGTCGTTGATAGCAGCGAAGTTATCAATACTCTCAGGGGAGGGGGAATATCTTCAATAGGATACGCAACAACCCTTGCAGAGTCCTCCGAGAAAAAGAAAAAGAAGGGTTTTCTCTTTTTTGGGAAGAAAAGCGAAGAAGAGCTCGAAACAATAGAGAACGACAAGCCAATGAAGATTGCCACACTCGTTAGAAGGGCGGCACTCGGCAGATTGACGATTCCATGTAACATACGGAGCGCTGAAAGAGCCCTAATTCTCGTTGCTGGGCCACCAGAACACTTGGACAGGAAGGGGTTGGAAAAGGCAAAGCTGTGGCTCGAAGACCAGATCGCAGGAGTTGAAGTCAGGGCTGGAGATTATCCAACAAGAAGAACAAGATATGTAGCATCTCTTGTTCTGCTTGCCAACGTTACAGAAATCCCAAGAGTTAAGGAATTGCAGAGACTCGCTGCCGAAGCCAAAGAGGGGGCAGAGGAGGCTGAGAAGATTAGGATGGCCAAAACGATTGAGCTATTCGATGAAGATATCGAGCCACTGATTTAATGAGGTTTATTGTAGCTCTAACGGGAGCATCAGGGCAGATACTCGGTATCAGGTTGATTGAGAAGTTGATTGAGAGTGGAGCGGAAGTTTACGCAGTGGCGTCAAGAGCGGCGAAGATTACGCTGAAGGCGGAGACAGAGTACGATGAGAGCTACGTGAGAGAAATTTCAACCAGATACTATGATGAAGACGAGATTGCTGCGCCTTTTGCCAGCGGAAGCTTCAGACATGATGGCATGGCAATTGTGCCATGCAGCATCAAAACCGCATCATCTATTGCCTACGGGATAGCTGACAATTTAATCACAAGGGCTGCTGATGTGACTCTGAAGGAGCGTAGAAGATTGGTTCTTGCGGTTAGAGAGACTCCTCTCCACTCGGGACACCTCAGAACTCTTACGAGACTCTCTGAAATTGGAGCGGTCATTTTTCCACCAGTTCTGTCCTTATACACAAGGCCAAAAACGATTGATGATCTTATCAACCATACCGTTTCAAGAATTGTAGAGTTGTTGGGTGTTGATGTAGATTACCAGAGATGGGGGTAAATGGCAAAGTTTTTCTTTTTGGGATATAAGCGACTCCATGGCTGTAATTGTTGGAGCAATCAGAACTCCTGTCGGAAGATTTGGGGGTAGTCTGAGAGACGTAAAGGCTTATGAGCTTGGTGCAGTGGCTATAAAAGGATTAGTGATGAAACTTGGTATAGCGCCAAAACCAACGGCTGAATCAATCGAATTTTATCCTGAGAAATTGCCCAAGGGCAGAATTGAACTTGAATCTGCTTACGCCTACGATGGCTTGGAAATGGAGATTGATGAGGTGATAATGGGCAACGTGTTACAGGCAGGTCAGGGACAGAATCCTGCGAGACAAGCATCAATACTGGCAGGCATTCCAAAGGAAATTCCAGCGTTTACTGTTAACAAAGTGTGTGCGAGTGGTTTGAAGGCTATAGCCTTGGCCAATCACACCGTAGAGAGCGGGGATGCCAGTGCCATAATAGCGGGTGGGATGGAAAGTATGAGCAACACTCCCTATGCCCTGCCAAAGGCAAGATGGGGGTACAGGATGTCCGTTAACGCTGTTGATGAAATAATTGACCTGCTTGTTTATGATGGGCTCTGGGAGAAGTTTTACGGATATCACATGGGAATAACAGCGGAGAATATAGCTGAGAAGTACGGAATAAGTAGGGAAGAGCAGGATGAACTCGCATACGAAAGTCATATGCGGGCGGTAAGAGCAATAGATGGGGGCAAATTTGCTCAGGAGATTATACCGGTCGAAGTCAAACAGAAGAAGGGAACAGTTGTTGTTGATACAGACGAACATCCACGCAGAGATACGAGCCTCGAAAAGCTGGCAAAGTTACCCCCAGTTTTCAAGAAGGATGGGACGGTGACGGCAGGAAATGCGAGCGGTGTGAACGATGGTGCTGCAGCGGTGCTTGTTATGGATGAGAAATACGCAAAGGACTGTGGGCTTGATGCGAAGGTCAGGATCGTGTCGGTCGCCTCTGCCGCCATAGACCCTGCCTATATGGGTCTTGGTCCAATTCCTGCTATAAGAAAAGCTTTGAAAAAAGCAGGACTTGAAATCAAAGACATTGGACTTGTGGAGCTTAATGAGGCTTTTGCAGCACAGGCACTGGCCTGCATTAAAGAGCTCAACCTCGACATGGATATCGTCAACGTTAACGGGAGTGGAATATCACTCGGTCATCCTATCGGATGCACGGGAGCGAGAATAGTCACAACTCTCATGTATGAAATGGAGAGGAGGGGTGTGGATTACGGTTTAGCTTCGCTATGTATTGGCGGAGGGCAAGGTATGGCCATGGTTGTCGAGAGAGTCTAATTTCTTTATTTTATGAATAATTAAGCATACTGAACATCCCTGCGTTCCTGCAAACAGATACTGACCATCATAGGCAAGATTCCTGATTTTGAGTGTTAGCAATCCATCGTTTATTGCTGTCAACGTGACGCCCCCTTCTTGATCTCATCAAGCGTCGTGTAGAAAACGCCATCGCCATATGTAGAGAGGAACACAACCCTCCTGCTCCAGTCAACAACCATATCCGTGAATGTCTTGTCGTTTAGCCTTATTTCTTTCTCTGCAGAACCGTACTTGTAAACGAGCTTGTATCCTGTCCTATCTTTCGACAGTATCAGAACTTCCCCATCGTTTACGAAGAACGAGATAGCATACCCGTCGTAAACAACCCTGCATGTATCGTCGCACACGTAAACTTCCCCCCTTCGCTTCCCTCCCACCGCCACCCATCCCAACAAACTTTCCTCTGTAAGTTCCAGCGTAAAGCTTACCGTCAAACACCCTTACCAGCGGTGCAGCATATCCGAGTTCAATCTTTGAGAGATGTAGAGTGTTGAGGTCAAGCACACTAACCCCTGAATCCATGCTTCCTGCATAGAGCTTGCCATTGAAAACGACCATTTCGTAATGTGCTCCGTCAACCAGTCTCTTGATGCACTTTCTTCCTTTGCTCTGCAGGCATGACACATCCACGGCAAACACACCATCCCCCTTGTACGGACTTAGGTAGCCGGTGGAGATGAGCAAGTCGTACCTTCCCTCAATCTCTTCATTGAGAGATGCGGCACACCACGAGTAACCGGGCAGTGCCCCACCCACTTTATCAATTGTAAAATCAACATCCAGTAGTGAGTCGCCGTGGTTTGTTGCTACCTCAATTCCGGAAACAGCTGTAATGACAATACTGCCCCTGTAAATTCCGGTATTTAGGATGTTTATTGCATTAACGGTATCTCCGTAAACACCATCATAGGATTGCCTCCAAGTTCTGCCCCCGTCTTCAGTCTTCATTACCGAGTTTTTACCACCCTGGGTTATAAACGCCTGCTTTGTAGCTTGTCCACATGCAGTACTGACAGTTCCACCATCGTAAAAGGCCAGACTCATTGCATAGTTTGGATTTAGCGTGACATCGTAAAGCCTGCTACCATCCCAGCACCCGACACCTACGAACGACGAGGCCTTACCCCTTCCTGAGAATAAGTAGAAGGAGGATATTCCTCCAGCTCCAAACCACAATCTGTTCTTATTTACCGGGTCTGGTTTTATGAAGTAGAAGATTGTGTTTGCCGTGTCAACGTTCAGCGTCACATGTTCGAATTTCCATGATTTGCCGTCAAACCTGCCAATATAGTAGTAGTCTTCAAACGTTCCGATGTAGAGGTCATAGTTTTCATCCACATACACCCACGCAGTTCCGGTATCCAGAATCCTCCTCCACTTTCCGTCGTAAACATAAAGACCAGAGCTACGACTTGACAGGAAAAGGTAAGGGTCCTTAGCCTCCACAAGTATTTCATCATTTGCTGGAGCTGTGAATTTTACAGCTCTTCCATTTTCGAGATAAAACAGCATACCACCTCCAACTATCCCTTTCCTGTACGGTTTATCGAGAACAGCGGTGAAGAACAGCTTGTTCTGATAAACTGCAAGGGAAACGACGAGATATTTCCCATCATCTATCTCTGAGGCTCCGGTATGCACCTTCTGCCATGTTTTGCCACTATCGCTGCTTTTCCAGATTCCCTTACTGGATGCAGCATATATCCAGCCTTCAAACTCTTCCACATCGTAGAAGTGGATGTCAACAAAATCATTCTGGTTTACAATTTCCCAGCTTTTACCACCATCCTCGCTCCTCCATACTCCAGAAAATCCATGAGAAACGAACAATATTCCATTCACAGATCTGACTACGTGCATGTCTCCTCCATCCAGCCCCCTAAGCTGAGTCCAAATGCCCGAAACCTCATTCCTTTTTCTGGCTTCTTGGGTTGTGATGGTTTAGGAGATGAGGGAGATTTTGACGGTTTGACCTTTAGACCTTTTTCTGGCTTCTGCTTTTCGTATGGCGAAACACATCCGGCTGCAAAAAAGACGAGCACTATAACGAGTACCACCAAGATGCATTTCGCCATTTGCATACTGTTAACTGTGGTTAGTTTATATATACCTTTTTAACGGACGTGTGTGAAATTCCAGTATCTAAGTTGGAAAAGAAAGTTAAGGAAACGATAACAGCTCATATCGAAGTGGGGCCGGTGGGATACTAATACATATCGGCATGGGTTCAGAAAAAAATAAATGGTAATACTGATACAATATTTCCATGCCCTACAAGGGTGTTGAGTCTTTTAGAATAGAAGAAGAGTGCGTTAAAAAGTGGGCTTACGATTTGAGGCCTACAACAGCGAGGAATTACGTTTATAATCTACTGAGATACCTGGATTGGGTTGAAGAGAAAGGTTATTGGAGTTCAGCGGAAGAGATGATAAGAGAGGCACAGAATGGTGATCGTGAAACACTTTACAGGCATTTGGATGTCCTTCTTGAATATATTAAAGGCTTAGGAACTGGTGTTAAGGATAGGAGAAACAGGTATCAAGCTGTAAGGAGCTTTTATGAGTATTATAGGGCTGATTTACCGAGGCCATCAAGGCAGGAGTTAAACAGGGTTTTTCAGCCAAGTGAAGCGGATAAACTTAGGGCTTTGACGTTGCCTGCTTTGACTATTGAGGAGTTAAGGGAGATTATAATCCATGCACCGCAACCGTATAAGGCAGCATTTATGGTTTGTTTTCAGGGAGCTTTGGGAGCTTCGGAGTATGATCAGTTTAACAGTTATGCGTGGTATCAGATTGTTGATAAGCTCGATTCGGATGAGCCTGTAAGAGTTGATTTGTTCAGGTCTAAAGTTAGCAGAACGGAAATAAAGAAGTATTACACGTTTTTAGGTGGAGATTCGAAGGTTCTTATAAAGGCGTGGTTGAAGGAGAGGCCTGAGTGTGATAGAGAGGAGTTGTTTGTTGTTTATAACAGGCGAAAGAAAGAATACGTGCCTTTAACTTCTCGGCTTCTCGGAAATATGCTTACTAAGATAGCAAAGAGACTTGAAATAATAAAGCCAAATGGCCTTAACCGTTATCATGTTCATTTGCATGAATTCAGAGATCTTTTCAAGAGTTTGTGCACATTGCACGGCGTTAATGCCGTAGCTTCTGAGTTTTTCCTCGGGCATGTGATTGATAAACTTGGCTATGATAAAAGCCCAGAGTATGATGTGGAGTGGTTCAGGCAAGAGTACATGAAGGTAGAACCAGTTTTGAACATCTTATCTAACGTGGGAGCCGAAGCGATTGAAAGAGCAAAGCAGGAGGTTAGAGCTGAATTTAACAAAGCTCTTGAGGCCGTGGTGCTTGAAAATCAAGAGCTGAAAAAGAAACTGGAAAAGTTGGAAAAGGCTGTAAAGGCATTTATGGAGATAGCCATGGAAGATCCTGAAGCTTTGCCTGTTCTGAAAGAGTTTCTGAAAGGAGAGAGTTAATCTGTTTTTTGACCTTTTTATATACCACCAACCTATTATCTGTTTTGGATGAGCCGCCAAGTGAACAAGGGAGACTTAGCACTGTTTGTGCTTCTGATGGTTGTAGCTGAGATTTTCGTTGATGCAATTGCTGGGGACTACATAAAACAGTGGGTAACGGACAGTATGGGGACAATCCCGGTTGTTCTTGGCGTTCTGGCGGTGATTGTAGCGGTAGTGTTGAGAGTTTGGAAATATGAGAGTTTGTTTGGAAGAGGTGGTAGAGGGATGGTTAAAGTGGCGAAGAAAGGAACGGTTGGATTTGTGGAATTGGCTTTTATTGGGCTGTATATTCTTGCGGCCCTTGCGGTGTTTAATGTTGCGGATCTTGGTGAGCAACTGCAGTTTCTTGTGGACTTTAGCTGGCTAATCTGCATAGGTAGCGTGCTTGTAGTTATGGGCAGCGGGAAGAAAGGCAAGAAAATCAAGTTTACAGGGCTTGAGGGAGTGGCTTTAATTGTGGCTGTTGTGCTTCCGTTGGCAGCAGCAGGATATCTTGTAGGGCTGGGAATTGATATAAGCAGCTATTTGACCGACAGCAATTACAAGCTACTTCTCTGGGGGATTTCAGTAGCTTCAGCAATAGTTGTTGCTACACAAGACTGAGGAGGGATAATATGAACAAAAAGGTGGCAACAGCTTTCATTTTACTTTTTATGATTACGGGAGCTTCAGCAATAGCTCCAATGTTGGTAGGATTGGGCGGTTTAGGTGTAATCGGTTCTATAGCATACTACATACTCGGACTACAGCAAAAAATAGCACAGCTTGAAGAAATTAATCAGACTGTAACACAAAATCTAAATTTAAGCGAGAACAATGCAGATTATATAATAAACAGCTACACATTAAGCCGTAATGCAAGTTTGCAATTCTCAAAAGATGTAGGTAATCAAACAAAGCCTTGGGCATGGACTTTAGTTAAATATTATGCACTAAAAACAATAAACGAAGAACTAAATAACGGGACAGATTTTACAACAGCTTTGATAAAAGCTAAAACTACCGCAAGGGACAAGCTTAAGCAATACTATATCAATGCTACAAAAAATCCGACTGTAGATATGAATGAGTCTTCGTGGGCGTGGTATTTTACTGTTAAGAATCTTGCAATTCAGGCAAGAAATACGGCAACAGCGCAAAGCAGTTATATTGACTTCTTTACATTTGTAACAGTTGAAAGTGGCACAGAAATAACTTTATCAGCACAAGCGAGCGGTTATGAGCGAGATGGAACTTTTGTAACAGATGATGTTAACGCTTTGGTTACAATGCAAACAAAGAGTTACACGTGTAATGACTTTACAATATATTATGACGTCCCTAAGGCGGCGGGCTACACTGACCAGAGAATTGGAGATTTAGAGACGCAATATAAGAGCGCATTAAACAGCTATTGCGGGGCTTATCAGCAAGTTGCAGACAATTTAGAAGTGTATGTGGATAGTTTGACTTATGATTTGTTCACGAGTGGGAATTTTACTGAACTTCTCGATCCTGTGACGTTGGCTACGCAGATAAACAATGATGCAGAGACGACGGGTTATTATGGATATGCGGCAGCAGAATTAGCTTTATCAGGTCTTAATCTGTCAGGGCTCAACAAGACAGTTACAATTGTCGTAAATGGGACAACACTCAGCGGAATTTTGTTCACAGATTGGAGCGGTACACTTGAAGTTAATAAGACCTATACGGCTGATCCTTTGCGTTTGTGGTATTTCATAGATGAGAACGGGCAACTTTATGATTTGCAGGGTTATAACTTCACAGTTGTTGATCTCAGGGATAAGGACGGTAACAAGCTACAGAACACAACCTTTGAGCGTTATGTTGATCACAGTGGAGACATCCAGAAGATTTACGATGAGCTTGCTAAGCTTAACGAGCTTTACAACCGCTATCTCGAAATGCAGACTGTAACAGGAGGCGGAAGTGGCAGCGTGGGCGACTGGTGGGCTAATCTGTCTGACACGGAGAAATTAGCAATCGGAGCGGCGGCAGTGTTGCTTATAGTTCTAATAGCGAGAAAATGACGGCAGAGTTGGCCATTTTTTCCTTATTTTTAGCTGCATGGCTTAGGAGGGGGGCTTATGCAATTGCGAGAAGTTAAGAGAATAAAGATCACATTCAGGAATGGAGCAGAAAAGACAATTAAAGGTGTATTTTATCCAGAGCGACGGATGATTTATGAGCTTGACGATGACGGGGACACAATAGCGGTTTACAACTTTGACGACGTGTTTAAGCTTGATTTCTATCAGAACGGGAGAATGTCAATCAAGCTGGTGGGATAATGAGAGCTTTAACACTTACAGTTTTAACAATTCTTTTTTTAGTTTGTTTTAGCGTCGTAGTTGGGGGAGCAGAGCTTAAGATATCCCAAAACGTGACTAAACAGAACTTAGGGACTTTTAACGGGCTAAATTTACCATATTGGAGCGAAGAAACACGTAATTATTTCACGAGCGATAAATCAAAGCTTGATATTGATAATTTCGCTTATGTTGTTGATTATGATTTGTTTAAAGGCTATGTGGTGATTTATAGCAGCAGAGTTGAACCTATCAGCTTTGTTGATGTATTTTCAGGAAACTGGAAGAAAACAACACTCAAAAAAGGATATAATCGCTTCAATTTCAGCAGTCTTGGGGAATATGGCGGTCTTAGGATTTTAACGATAGGCAGTCCGTCAGGCTTTGCTTTACTCAAACAGAAGCGTGATATTTTCGCTTTTGAGAATTACCCGATAGTCATTTTGCGTAAAGAGCTTGCTAACTTCTCTTGGCAGAGAGCATTAACCGCATTGGGTTATTTCGTTTTCGGGCTTTCTCTTAGCTATTATCTAAGGCGGTTTAAATTGCTCATAAACGTTTATGATAACTTATTTATCGTCGTCTTAATCTCAGCATTGATTTTAATCTGTTTAAGCTTAGATTTCAGCAGCGTTGACGTTAAACAGATAGTAAACAATCAAACAATCATAAAAACAGTAGAAAGCTTGAGTTTGAGCAAAGAAAAGCTAAAAGACATGTACAATTGGGCTTTTGTGGTAATCTTCATGCTCGGTTTTGTATTTGCAACGTTCTTAACAAGTTATGAAAAACTTTATCTTGCAATAGTGGATTATTCTACTCCAATTCGCATTTTATCGCTCCCATATCTGTCAAAACAGCAGCTAATAAGGGATTTAGACGGCAAATTAACAAAAATCAAGTTTAAGAACGAAATAAAGCAGTTTGCAAATTTTGAGCTAAACAAAGAAACAGTAAAGGGAATTTTAGCTATAAACGTAACAGATAACATTCTTGAGAAAACGAAAGCAGATTACAGCGTTAAACCTGCTTTAATCGCTTTCATTGCTACAATGTCTTTCATTCTGCTTGCTGACTACTTGAACGTTTACAAAATCGACTTTAAGCTAAGTTTTGTTATCGCTTTAGTTGTAGCGTTAATTTTCAATGCTGAAGCTTTCATAAATCGCTTTAGACTGAAAGTTGAGAAAGAGAAAGTCATTGAATGCTCGGAGCTTGTGAATGAGGAGAACTTTAAACGAATGCTCAAGAATGCTGAGATTAAGCAATTTGCTGAGGATTATAACAAGCTTCTGAGAGCATACGTTAAAGAGAAAATCACGCAGCCCCGCAAAGTCATTTCTGAGCTTTTAGGAGTTATCAGAGAATTAAAGGAGGTTGAAAGCGATGAGCAGACTTAATCTAAGAGACAGGGATACAATAGATCAGCTTAAACGATTTATCAGCTTTAGACTATCAAAAAAGCTCGGAATTGGGACTTTAGTTTTCGATCCGGCAGGAGATAACCTTATCTTCTTGCTGGACGTCGCAGAAAGGGAGTTTGGCAGAGTGGCAAGAGATGAGCTTTTTGAGTTCTTAGAACCATATCACAAACAGAGAGTTCTTAAAACGCTTCAATCTGAAGCGATAAAACAAAAGTTGTGGCTTGCAGCAGCAGATTTAAGCAAAAACGATGATGAAGATGATGATTTTGACGTTTTAAGCTTGTTTGATGAGGGGGGTGAATAAATGACTAATAAACTTATGAAACTGATAAAGGCAGCGATAGAAAACGACGGTTTTCTTTTTATCGGGATTCTTGGAGATAAGGGGCTTGGGAAATCTGTTTTAACGTTAAATCTCGCTTATGAGATTCTAAAAGATTGGAATCAGACCTTAAAACACGTAATCTTTACAATAAACGATTTTAACAATGTCCCATATCGAAAAGACTTAACCCGACACATTGACGGAAGGGTTAAGGTTATCGCATGGGATGATTTCGCTCTGCATACGTCAAGCTACGGATTCACTAAGAGAGGAGAAAGAGATCAGCTTATCGATTTTGTAGAGAACTTTGAAGTTGTTAGGGAAGATGTAGCTGTTTTGATAGTCAATTGTGCAACGTGGGAGATGATCCCGCCAAAGTTGCGTGATAACGCTCATATCTTCATACAGATGAATAAGCGAGGAAAAGGGGAGATATGGGCAAAAGCTAAAGGCTGGTTGTTTCTCAGAAAGGATTATAAGAAAATCGGAGAGATTGAAAGCTCAAAAATTCCTGACGACATTTATAATCGTTATAGGGACATGAAAAGAAAAGCAAAAATGGTAAAAGAGAAAATGGCTTTAATCAGACAAAAGGAAAAAGCTAAAGCTTTAGCTGAGGAATTGACGGAAGAAGAGCTTAACGATCCAGAACTTTTGGCAGCTTATGGGATTTATGATTTGCATGGTAACCTTACAGAATTTGGAAAGCTGGTTATGGGGTATATACATGAGCGAAAGGAATTTGAGCGAGAACTTTTTAATTTAGCTAAAATCTTTCGTAAGGTTATACCACAACGAGAATTTGAGCGATTAGGGTTAGATTGTGGTTTACAGCGTGATAAGTTGCGTATTCTATACAAACTCGTTGTTCAGCGCTTAATCGAGAAAAATGGCAACGTTTTGGAGGTAATGAGATGACCAGCCTGCTTGATGCTTCTCCTCTCCTGATTTTGGGAGCGCTTATAGCTTTAAGCTGGTTAACTGGTAGTAGGGGGCTTAAGCTCCTCACAATTGCGGCTTTCTTCTTGCTGCCGGTTATGATAGGAAACGTGCAGTTTGATTTAAGTGAGCAGTATTTGAAAGACGTGCTTAACTTCTGGGTGAATCAGGCTGTTGAGTCTCTTGTGGATTATGTAAAACAAAGGTTGATAGGGGTCTGAAGTTGGTAGTGTTACTGGCTCCTGC
>ENA-OSAE01000242-OSAE01000242.1-marine-sediment-metagenome-genome-assembly--contig:-NODE-242-length-32737-cov-469.384524_pt1 | contig 32737 bp, 35 predicted proteins | sample MGYA00237870_ERZ529317 | MGnify/ENA primary metagenome ERZ529317 (study PRJEB26369, sample SAMN03142812) | marine sediment metagenome | biome: marine; feature: borehole; material: sediment... | reverse complement strand
ATGTAGCGATTTGCAATCTAATAGTTAATAAAGTTTTGTCTTAGACTATAATTGCGAAAAATAAGTGCTGTAAAAATTAAAAAGCTAATAGAAGCAGCCCGCCGTAAACCACCGCAATCAGGAACAGCAGCATCGTCAGGGCATTCACAGCTTTCTCGTTCCTCGCCCCGAAGTCGGTGTCGAGCAGTACTGCTCTCAGCCCGTTGAACGCGTGGAATGAAGCAGAAGCTAAGAACAGCCAGTAGAACGCCTTTATTGCTGGATTGGACAGCCTCTCGACAACCTTCGCGTACTCTAGGGCATCGTGGGACGTGAGGTGGGTGATGTAAAGGTGGAATATGACGAAGGCGAAGAGCAAAAGCCCTGTGATCATCTGAAATACCCAGCCGAACGGTTCCAGAACCTTTCTCGTGTGGGATTCGCTCATTCTACCACCCCGTGACGAAGACATACATCATGTACGTGCTGTACAGCCAGAATATCAGCGCGAGCAGAGTCATCACGTAAATGAGTGCCTTCCTGACCTCGTACAGCAAGCCGAACTCGTTCAGCACCACCCTGAGGCCGTTAAACGCATGGTAGAACGTTGCCAGGAACAGCAGCGAGTCGAGGGGAAGGGTTTCCGGCCTTACCGTTGTGGATATGAATGCGGTGTACGTCTCTTCACCAATCCTGAGGCTTGTCAGGAAGCTGAGATGAGCGATGAGGTAGAGCAGAAGCACCATTCCCGTGAGCCTGTGGAATGAGTAGGCGATGCTGTTAATGGATTTGCCCTTAAGGGTGAACCATCCCGAAACTCTTCTCATCTCCATCACCTGAAGATGCTCTTAATCATGTGGATTGCGCTCATCAGCCTCATCTTCTGCATGGCCTTCGCTGGCTCTACGCTCTTCGGACACACCTCGCTGCACTCTGCGTTGAAGTGGCACCTCCACACGCCATCCGAGCCGGAGACGAGGCCGAGCCTCTCCTCCTTACCCTCGTCCCTGCTGTCCATGCAGAACCTGTAGGCGGCTGTTATCGCTGCAGGTCCCAAGTAGTCGCTCCTCGTCGCGCTTGCGGGACATGCGGAATAGCATGCTCCGCACTTTATGCAGAGCGAGAAGTCGTAGTAGGCGTGCAGTTCTTTGGGAGTTTGCAGAAGCTCCTTCGGATTCTTGTAGTCATCGTCTTTCCTTATCAGGTACGGCTTCACGGCCTCGTGCTTTCTGAAGAAGCCATCCATGTCAACGACGAGATCCTTCAGAACGGGCATGTTGTCGAGGGGTTCAATCTCAAGGACATCGCCAACATCGAATATCTGGGTCTCGCACGCGAGCCTGGGCTTTCCATTCACCTTCACCGCACAGCTTCCGCACACACCCATCCTGCACGACGCCCTGAAGGCAAGCGAACCGTCCAAGCTTTCCTTGATGAAGTAAAGCCCTTCAAGCACCGTCATCCCCTTCCTTGCCGTAAAGCGGAAATCCTGCCAGTATTCTTTTTCCCCATCAAACCGCCTTATCCTGAAGAGGACCTCCCTCTCCATGACCTCACCTCAGTACTTCCTCTCGACAGGCTGCCATCTTGTTATCGTCACCGGAATGTAGTCCAGCTTCGGGCCTTCGGGAGTGTAGTATGCAAGTGTGTGCTTCAGCCAGTTCTCGTCGTCCCTCTTTGGATAATCCAGCCTGTAGTGCGCCCCCCTGCTTTCGGTTCTTGTGTAGGCACCAACAGCAACGACCTCAGCCAGATCGAGCATAAAGCCAATTTCCATGGCCTGCATTAAGTCTGTGTTGAACCCCTTCTTCTTGTCCACGATCTCTATGTTCTCGTATTTCCGCTTTAGCTCCTGAATTTTCTTTACTCCCTCCTTCATCTCCTCTCCAGTCTTGAAAATCCAGAAGTGCTTATCCATCGTCTCGTTCAGTTCCTTCTTTATCTCATACGGGTTCTCGTCTCCGCTCTTTCCGAGGATTTCGTCGAACAGCCTCTTCTCCTCAGCAAGCATCTCCTCTTTTGTTATCTCCGCAAAGCTTTTGCCCGTCACGTACTCCACGGCCTTCTCTCCCGCAACTCTGCCGAAGACGAGGCATTCCGCTGTCGAGTTGCTCCCCAGTCTGTTGGCGCCATGAATGCTAACCGCCGCAACCTCTCCCGCCGCGTAAAGTCCTCTGACGGGCGTTTCAGTCCACATATTCGTATGCACACCACCCATCGTGTAGTGGGCGACTGGCTTGACAGGAATCGGCTCCTCGACAGGATCGATTCCCGCAAACTTCCTTGCGGCATCCCTTATTAGGGGCAGCCTCTCCTCTATCTTCTCCTCTCCGAGATGGGTTAAGTCGAGGGCTATGTAGGGCCCGTAAGGGCCTTCGAACCCCCTGCCCTCGATTATCTCCGTCCACATCGCCCTCGCAACCACATCTCTCGGAGCGAGTTCCATTCTCTCAGGAGCGTACCTCGCCATGAACCTCTCGCCGTCCCTGTTTCTCAGGTACCCCCCTTCTCCCCTGCACGCCTCCGTCATCAGAATTCCAGAAGGTATCAGGCCGGTGGGGTGGAACTGCACGAACTCCATGTCCTTCAAAGGCACTCCGGCTCTGTACGCTATGGCAAGCCCATCTCCGGTAACCTGGTGGCTGTAGGTGGTGAAGCCGTAGAGCCTTCCCGCACCGCCGGTTGCGAGTATAACTGCCTTTGCGTTGAAAAATACGAGATCTCCCGTTTTCAGCTGGATTGCGGAAACGCCCTTTACAGCGTTGTCCTCGATGAACAGGTTTGTGACAAAGTACTCATCGTAGCGAACGATGTTCGGGTACATCAGGCTTCTTTCATAGAGGGTGTGCACCTCGTGGAAACCCGTTCTGTCTGCAGCAAAAACAGTCCTGTTGAAGCTCTGCCCCCCAAACGCCCTCTGGGCTATCCTGCCATCCTCCCTCCTGCTCCAGGGGCACCCCCAGTTGTCCAGCCTGAGGATCTCCTTGGGGATCTCTCTGACAAAAAACTCCACCGCATCCTGGTCGGCAAGAAAATCCGCTCCCTTGATTGTATCCCAGGCGTGCAGGTCGAAGCTATCACCCTCGTCCTCCCTCAGAACGGCTGCTGTCCCACCTTCAGCGCATACCGAGTGGCACCTGATTGGATAGGTTTTCGAGATCAGGGCTATGCTGACTTCCCTGCTTTTCTCGGCCGCGGCTATCGCAGCCCTCAGCCCTGCGAGTCCGGCACCAATTATAACTATGTCGTGCTTTATTACCTCCATGCTCATCCCTTCAGCTTTCTCTTTACGATTTCAGCAACCTCCATCGGTGTTCTTCCGACCTCAACGCCCACTTCGTTCAGCGCTTTGATCTTCGACTCCGCAGTTCCCTTTCCTCCTTCAATTATGGCTCCAGCGTGCCCCATCCTCTTGCCCGGAGGTGCTGTGATGCCTGCGATGTATCCGACAACTGGCTTGCTCATCTTCTTCTCTATGAACTTCGCGGCCTCCTCCTCATCGGTGCCTCCAATCTCTCCGATAAGCACGACAAGCTCTGTCTGATCGTCTTTCTCAAACATCTCCAGCACTTCAACGAAGCTCGTTCCGATTATTCTATCCCCACCTATACCGACAACCGTCGACTGCCCAATCCCGAGCTTTGTCAGGTTGTATGCAACCTGATACGTAAGCGTTCCACTCCTCGACACTATTCCCACGTTACCCTCGCTGAATATCTGCGGGGGCATTATTCCCAAATGCGATTTTTCGACACTCATAACTCCGGGACAATTTGGCCCTATCAGAATCCTGCCCTCAGCCTTCACCTTCTTGTAAACCTTCAGCTCGTCGTAGACGGGGATTCCTTCGGTTATCGCAACTATAACCTCAACTCCAGCATCAACCGCCTCCATTATCGCATCTCCTGCAAAGGCTGCGGGAACGAAGATTACGCTCGCGTTGGCTCCTGTCCCTTCCACAGCCTCTTTCACAGTGTCGAAAACCGGCACTCCCAGAACCTCGCTCCCTCCCTTACCGGGAGTGACACCACCAACGATTTTAGTGCCGTAGGCGATCATCCTCTCCGCATGGAACCTGCCTTGGGAACCTGTTATTCCCTGAACTATCGCTCTCGTGTTCTCGTCAATAATTATGGCCATGCATCACACCCCCTTCGCAAGCTCAACCGCTTTCTTGGCTCCCTCCTCCATCGTCTCGACGAGGTGAATGCTCCCGATTCCTTTCTCTTTTATGAACTCCCCGATGAGCTTTCTGCCCTCCTCCTCATTCGTTCCGGCAAGCCTCAGAACAACCGGAACAGGAATCTCCATCTCCGAGAATGCCGTAATCAGGCCTTTAGCAACCTCATCGCATCTCGTGATTCCGCCGAATATGTTCATGAAGATGACCTTCACACTCTCATCCATCAGAATTATGCCCACAGCCTCCTTCACAACCTCGCTGCTCGCTCCACCACCGACATCCAAGAAGTTCGCTGGCTTTCCGCCTTCGAGGTAAATCAGGTCCATGGTCGCCATGCTCATTCCCGCTCCGTTCGCTATCACGCCTATGTTCCCGTCGAGCTTGACGAAGTTCAGGCCCTTCTCCTCGGCTATTCTCTCAGTCTGATCGACTTCGGTGTAGTCCTTGAGCTCCTTCAGCTCTGGGTGCCTGTAAAGGGCGTTGTCGTCTATGTTGAGCCTTGCATCGGCTGCGATTATTCTTCCGTCTCTCGTAACAACAAGCGGGTTTATCTCTGTAAGCTCTGCCTCATTGTGAACGAGAATACCGTAGAGGGGCTTGATTATTCTCGTAACCTCTTTGTGGTACTCCCTGGGCATGTTCGATTTGTAGAGCACCTCCCTTATCTGGTAGTCCCACAGTCCGTAAGTTGGATCAACCGTAACCCTCGCGATTCTGTCAGGGTGCTTTTCGGCAATCTCCTCGATGTCCATCCCTCCGACGCTGCTGACAATCAGAGCGAAACCTTTGCTCGCCCTGTCAATCGTGAAACCCACGTACATCTCCCTGTCGATTTCAAGCTGTTCCTCGACGTAGAGTTTCTCCACCCTATGGCCTTTAATGACCATCCCGAACATCTGCTTGGCGAGTTCGTAAGCCTCATCAGCGCTGTTTGCCAGCTTTATACCACCAGCCTTTCCTCTCCCGCCCACGAGAACCTGAGACTTGAGAACGACCTTTCCTCCGAGCTTTTCTGCGATTTTCCTGACCTGTTCTGGATTCAGGGCGAGTTCTCCTCTTGCTGTCGGAATTCCGTGCTGCCTGAATACCTGCTTTGCCTGATACTCGTGCATCCTCATGGGATCACCCTTTACAGAAGTTGAAACAATCTCAGGTGATGAAAAAGATTTCCATTTTACCTTAAGTGAAGGAAATAAGAAGAAAACAAAAAGGAGAAATCAGTGTTAATGTTCTGTTACATCAGAGGATGTTTTCTTACAGCTCCGAGAACCGATGGAATTGATCCGGTAAGTGATCTGGCAACGATTTCAATTTCAACCTCTCGCGTTCCCTCATAGATTTCAAGGATCCTTGCGTCCCTGAACATTCTTGAAATTGCCTGCTCACCCATAAAGCCATATCCACCATAAATCTGGAGAGCTTCATGCACTATTTCCTGAGCAACCCTCGCTGTATAGTACTTTGCCATTGCTGTCAGTCCAGGATCGGGCATCCCTCTCTTATCCTGGAAGTATGCCGCCTGATAGGCAAGCAATCTTGCAGCCTCAAGCTCTGTTCTCATTTTGGCAAGCTTTTCCTGTGTTACCTGAAAATCTATGAGCTTCCTTTCAAAAAGCTCTCTGTTCTTTGCATAGTTGAATGCAAGCTCAAAAGCACCTGTTGCAAGTCCAACAGCCTGAAATGCAACGGGAATTCTCGTGACGTTGAAGAACATCATCGTCTGGTAGAATCCCTGCCCTTCCTGCCCCACAAGATTCTCCTTTGGGACCCTGACGTTCTTGAAAACGACCTCTGCAGTATCGCTCGCCCTTATTCCGAGCTTGTTTGTGAGCTTTTTCGCCTCAACTCCAGGAGTGTCTTTCTCAACAATAAAAACGCTCATCCCATGATGCCTTTTGGCAGGATTTGGATCGGTTCTGGCAAGAACTATGTAGAAGTCAGCTATGGTTCCGTTTGTTATGAACATCTTTGTTCCATTTATGACATACTCATCTCCATCCTTCTCAGCTCTCGTCTTTATTCCGGCAACATCACTTCCCGCGTAGGGTTCGGTGTAGCAGGCAGAACATATCGCCTTTCCCTGAGCCAAGGGTGGAAGGTACTTCTTTTTCTGCTCCTCATTTCCGAATATAAGGATCTGCTCTGAACCAAAGGTGGAAGCCATTATCAGCCCGAGTCCACCGTCAATCCTCCAGAACTCCTCAACAACGAGGCATGTGTCGAGAATTCCAAGCCCCTGCCCTCCGTACTCCTCAGGGATGTTCATGCCAATGAATCCAAGCTCTGCAGCCTTTTTCCAGAGTTCGAATGGAAACTTCTCCTCTCTATCACATTCCTCAGCATAATTTGGAAACTCCTTCTCAGCAAACTCTCTTGCGGCCTCCTTTATGGCCTTCTGCTCCTCACTAAGAATTGATTCTGCAAGCATAATTCTCAATTATCAGATTCTGACAAAAGCCTTTCGTTGTGATATTTTTCGAGCACAATATATTTGAAAAACCAAAAAAGCATGATAAAAAATTACAGATCAGAGCATTCCTGCAAATTTTTTCAGAACTTTCGCGAGCTTCTGGGCTTCAAAAAGATTGCCCTCAATCTTGTATTTTCCCATCAGGTATGAGGAAATCGGATCCTCTCTACCTCTGAGAACATCGCTCCAGAACTCAGGTTCTGCAATTACGGTGAATTTTGGGGAGTCGTGCTTTCCCTCATTGAACGAGCATGTGCCATCACTTCTGTATTCAACATAGAACTCCTCCTCCCCAAGCCTGTACTGCACAACTCCCTCCCATCCTGCAAGCTCTTTCTGCACGTCCTCTGATGAGTTCTGAAGCTCGCACATTTTGATTACAAGATCCTTTGCCTCACTCATAACAACCACCCTGTTTAAAGTGGGTCCAGCCAGTATAATGCTTTTGCCACCGGACAGGATTTTGAAGGTGTTAAATAGCAGTTCCTTTTGCTATTTTTAATTGTTCCAATTCTGGATTGCTGTGAAGAACACACATCCGATAACTTTTTAAGTTGACTTAGCTTATTGGGCTGAATCATCAGGCTTTGTAGAGGGAAATTTCGATGGAAAATGGTGGAAAAGGAAACATCAGTAATAATAAAGGTGCAGAGGCTCACAAATCTGAAAAAGAGGGTGATCATGAAGAAATCATTTCATTCATTCTCGACAGAAATGGAAGAATTTTGTGGGCCGACAGAAAACTTGCTGAAATGCTTGGATATCGTGAAGACATCACGGGTGCGGATTTTCAGGATTTTACTGATCGGAGGTCGATGAAAGAGCTCTTGAGGATGATTGATGGCGTTCTGCATGGAGGTGTAAGGATATCTGCAATTGATATTGTCAGCTCTGATGGCGGTTTTTTCAGAATTCACATCTTTGCAGTGCCGGAATTATCGGCAAAACCGGAAAAGTTGGTTAAATGCCATGTTCTCACCATCAGAGAACCAAACAAATCTGATGATGGCCCTGAAAAGCTCCATTCAGGACTTGAAAGCATTCTCAATTCCAGCATTGATGCAATTCTCATTACTGACAGGTCTGGAAGAGTGGTGCTTCACAGCCCTATAAACAAACAGAGCATCGATTTTTTACCGGAAATTGTGGCTGGCAGAAAAATTGATGAGCTGATGCCGGGGGATTTTGCAGGAAAGTTTTACGAGGTTCTTGAAAGGCTTAGAAATGGTGGCCATGCTGAATTTGAGTTCAGTTTCGATAGAGATGGAGAAAAGCGCTGGTTAAACGCAAAACTCTCTCCTGTTGTGGTTAAGGGGGAATTTGATGGAGTTACTGCAATTATCAGGGATGTGACTGAGGTAAGAAGGTTGAATGAGCTTCTGATGATTGTTAATGGTGTGTTGAGAGCAGTCATCAAAAGCAGAGATGTTAAGGAACTCATAAGGTCGGTTTCAAGGGAGCTCGAGGATCTGAAGTACCCAGTTTGCGTGGTTGCCATCAGAAGTGGGGATAAGTTCATAACGACATCCAAGGAGCTCGGTGAGATAGGAATAAATTCAGAGAGTCTTGAGCACATCAGCTGTGTTATTGAGTCAATGAAAACACAGAAAACCGTTTTCAGGAATGGAAACGAAGAGAAATGCAGAACATGCATTTTCGATCAAGGTAAAGAAACGAGATACAGATACATCTTCCCCATATCTGCATCAGGAGCATCTTACGGTGGACTTGCTGTGTTCTCCTTTGAAGCACTTCCAGAGGAGGAAGTTGAAATTCTTGAAAAAATGGCAAAAGACCTTGCTCTGTCGATAAGGGCAATTAAAATCGATGAACTTGAAAAATTCGCCATAAAACAGGTTGAGGAAAATCTAATTGACATGCTCCTTGTTATAGACAGGATAAGAAACCCTCTTACAGTTATCTCCTATCTCGCAGAGACTGGAAAAGATGAGAAGGGAGAGGAAGTGTATGACAGAATCATGGACGAGGTTAAAAAAATAGTCAGCATTATTGAAACTCTCGAAATGAGGTGGAACGCATCGGAAGACCTGATCAGAAGCATAAGACAGCTCATCCACAGATGAAAAAAAATTTAAACTCACTCATTCTTCGGCAAGATTGAGCTCCGGTGGTGTAGCCCGGCCAATCATTCCGGCCTTTCGAGCCGGCGACCCGGGTTCAAATCCCGGCCGGAGCATACCAATTCCTTACCATTTACCATTTGAATTAGTCACATAATCCAATAGCCCAACAACTTCTTTTTCAGAAAATTATCGGAGAGAATTCATCCTCCTGAATTTTCCAGAACCTCTCCTGTTTATGGCAAGTCCAATACGGGTTTTGTTGAGATTTGAGGCTGGCATAATGAGTTTTATGTGCATCCTCTTTACAGATTGATTCATGTTGCGAAACTCGATAGCTTTGTCTGGATTGTTTCTCTCATATTCTAAACAATACATGCGCAGCATACCTCGAAACAAGTTCGACGTTCTTGAAATCCAGTACTATCTTTTTCGCAGTATCCATTCTTCTTTCGAGAGCTTTTACAACATCCCTTGATCCTACAATCGGTGCAATCTCTTTCTCAACATCTACGAAAACGGTTTTCATGTCTCCAATCCTCCACAACTCTTCAAATCGCTGTGATATTTCCTCATATTTCCCAAATATTATTATTTCTAAAATGTATGACAAATCAGCCGGAAAAGCATGAAAACATATATGTGGGAAGATATTTTCTTAGTAGATGGTTTTGAAAAAAAGGTGAATGAATAAAGAGACAAAAGGGGGAGAAGTATCCACGGCTGGAGATAACCTACAGTTTCAGCAATTTTTATCAACTTCTATGACTAAACATCAACTCATGTAAAATGCAATCCCAGAATATCTTCAGAAAATTGAGAAACTTCTGAGCCAACAGGCAAAGAAGTTTCTTGACTCTTTTATGGATCCAGCAGAGAGAAGATTGAAGAAAAACTCAGGCTTCTTGCAGAGAACCCTTTTTCACTCCTATATAAAAAGATCAGAGAAAGGGGAAACACTTGCATGATATGGGTAGGAAATTAGAGTAATCTACTCTCTCAGGGAAAACGGGATCAGAGACGGAAGATTTTTGAGAACAGACGATCCATATTAAAATCCAGGATCGGAACATTTTATCCGGACATATTATTTCATCAAACCCTTAATATATTTTTTAAAAATCAATAAATACGGAAAGAGATAAATAATGCCGGTTCGATTAACAAACTTTCAGATGTGTATGGGGAGTGGTTATGGTGTACAGCATGGGGTTTCCGGTAAATGAAGAGGTGTTGGTTAGACTTCTTGAAAAAGCAATCAATATAGAAGAAGCAAACATAAACATAGTACTTAGACTTTTTATCGCTGAAGATGATATGGAAGGACGAAAGATCCTGTATGAACTGTTAAGAGATTCTGAATACCACAAAACCTTAGTCTTAGAATGTCTCAGAACTCTAAGAGGTAGCAAACATCCTGAATCTATGAAATTTAAAGAGTACGAGTTTGAGGATATGTTCTATGCTGAAAAATCAGCAATTCTAAAAAGTGTGATAACAGTCCTTATGGATTTTTACACACGGCTGTTAGAGGATATAAAACAGGCTGAAACCCACGGTACTCTTGAAAACACAATAACAAAAAACATATGTGTTTGTCTTGATAAACTGGTTAAGGAAAAAGAGCGACATCTTAAACTTGTCGAAAACATATGGAAACTTTAATTATTTTATTTTTATTGTTAAGTTTATTTTTTAATCAGGTGCCGATTCACAGCCCCATGAACAAGCCTTCCACCACATTCACCGGTAATCGCAAAAAACAGAAGTGTAAGAGCCAGAGAAAGAAGCTGATACATGAATTATACATACCAGTATAATAAATGTATCCAATAATCACAGTCACGACCTTTCTGTCAATAACCCAAATTCTCCTGAACTCGTATCTGTAATGGAATTATCAGCCCCATAAGTGTCATCATCAGATGGTTGTCTCATCCAAGCACTCAGCAGGGCAAATCTGGTCCGATCGTGAACAGAAAGGCGATGGTGTAAGGCCGTTGCTCATGTAGGTGAGTATTGGATGAACGTTTCTCAGGGTTAAAAATGTACGAGAAATGGCAGTGTCATGGCTGTAAAAATTCAGAGGGAGAGAAAGTCCCTTGCCACGTAATAGGCTTTTTCATGCCCACAGCTTGGACACTCTTCAGGAGGCTCTGTTCCACGATGAATGTAGCCGCACTCAAGACAGACCCACTCTATCTCTTCATCCCTCCTGAAGTAGGTTCCGTTCTGTATCGATTCAAGAAGTACAGCATACCTTTTCTCATGATGTTCCTCAGCCCTTGCTATTGCTCTCAGTCTGTCCGCTATGTCTTTGTACCCCTCCTTTTCGGCCACATCTGCAAATTCCGGATACATCTGGGAAAATTCATAATGTTCTCCGGCAATCGCCGACTTGAGATTGTCTGCTGTTGTGCCGAAAATCAAAGGTGCTTCCATCTCAACTGATATGCTTTCCTCCTTTCTTCTGAGTTTCTGTATGAACTCAAACAGAGTTTCTGCATGCTCCTTTTCATTTTCAGCAGTCTCAAGGAAGACTTTCTGGATAAACACGTAACCCTCATTTTTTGCAATTTTGGCGTAGAATGTGTAGCGGTTTCTTGCCATGCTCTCTCCCATAAACGCCTTAACCAGATTTTTCAGGGTTTCCATACACATCACCTCGGCAATAAAAAATCATGAACTTACCCTATAAATAATCTAACCCTAACTTTTCTGGTACGGATAAAACAGATCAACCACCTAAAAGCAGATTATTTTATTCGCACTTAAAAATAAAAAATAAAAAAAATAAGCAAATAAAATATAAAAAAATTAAATTTGATCAAATGTCATGATATTGACATTTGAAGGTACCTTCACCACACTACCAATCTTAACACCAACAAGGAGCGATATGTTCCTCTTTGCGGCCAGATCCACGACTCTCTGAGTTATAACTCCATCAAACACGATCCCCTGTGCCTTAACATTGTTTGACTTGAGCAGCTTCACCAGATCCCTTACCGGCACCTCCTTGACAACTTCAAAGTTGCCGTCCAGCAATCTTGCCTTCAGGTTGCCCTCAACCTCTTCCTTGTGCTTCTTCAGAATTGCCGTTATGTTTGCCCTTTCAGGTACTTCTTCCTTCTCCTCAACTCTATCCTCCTCTTTTGCAATTTCTTCCTTCTCAGCTTTGGCCTCCTTTGCCTCCTTCTTTTCCTCTTTATGCCTGATCACATGAACCTGCTCAACAGGGATCTTGTTTCTCAGCGATTTTACAATCTCCTTCTGAGTTAGGTCTTCCACTCCCTTTCCCTCAGGGGCTCTTGCAACATAATCAATGTCCGCCACCTGCAAAAGCTCTTTCAGGATAAGATCTCCTCCTCTGTCCCCATCAAGAAATGCCGTGACAGTTTTTCTCTTGCTCAGGTCAATTATGGCCTTTGGTATGTTGGTTCCCTCAACAGCGATCACATTCTTTATTCCGTGCTTTAGCAGATTCAGAACGTCTGCTCTGCCCTCGACAACAATTATTGCATCACTCCCATCTATTGCAGGTCCTGCAGGAAGTCTTTCGTCGCCATACTCGATTATCTCCTCGGTTCTTATTGCCTGTCTCACCAGATCCGCTATCTTCTCGCTCTCAATTTCCGGCTCCTCAAACAGATCTCTCAGGATGTCCTTCGCTCTCTCAACGATCTTCCTTCTCTTGCTTGCCCTTACATCCTCTATCTTAACGACCTTTATCTTTGCAGAACAGGGGCCAACCCTCTCGATTGTTTCAAGAGCTGCTGCAAGTATTGCTGTCTCTATCTTGTCAAGGCTGCTTGGCACCCGTATTTCTCCAAAACTCTTGCCGCTCTTGCTCTCTATCTTTACCTCTATTCTGCCTATCCTCCCTGTTTTCTGAAGCTCTCTGAGGTCCAGATCGTCACCAAGAAGTCCTTCAGTCTGGCCGAATATGGCTCCAACAACATCTGGCCGTTCAACAACACCATCGGCCACTATTTCGGCGTGTATGAGATACTTTGTGGTATCACTCGGTGCTTTCATTGTCATCACCTCTTGTCCACTGCCATTTTTTGGCAAGTTATTTTGATGGAAACCTTATATATACTTTGTTGATAACCCCGGATTCTGTGAAAATGAGGAAGGAAAGAAAATATAACATCCTGTTCACAGCATCCCTGATACTTTTTACACTTACAATTGGTATCGGGATTATCTCCCCAATTTTACCCGTTATTGCGAAGAGCATGGGGGCTGGTGGCATTGTCATAGGCCTCATTTTTTCAGCGTTCTCAATTTCAAGGCTCACCTTTCTTCCGGTATTTGGAAGACTGTCGGACAGGTATGGAAGGAGAATATTCATACTCTCAGGACTTCTTCTCTACTCCTTCCTTGCATTCCTCTACGCATTTGCCAGAACGCCTGAAGAGCTGATTGCAGTAAGGCTGTTTCACGGAATGTCCTCGGCGATGGTCATGCCGGTAATTCTTGCCATGGTCGCTGAGTTCTCTCCCCAGGGCCAGGAGGGCAGATACATGGGTCTGGCAAACAGGTCCATTTTCCTTGGAATGGCATTTGGGCCGCTAATCGGTGGACTCGTCTCGGATGTCTTTTCTGAAACACATGCTTTCTTTGCAATGTCACTGATCAGCGCTTTGACACTTGTAATTGCCTTCATAACTGTTCCAGAGCACACATCAAAGAGAGAGAAGACCAGCAGCAGGAACGGGTTCAGCAGAAACGTTGTTTTTGCCCTGGTATACAGATTGCTGAATTCAATAGGAAGGGGGAGTATAATGACATTTCTCCCTGTTTACGGATATCTGATTGGTCTGAGCTACACTCAAATTGGAGTGCTTGTTTTCACGAACCTGCTGATTTCCGGAATAATTCAGCCTTACGGAGGTGCATTCTCTGACAGGAGGGGTTTTGTTGTACCTGTTTTCATGTCCTCTGTTGTTTCAGCTCTGATTCTGTATCTGATTCCATACTCACCTCTCTTTTCAGTTCTTCTGATTCTTTCGGGCGTTCTCGGACTCACTTCCGCAATCTCACTTCCTGCGGTAAGCGGCCTCATGGCTTATGAAGGAAAAATTTCTGGAAATCTTGGAAGCATCATGGGCTTTTTTTCAGCGTCTAAAAGCCTTGGGAGAGCAGCGGGCCCGTTGATTGCGGGATTGATGTATGATTTAGGGGGACAGGGAATGGATGGCATTCAGCTTGCCTTTACGGGGGCATCACTCCTCACACTTCTTGCAGGGCTGCTTTTCTTAGTTGGTGTCAGGGATTCACAGCAGATTGTCGATGTGGAGTGAGGCTATCTCAGCAGCTCTCCTCATCTCCCTGCTGCTTAACCTTCTGGATATCTCGGGATATTCCTTGGCCCTGTAGGCAGGCCAGTACTGGAACATCAGGTTGAATCTCGTATCTCTTCCGAGGTTATCCGAAACCCATTTCACAATATTTTCCGTGCAGCACTCAACATGTTCCGGCATCACCAGATGCCTTATAAGGATCTCGCCATGTTCTCTGGCCCTTAAAAAGTTTCTTGTTACAACATCAAAATAGTTTCTGACCTTTGAATACCTTTCAGCGCACTCGTCGTTTCCGTACTTGAAATCTCCAAGCCAGACATCAACAACATCCTCAATGATCTCTGCAAGCTCTAAGCTGTGGTACATGTTGGAATTCCATACAACAGGAATGTTTGATTCAACATGTCTGAGAATTTCAAGAACTGTGTGGGCATGCTGGTCAGGGTTTCCGCCGACAAAATTTACATTCCTGCTCCCTTGCCTTCTCCTTATGTCAACAATCATTCCCATCTCCCTCGGGTTTATCGGCCTGTCATCACTGTAAACAATGTCATAGTTCTGGCAGAAAACGCAGGCAAATGTGCATCTGTTGAAGAATATTGTGTGGGATGGCACGAGCTCAGGCTCTTCTCCAAAGTGCAGAAATTCACTGCTGTAATAACTCTCAACACCACATCTGCAGAAGCCAGATCTTTCAAATCTGTTCACCCTGCATTTTCTCTCGCAGAAAACACACCCTCTGAGCATCTCCTTCAGCAGATCGATCTTGAGATCTAAGAAGGAGTAATCTGGAATGCCTTCCTCAAGCACAGACATGTCCTTCTTTCTCCAGATTCTGAGGAATTCCCTTTTGGTCTCTCTGTGAGCATCAAGAAGGCTGTCCCCTTTTTCGGCTTCAATTCTCCTCACTATCTGAAATTTGGTGGGAAGCAAATTCTGGTTAATCATCCCGTATCTCTCAAGGCCGAGCACCACAGTCATTTTCTGGTGCACCCCCTATTTTACTTTCGGTTTCTGCAGAGCTTAAATATCCACTTCACAGATGGAAACCATTATATTCTCCACCTCAAATCAAGTTACCATGAAAAAATTAGTTCTTACATTTGTGGCACTGACAATTCTAACTCTCCCGGCGTCAGCACAGGTAACGGTGAACTATGAGATAGGGCTCGAAAGAATTCTTCCCGGGGATGTTGTTGAATGCAGGCTGATAATCAACAATCCAAACCCCTATCCAGAGGAATTGAGAAGTGTTGTTTTCTGGTCAGATCTCGTAGATTCCAGGATCTATTCAGATCTTGGTCCCTTAGCTCCAAACTCGGATTACATTCTTCCGTTCATGTTCAAAGCAGAAAAACCCGGAAACTATCTTGTGAAGGTCACTGTAAGAACATACAATGGTGCGGTGGTTACATACATTCCCTTTACGGTTGTTCAGGACTATCCCAGACTCAGACTTGAAAACCCCGAGCTAATCATCGGACAGAAAAACGTTCTGAAAGTTTCTGTGGAATGGTATGAGAATGTCACATTAAGACCCCTCTTCAATGCAACCCCTTCAGAGGCTTTCGGAAAAAGCTTTGAGTTTATTTACTATCCTGAAAAGAAAGAAAATCTGACCTTCGAAGTTGAATTCAGAAATGGAAACAACCTGCACCTGATAAGAAAGGGTGTTGAGGTGTCATGGATAAAGGAGAAAGGCCTGTCCCTTAACATTACAAATAACCGTAACGCTTACAGGAATGAGGTGATAGCAGTTGATATTGTCGCCACAAATCTCAATGATTACAGGGTCGAAAATGTGGTGCTGAGAGTAGGAGATGTAATCAGAAAGGTCCCCTATCTCGATCCGGGGCAGAGCTGGAATGTGAGACTTTACATTCCAGCAAAAGAGGAGATAGGGGTAATTCTGAGTTACAGCAATCAGCTTGGGGAGGAGTATACAGAGGAGGAGACACTGAAACTGAACATAATTGACGAGAACGCCGTTCAGATCTGTAGCTATGAGTTTGACAAGGATTTGCTTTCAGGACAGATCTGCAATTTCGGCTCAACTGAAGTGAAGAACGTTATGGTCGAGTTTGAGGGAGAGAAGTATTTCGTTGGAACCATCATGCCTGAGGATTACGAGGTGTTCTCCATTAAAACAAACAAAACTGAGGGGGTGCTTGAGGTTAGCTGGAAAAACCTTGCAGGCAGTGTTGAATCAGTAAGCCAGGAAATTGTCGGAAAGAAGACTGAAGAGGTGAAGTCTCAGGCAGGAAACGAGCTTTTAATTGTGAGTGCTGCAATAGCCATTGCCGTTATTGCCATAGCGGTAATCGCTCTGAGGAGAAGATGAAGACGGTGGTCTTTGAGAGTGTTTCAAAAATTTACAGAACCAGGTATTATCAGGTTGTGGCATTGGAGGACATAAATCTGGAGATAGAGAGGGGAGAGTTCATTGCCGTGATGGGGCCTTCAGGCAGTGGAAAGAGCACAATGCTCAATCTCATTGGATGCTTGGACAAGCCAACTGAGGGGGAGATTTACATAAAGGGAACACCGATTTCAGGCTTAAGAGATCATGAACTGACAGATTTGAGGAGGAATACAATTGGCTTTGTTTTTCAGCAGTTCAACCTGATACCAACGCTCTCAGCTCTTGAAAACATAGAACTTCCAATGATATTCAGGAAAGCCGAGGCTGAAGAGAGGAAAAAGAGAGCTGAGAGACTTCTGGAGATTGTTGGTCTTGAGGATGTTGCAGACAGAAAGCCTGTTGAGATGAGTGGCGGGCAGCAGCAGAGAGTTGCAATTGCAAGGGCTCTTGCCAACAACCCTGAAATTCTGCTTTGTGATGAGCCAACGGGAAATCTTGATTCCAAAACGGGAGAGCAGGTCATGGAGATTCTGAGCAGGCTCAGGGAGGAGGGTGTTACAGTTGTCCTTGTCACCCATGACGAATCCCTTAAGAGGTATGCTGAGAGGGTTGTGAGACTTAGAGACGGGAGGATTGTGGATGTATCTTCAGTTAGCACTTAGAAACCTAAGCAGAGCGAGGGTGAGGAGCGTTCTCGCGGTAATTGGAATAATCATCGGAGTTACTGCAATAACCTCCATAGGCATTTTCGGTGAGAACCTGAAGAAGACTGTGATGGAGAGCTTTGGTGATATTGCAAACGAGGTCATTGTGCTTCCCAATTCCAAAGAGGGCTTTTCAAAGATAGATGACAGAACAGTGGAGCTAATAAGAAAGTTTCCGTATCCCGGAACGGTTATACCTGTGAGAGCGGACTCATTTGAGGTTAGCTACAAAGGGGAGAAGAGGTACGTGGCTGTGTACGGGCTTGATGAGAGAGCGATAACCGAGCTGTTCAAGATTGCAGAGGGGACAGCCGATCTGAAATCTGGAAGATGTGTTGCTGGCTACGGAATTGCAGAGAGCCTCAATCTCAGGGTGGGGAGCAGAGTTGTAATTGATGGGCGCATTTACAGGGTTTCAGGCATACTTGAGGAGGAGGGGGCGAGATTTGATATAAGACCAAACTATGCGATAATAATTCCCGAAAAGGATCATCCGGCAGACGTTTCGGCAATTATTGTGAAGCTTGAGAAACTGGAAGACATAGAGGGGTTCAAAAGCTACATTGAGGCAACGGTGAACATAAAGGATGAAAAGGTCGAAATTCTTGAGATGAAGTCAATTCTGGACAGAATTGAGGAAGCTTTCAATCAGATAAATCTGTTTCTGATGGCAATCGCAGGAATATCGCTGCTTGTAGCAGGTGTGAGCATTCTGAACATAATGCTCATGTCCACCATTGAAAGGACAAAGGAGATCGGAATAATGAGAGCAATAGGTGCACAGAAGGTGGATATACTAAAGATATTCCTCATGGAGGCTGGAATACTTGGGATATCGGGGAGTGTTGTTGGTGCCACCCTGAGCATTGCAGGAGGGTACTTTGTTACAAAGCTGATTTTAGGGGAGGTATCGGAGATTCTGAACACAACAACAGTCCTCTTCGCTGTTGAAGGTTTTGCCTTTGGGGTTGGCACGGCAATAATAAGCGGTCTGTATCCTGCCTGGAGGGCTGCGAATCTCGAACCAATTGAGGCACTGAGGTATGAGTGATTACCTTTTCAGTATAACGTAGGCACCAATTGCAACAAGAAACAGCCCTGTCAGCTCTCTGAGACCAAATGGAAAGTGAAGGTACTTTTCAGCAACAATGTAAATTCCGGTTCCAATGAGAAGTGCACCAAAAAATGCCTTCTCTCTCCTGTCACTTTTGTAATCAGCTTTCCCTTTCTCTTCAATCTCCCTCGAATAAATTCCTCTCTCTTTTCTGCCTTCAATTTCAGAACGTTCTTCCTCAGGAACAACAAGAGCCATGAGAAAGTATCCGATAATGAAGACGGGCTGAACCAGGCACACAAGGATGAATGCTATTCTGACTATGGCGGGATCAACATCCAGGTACCTTGCCATCCCTCCGAGGAGCCCTAAAAAAAGCCTGTCGTCTCTTGTCCTGTAGAGTCTCTTTTCCATGGTTCAGCTGTGGAGTGAGGTGTTAAATCTTTTTTCATGTTCATATCTTATGAAGATGGGAAGGATCATTGATGGAAAAACAGGGAATCGGGAACTGATATCTTATCACATGGTTCATTCACGATGTCTCTTACAATAACCTTTCCAAAATTCTCCCAGATATCCACAACTGTATCCACCTCTTCACCAAAGGCAACATAGCACGGACCATTGCCTGAGAGTCCTGCGGCAACATTTAAGGACTGAACTGCCTGAACGGGTTCAAGAGGAAGTCCAATTTTTCTGCAGTAGTGCATGGAGTTCAGAAGCATCGCTTCCTTCATTTTTCCCTCCATTGCAAGCCTGAATGCTCGATCAACATCCTCCTTTGAACTTCTCATATCCTCAAGATTCACACGCCCCCTTCCCCATTCTGGGATCAGGATTGCTGCCTTCCCCACTTTTTCATGTCTTCTGTAAAGCCTCATTTTCAGGTTATCTGAGAAGACAAAACCTCCGAGAAGTGAGGCTGATGCATCATCAAACGCTCCTGTGTAGCTCATTCCAGCCTCAAGGCTCATTCTTGCATTCAGTCTCAGAATCCTGTCAGCTCTCAGTTCATATCCTCTCACCTTGAATGCACAGAGGATCAGGGCGTTCATGAATGCACTGCTACTCCCAAGACCACTTTTTCTCGGAATCTCTGAATCAACTCTGAAAACTCCTCCTGAAATCTCTGAACCTCTCATGAGCTTCTCGGCAACAGGACTCCTCTGAACTCTCCTCTCACTTGAGACGTAAAACCCCTTCTCATCTTTTTCTGAGAATGTAACCCTGCTTTCAAGGCCTATTGCAAATGCAACTCCCCTAAATGTGGCAAGGGCATTGACAACAGTTCCAGCCGCATAGCTTTTAGCCTCAGCTTTCATAAACTCTCAGAATGTTGTAAAGGGTATCTCTCTGAGCAGGAACTCTTTTAGCTGAGAATATTGTTTCAATGATCTCCTCAACACTCATGAACTCTCCGCTTGTTGCTCCGGCAGATTTCGATATGTTCTCCTCAATGAGTGTCCCGCCAAAGTCGTTTGCTCCTGTGTAGAGAGATACCTGTGCCAGCTTTTTACCCATCTTAACCCACGAAGCCTGAATGTTCTCAATCAGAGGGTAGAGATAAATTCTTGCGACTGCTATTAAGAGCAGATCCTCAAATCCGCTGGATGGCCTTGCGATCTCTCCAAGCCTGTTGTTCTTGCCCATGAACGGTAGGGGTATGAACTCCGTGAAGCCTTCGGTCTCCTCCTGAATTTCCTTTATAACCCTCAGATGCTCAAACCTGTCATCCCAGGTCTCAATGTGTCCGTACATCATTGTTGCTGTTGTTGGTATGCCAAGGCTGTGTGCTGTTGTGATGACCTCGCTCCACTCCTCTGTTGTGAGCTTGTCAGGACAGATAATCTCTCTTATGCGATTGACAAGGATCTCAGCGGCAGTTCCCGGCATTGAATCAAGACCCTCCCTTTTTAACTCCCTGAGAACATCCTCCACATCCATACCATCATTTCTGGCTGCGTGGATTATCTCCATTGGAGAGAACGCATGGATGTGGATGCTCCTTGAAACTTCCCTTATTGCATTCAGAATTGATGCGTAGAACTCGACTCCGGCACCGGGGATCAACCCACCCTGAACTGTGAGTTCGGTGCATCCATAATCAACAGCCTCCTGAACCTTTCTTTTGATCTCATCATGGCTCAGAATGAACCTCTTTCTGTTTCTGTATGAGCAGAACATGCAGTTGTTGATGCACACGTCTGTGAAGTTTATGTTTCTGTTCACAACAAAGGTAACCTGATCTCCTCTGATCTCATCTCTAAGCTTATCTGCAAGCTCGAAGGTCCTGTAGGGGTTCTTAACAAGTTCCTTAAGGTTCACCTCAAGCATCTGTATCCCTCATCATCCGAGTAGGCTTCAATCAGGCCGGCAATCTCTTCACCATACCATCCTTCTCTGACAAACACGGGGTGTATCGGAAGCCTCTCCCTTAGAACGTATCTTCCGTTTAAACTCCTTTCGATTTTTTTCAGCTGAGGCCAGGGATGTTCGGGATTTATGTAGTCCGGAGTAACCTCTGATATGCCTCCTATATCATTTGCACCTGCGGAGATGAGGGGTTGAATGCTGTCAACGAGGTTAGGGGGGACCTGTATGGCAGTCCTTTCAGGAAGGAGTTCTCTTGCACATCTGACCGCATCAATCATCTCTCTGAGTGAAGGTGGCTCAGCTCCCTCCATTTTTGTTCCCGGCTTTGGAGAGAAGTTCTGGATTATAACCTCCTGAATGTGACCGTAATTTTCGGCAAGATCTGCAATTATCTCAAGCGAATACATCCTGTCCTCTCTGTTCTCACCTATTCCGATGAGAATTCCTGTCGTGAATGGTATTTGGAGTTTTCCAGCCACCTTTATCGTTTTTATCCTGACCTCAGGCTTTTTCCCGGGACTTTCCGAATGGCACTCAAGCTCAACAGCCTGCTCGAGCATTAAACCCATGCTTGCATTCACTTCCCTCAGCCTTTTCAGCTCGTTTCTTTCAAGAACGCCTGCATTTGTGTGAGGAAGAAGTCCATGACTGATTGCAAGCCGGTTCATGTCGTAAACATAATCAACGAACCTTTCGTACCCTCTGTCACCAAGCCATTTTTTCACAGAATCGTTTTCATCCGGTCTCTCACCAAATGTGAAGAGTGCTTCGGTGGCATTTTTTGCAGAAGCCAGAAATCTCTCAACCTCCCACCTTTCCATAACCTTTCCATCATTTTTTCTGAATCCACAGTAATGGCAGGAGTTCCTGCATGTTCTTGTCAGAGGTATGAAGACGTTTCGGGAGTAGGTCACTATCACAGAATGGAGTAGGGGAGGAGATTAAAAATAGTTGCCCATTCTCAGCAATCCCCTTATGTCCCCGGTTATGTAATCAAAGACACTCCCTCTCGCTTTCAGCAGCTCAAGACGAGTTACAACATCCTTTCCTTCTTTTCCAGCGTAGCCCGAGGCTATCACTCCGGCTCCGACAGCAGAAATCTTTTTTCCATCATCTACGGTGACGGCATCATATTTCTCTCTAACAGTTCTGACCACCCTTTTGGAAAATCTGCCGGAAAGATAGACCTTATCTGCATTAAGGGTCGTATTTATGGCGTTTATCCCCTTCAGCACCCATTCAGCGTAAATATCCTCGTCAAAGTCAATGCCTCTCTCATCAAAGTAACTCTTCAACCCGCCCATGAAAATAACATCCTTTGAGATCTCTCTCATGAGACATGCAAGCTCCCCGTCTATGGCTGATATGCTTTTGTATCCTATGAAGCCAGATGTGCCACCAATTCCATCAATAATCCTGCCATTTTTCACGGCAATAAACGCGTTGAATCCATAACCGAGCTCTGCAAGAACAAAGCTCTCCTCAACACCATCTCTGTACAGAACATAGGCCACTGAACAGACCTTGTCATACGTTCCCATGTCTATTCTGTTGATCTTTCTGAAATCTGGAACTGTTTGCAAATGAATCACTCCCGGAACCGTGAAAACAGGAATTTTCCTGGATTTAACGATCTCAATAACTTTTCTCATTCCTATGGTTCTGTTTCTCTCCATGTTTAAAGTCATCTCAAAGAAATCCCTCTCTGTAATTTTCTCAATTCTCTTCACCGGCAGGCCGTATCCTGATAGCCCGGCACCGCAGTCAATATCAAGCTCTTCCAAAAAGTCCACGAAATTCTCCGGATTCTCCTTCACATCTCTGGAGTCAAACTCAAAGTGCTCATCAGTTTCAAATACGTAAATGGCATAGCTCTTCGTCCCCGCATCAATTCCGGCACTTACCAAGGCTGACCCTCCAGATGCGATCTTATCTTGTCTGTCGTGCTCCTCATGATTCTTTCAAAGTGCAGAACCACTCCACCGTTCTCCTTTGAAACACTTTTCACCCTGTAATCAATCCCCATTTTTCTCAGATGCCTGAGAAATAGCTCCATGACCTCAATACTATGAAATTTGAGCCTTATTTTCTCGGAAACCCACTCTCCACTTCTTACCTCCTTTATGCTTTCAATCATCGGCTCGAGAATCGCCCTTCCAAGTCTGAGGCATCTCTCTCTGAACTCCTCCTGGCTCTCCTCAAACTCAAAGCTCTGAAAACCTTCTCTGATGATTCTGGAAAACATGAAGTCCTTTCCGTAATCATTGAAATACCTGAAAGCATATCTCAGGTCTCCAGCATTGGTTTCGGATGTTGTGTATTTCAGAGGCTCTATTTTCATCTCAGGATCTTTCAGAACAACTCCCTCTCTTCCGTCCCTTCCAAGCTTTCTTATGTGCTCTCTTACCGCCTCATGAGCCTCTCTTGTGCCGTAAATTCCGAGAAGAGGGACATGGTTCAGACCATATTCCTCACACATCTGTATTTTTCTGTCTACAGATACCGGCTCATTTGTTCCGATTTTCCTTATGTCGAATACAAAGAAATCAAGTCCCTCTATCCCGTAAATCCTCTTTGGAACAAAGGGTGATTCCTCTCCAACCGCCTCACAGCACAGAACATGGTCGGGAAAATCCCTGAAAAAATCCATTCCTATAAGGTTTCTCGCCCTCTCTGTTGTGTAGGGACAGATGTATCCCCTTCTTGTAAATGCGTAGAGGTTTTTACCCATCCTTGCTATTCTAACATTGTAGCCATTCATTTTCTCCTCAACAGCAACCTCCCTTTCAAAGTGTTTCCTTATTGAGGGATACAGCGTCAGGGCTCTCCTTATCTTGGGAAAACCCCTTACAATTCTGACCCCATTTATCGTTTTGGCAACAACCGTACCCTCCTCAATCTCCCCAAACTTTCTTTCAAACCTCAGTGCCTCAATTATGTCGGAAAAGAAGGGGTGAGGAATGAAAGCCTCTCTCAGTATGTTCTTTTCTTCAAGCGTTTTGCTGGCATGCCTTGACAAGCCAAGAGCTTCGGAGACAAACATGTCAGCATTTTACAGAGCACAGAAACCTCATAAGATCTCTTTCTGTGATTATGCCCTCAAGTCCATCTTTCGCAACAAGTGCAGCAGCCTGATTTTTCTCGATCATCTTTCTGACAACATCTGAAACATTCTCCTCTGGTCTCACAACAAGGGGTTCCCTGTACTTCAGTATTTTTTCGTTGTTCAGAATGGTTGAGACAGGCTGATTCAGAACATCCTCGGCATTTCCGGTTATGAGAAGCTTGAAAGCCTCTCCTGAGAAGTAGTGAACAATTGTTGAGCTTGTGAGCATCCCGAGAAGTATTCCATCCTTCACAACAGGCAGCCTCCTGAACCTCTTCTTTACCATGAGCTTCATTGCATTCTCAATCGACATGTCTGGCTCAGCGGTGATCACGCCTCTTGTCATGAAATCCTTAACCTGCCCCTCGTATCTCGCTCTCGTTGCAAGAAACACCATTATATCTCTCTCGGTTATTATTCCCACGACACAGTCATCCTCATCAACAATCGGAGCGCCACCAACGCTGTTGTTAAGGAGAAGCTCAAGGGCATCCTCCCATGAGCTTGAGTAGTCTATGCTTATTACCTCCTTTTCCATAATTTCTCTCACTTCCTCATTTACCGCAGCAATGAGGTTTCCATGGTACTTGTCCTTCACAAGCCTGTACTTCTCCCCACCACCAAGAAAATTCAGGATATCCATGCTCGTTATTATTCCCTCAAGTCTCTTCGTTCCAGCATCAGCTATGGGCACCCTTCTGAAGCTGTACTTAACCATGGTCTTCATTGAGGTCATTATGGTTGACGTGGGGGGGATTGATATGACATTCCTGGATGCAAGATCCATAACGCTCCCAAACCTGTTGTTGAACTTTGCCATAAACTCACCTTAAAATTCAGATAGTCTCATAACAGTCCTCGCATACCTTCATTCCATCAACATCATAAAGCTCGGCAATTCTTCCACATCTCTCGCACTTGCCCTCCTCAACCTCCTCCGATATGTAGTTTGCCTCTCTCACAAGCCCCATGTACTCGCCGAGATCAATTGAGTAGGACAGGAGGTCAGTATCTGTTATAATTCCAACAAGCTCATCACCATTTACAACAGGCAGCCTTCTTATTCCCTTTTTCAGCATTATTCTTCCAGCCTCTCTTGCACTCGTTTCAGGAGTTACACTTATCAGAGGGTAGTTCATTATCTCCTTTGCAGTCACCTCAGAGGGTACTTTGTTCCTCGACACAACCTTGAGGATTATGTCCCTCTCTGTGACAATCCCCACCGGTTTTGAGCTCTCAAGAACAACAACACTCCCAACACCGCACTCTATCATCTTTCTGGATACATTGAGAACGCTTTCCTCCTTTGAAACCGTACAGACCTCTCTTGTCATTATTTCCTTGACTGGAATGTCTGTTGTCATCTCAATCACCACTCTTAACACCCCATAGCACCTCAGGTTTTAAAGATTTTTGGAGAGAGGTTTCAGTTCATGAAAATAGCCATTTTTGTATAAAATTTCAAAAAATTTAACCGAATATTGCCAGTTTTATCCCGTAGGTGGCAGAGGTGACGATTATTCCTGCAATTAATATCCCTGCCAGAATGAAGGCTGAAGCTTTTTTTGGCTCGAGACCCAGTATGAATGATATGAGCACTCCGGTCCAAGCTCCTGTAACAGGAAGGGGAATTGCAACAAAGACCGTGAGCCCGGGATATCCGTATTTCTCAACTATCTTCTTTCTTCTGTACCCTATACCAATAATTCTCTCATAAATCTTCCCAAAATGGGGTATTCTCCTGAAAAAAGGATCAAATTTTCTCAGAATGTACAGGAGAAAGGGGACCGGCAGAAAGTTTCCTGCAGCTGAAATCAGGTAGGCCTCCAGTGGGCTGAATCCGAGGATCATTGCGTATGGAATTGCCCCTCTCAGCTCTGAAATGGGGAGCATTGATACTATTGCAACCTTAATCCACTCCAAGCTCGATCCCCCTGATCAGGTTCAGAAGGGTTCGATTGTAGTGGACATCAACACCGAACTCCTCACCCTTCCTGACAAATGCACCGTTTATAAATTCAACCTCGGTTTTTCTTCCCCTTTCAATGTCCTGAAGCATTGAGGATCTGTTTTCTGACGTTCTTAGGGCAACCTCTCTGACCATCTTAACCACATCGAGCCTGTAACCCATTCTCATCAGAATCTCCTGACACTCCACTGCGGTTCTCTCAGCAATTTCCCAGACCTCGGGAATCTCAATCACCTTTCCATTTCTGAATCTGCAGATTGCCGTGATTGGGTTTATCACCGCATTTATCGCAGCTTTCTCCCAAATCCTCATTTCTATATCATCCACCACCTCAGCATCAACTCCGCTGTTTGAAAGAACCTCAAAGAACACCTCGGCATAATCCCCCCTGTAGTTGCCCAGCATTGTTTTTCCTTTCCCGGCATACATCACCTTTCCCGGCCCTACAAGGTTCGCCCCGTAGGTTGTGACCCCACCAACAACGTTATCAAAGAATCTTGCAAGAATCTCCTCGTTTCCAACTCCGTTCTGAAGGCTGCACACGGCATCAAATCTGACACTTCTGAGCAATTTTGAAGCTTCAAGAGTGTCATAGGCTTTTACTGTGAGAAAAACGAGATCTGAATTTTCAGGATACCTCGTAACGGAAACTTCAGCTTTGTGCTCCTCAATTCCTGTAATAACCAGACCGTTCTCTTTTAAAGCCCTGTACTGCTCACCCCTCGCCACAAAAATTACCTCATATCCTCCTTTAAGTAAAAAGTATCCGAAAAGACTTCCAAGAGCCCCCGCACCCATGATCTGAATTCTCATGGTCAGAAAAATTCATCAATTTTTATCTGCCTTTTCAGCTCACTCTCAAAGAGAGAGAGGGTTTCAACCTCTATTAGCTTTATCCTCTGCCTCGTGTACTTGCTAACCTGATAACTTTCTGCCAGCTCCTTGGATATGTTCAGGTATTTGGTTATTGATCCCTCGTGGACGGTCAGAGTTAACGCCCCTCCACATCTCCTGCATTTGCCTGTGAGCGGTATTCTTCTGTACTTCTCATTGCAGTTGACACACCTGAACTCCTGCCTTGAAAAGGCCCTCAGATTGCCAATTATATCCGGCAGGAAGTGGGAGGTTATTACTCTTTCAGCAACATCATTCTCATCAACTGCCCTTATCTTCCTCGCAAGCTCCATCTGGTATTTCACCTTATCCTGCATTGTTCTCAGGGTTTTGTATGCACTGCTTTTGACTCCTAATGAGATGTCTGTCGTGTCGTGGGTGAATTTCAGCCCAAAATATTTTCTCTCAGTTTCAAGTCTGTCCTCAACCCTTTCTATTGTTCCCACAAGCTCCTTTGGCCTGGCACACCTCATTGTTGCTCTGTAAAATTCCAAAGGATAGGTATCGCAAACATCCATGTTGTGCACTTCAGCATCAACCTCTTTCGGATCCAGAATGATGGTCAAAACAAGAGGTGCGTCCATCTGTCCCCCCCTCTTGTCAGGCAGAAATTCCCTTGAAAAATTCAGAAGTCCGTCCATAAGCAGCATGACACAGTCTTCATCCCCATCGCAGTTTCTTCTCTTTGCAGCATGGAAGTAGGGATGAGCATACCCCCCATTCACGTCTGCAAATCCAATTATCCTTCCAAGAACTCCTGCAGAGGTGTGAGGGGCTAAACCGATAACAAGCTGACCGATAAGATCTTCTGGTCTTTCAGCATTGTAGAATGGCTCAAGCCCGTAAAATTTCACGAGCAGACTGTCTATGAACCTGCTGATCCTCACCAGATACTCTCCTGCAGCTCTTGAAAGAATTATGTCCTGGGGTTTGAGTTCCACTATCTGATTCTCGTCCCTGAGCTCGTTTCCAAGGTAATCAAATTCATATCCAAGCTCTTTAAGCCTTTCGACACTCACACCAATTTCTCCTGGTCTGAAGTGAGTTACTGGCAGATCTGTCATATCATATCTGGCTGTACCATCTTTAAACACGTAAACCCCATGCTTTGCTCTCAGAATTCCCTTCTCCATTCTCTCCGAGAACTTTCTTTTTGATGTCAGACCTATGACGCCCTTTATCACACCACCAGCATCCCTTTCCCCAATATTTTCAAGGGCTCTGAAGTAAAGCTCCCTGACATTCACCTTCCAGGTTTTGAATCCACTGCTTTCTCCACCACATCTCTCACAGATTTCCTCTGTTTTTATCCCGCACCTTGGACAGAGATATACCTGTTCTGTCAGTGAACCGCATTCACATTTGAGGTAGAAACTCTCCCTTCCGCACTTTCTGCAGACCCTGAATGGAAGCTCTACCTCAATCTCTCCCTTGCTTGAATTGTAGCTCTTTGTAAATTCTATTGCCTTTTTCAGATCTCTTGTTTTTCCTCCTGCCTGTCCGAGGGGGAAGAGAAAGTGAGGGGCGGGGGACATCATCCTCTCTTTTGATTTCTCTGGCCTTCCCATCCTGGCACCTATCCTTGTGGGAGATCTTGCTCTCACGTCTATTCCTGAAACTCTCCTGACAAAATCAAGACCATCACCTGCACTCTCATCATCCTTTATTATTCTGAGATCAAAATCGAGCCCGAGGCATCTTGTAAGAACCTTCCACCTCTCTATGACAACAAAACCATCCCTCACCTTGTGCTCGACAAGCAGGGATTCAAGAATCTCCTTTGCCCTCTCATCATATTTGAAAACAAGGGCACTCTTCCCGTATTTCCCTTCGATCTTGCCGTTTGAAGAGATGTGGTCCCTCAGGTATCTGGCGTCATCAGATGAGATGTCATGCCAGAGGTACGTGAAGTCAGGATGGAGGGGAATGCCGTACTCATCACAGAGCTTTAATGCCAGATCTTCCTCAATTTCCCTGTAATCCCCATTCGGAATCTTTCCTTTAACCTCCTGGATCCACCACTCGTAAACGTATGGTGATGGAATAAGAGGGTGATTGTTTTCGAGAAAATCTCCAAAATTGACGAGAATTTCGCCCATGTCAATTATCCTCTCAACCATGTCCCTGAGCTTTACAGCCTCCTCATAGCTGTTCACCTTGACCACATCACCGTTTCTCAGCCTCACTGTTGGACCTTCAATGCTCGTAACAGGTACCACACTCCCGGCTTTTCCGGGTCTCTCAATCTTGAGCTGGGTGCCAATGGCAATGAACTCACCGGCTATCACCATCGTGGCCGGATTTATTCCAATCGTTGCAAATCCTGAGTTTCTGGATCTTCCGTATCTGAGCCTGAATCCACCCTTTCTTGATGGATGGCTGAAAACAGGTCTGCCGGCAACGATGTCTGAGAGATACTTGTCCCTGGGTTTTACCGCCTCTTCTCCATTGCCCTCTTCTCCATTTTCCTCCTTTCCAATGAGTCTGTCAAGCCATTCCCAGCCGTCTATCTTTATCTTTTCGACCAGCTTTTTCAGTTTTGGTGCCTTCAGCGCAATCCCCTCGGCTATGACAAGAGCCATCCCTCCTCTAACCCTGTTGGTCTCAACTCTCGGTAGATTTCTGTATCCTGAGACCTCAGCATCCTCTGTTGGTTCACCATCTATGCATACAGGGCAGTTCTCAACAATCAGCCTGATCTCCTCATCTGACGGCAGATACTGGAGATTGGCAACCTTCTTGTACAGTGGAATCTCCTCGCAGTATCTCAGAATTTCCTCCTCAGTTGGAATGTATCTTCCGATTCCAAGTATCCTCCTGACATAATCTCCAACCAGGACCGATATGACTTGTGCGGTCCCTCCAGCACTTCTTATCGGGCCGGCATAGTAAATCTTAATGAAATCACTCCCGTCAGAATTTCTGTCAATTTTGACCTTGGCTATTCCCTCAATGGGTGCTGCAACAACTCCCTCAGTCTGTATCGCAACAGAGCTCCTTACAGCAAGGTCTATGGCCTTTTCCCTGTCATAATCTCCAAATTCCCCCTTTACTATGTCCTCAGCCACCCTGAAGCATATTTCAACCCTTGACAGACCCTTGCTTTCGTAGCTCTCAATCTTTCTGGCAAGACCGTCAATGCCGAGAAGCTTTTCAACTCTCTCTGCCATGTTTTTGGCTATTGGAATTTCAACATCCGGCTTTGGATCAAGTCCAAGCTTTCTTGCAGCTCTTGCAATGCTGTAACACCTTTCAACCTCATTCAGAAGAATCTCATGGTATCTTCTTATTTCCTGAATGAATTTCAGCTCGTTATTGGTCTCCTGCCTTTCATCATCAAAAATGTGAAAGAACCTGTCGAGAGTAATCATCATCCTATGTTGATAGAAAATGGCTCAATTTAATTCTTGTGATAGTGAAAAGGTATGGAAGTCGCAGGAATGTGTTCGAAAAATGGAAAAATAAATCCGTCTTTAAATGCCATCTCGGGGAATCACTGAGCTGCCAATGTTTTTATTCCCACCCGGCATAAACCCCACTATGCCCATTGAAGATCTTTTTCGACTTATAAAATCATTCAGTGGCAACCTTGTTGCACTGACAGGAGCCGGGATATCGGCAGATAGTGGAATTCCAACATTCAGGGGAAAGGATGGGCTGTGGAACAAATACAGGCCAGAGGAGCTTGCAACCCCTCAGGCATTTGCAAGGAATCCAGAACTTGTCTGGGAGTGGTATGCCTGGAGAATGAAGCTGATATTCGATGCTGAACCAAATCCAGCTCATAAAGCTCTTGCTCTGATGGAGAAGGCTGGATTGTTGAAGGCTGTTATCACTCAGAATGTTGATAATCTGCATGAGAGAGCTGGAAGCAGAAATGTAATCCATCTGCATGGCAGAATTGATGAAATGAGGTGCACAGAATGTGGCGAAATTGTGAGAAACGAGAAACCACCTGAAGCCATTCCTCCTCGCTGCAGATGTGGAGGGATGATGAGACCCAATGTCGTCTGGTTTGGAGAGGCTTTACCCGAAAGAGAGCTTGGCAGAGCCGTACAGCTCTGCAGCAGCAACAATGTTATCGTTATAGGAACCTCTGCTGTTGTTTATCCTGCAGCCTCACTGCCGGTTTATGCCAAGAATAACGGATATGCTGTTATTGAGGTGAATCCGGATGCAACACCGCTGACAGAGATGGCAGACCTCTCACTTAGGGAAAGAGCCGGAAGGGCATTTGAAAAAATTTATGCTATTTTAAAAGAGGAAGTGAGCCGGTAACCCTGTCTATTTTCTCACTTTTTTCCGGTCCTATAACAACCGCGGTAATCGTCCCCGGAGGGATCTCGGTGAGGCCCGCATCCTTTACATATCCCACCGGCAATCCCTCCTTCCTTGCCATCTCGAAAATTTTCATCAGCTCCTCGAGATTCCTCACCTTGAGAACGATCTTTTTCTGGCCCTCCATCTTCCATTTTTCTCTTGTATTGAGATCTGATTGCTCGTAACCAGTAATGGAAGCATGTGCAACCTGAACTGCCAGTTTCCCTCGGGAAAGCTTCAGATCCTCCCTGACAACAATTACCTGCTTGTACTCACTCCTGTCCGAATCCATACTTTTCAAGCTCTTCAAGGCTTACGGGTTTTGACTTCTCCTCAATCCACCTCTCCCCGATGTTTCTTGCATTCTCCTCATCAAATTCGGTGATCACCAGATACTCTCCATCCTCCTTCACAGAATCAAGCGGAATTCCAAAGAACCTCTCGGAACTTTTAATGATCAGATGACCGTCAAACACATCTATGCTTTCCCCGATCTCCCTTCCATCCTTGCGAACGAATCTGCAAATCAAATCCATAGGGATTGTTGGTGAGTTAAAAAATAAATCATTTGCGGAATCAGGGTTCATGTTTGATGCTTCAAAAAAGCTATTTAGTTTCATACCACATTTCCACAAATGAAGGAGGACCGCATCGGAATCTGTCCCGTCCGCAACAGCCCGGATATCTCTCCCGACATGTCAGTTCCTGCAGCAGTCGCCTATGGTGCATTGTACAATTACAGATGAAATCACTGTGGCTACACTGGCCCCATATTTCCAGAGGTGTCTGCTGAAGATCTCCCTGAAACAAAAAAAGAAAGATGAGATTTCAGAGGATTTTTCATTAATTGACGTGAGCTATGGGGTCAGGGTATTTTAAACTTCTCAAATGTCTCTCGGTTTTTGGAATTCTCCTTTACCTTGTCCTTTTCACTGGCTTTCAGACTCTCCACTCTTTAATCGGGCTCATTCTTTTCATCCTTCTCTCAGCCTTCCTGATTCCGAGAAAAGATGAACTAAGGTCTCTTTTTGTCAGAATTGCTGGTCCTGTAGTCATACTGCTTTATGTTGTGCCATTCAGGATTTTCTAACAGGGTTCAGCAAGTTTATTAAACCTCTTTACAACCAAAATTCGATGGAGATCTACATACCCTTCAAACCATCTAATCCAAAATCCAGGCTGTCAAGAATTATGACTGAATGGGAGAGAAAGGAGCTTGCCTTTGCACTCCTCATGGATGTTCTTGACGCATGCGGCGAGGCAGTGATTCTCTCCACATCTCCCGACAGAAGGCTGAATGGGCTAAGGCATGAAATTGATGACAGAAATCTGGATGCTGCAATAACATCGAGGATAAAGCGTGGAGAATGTGCTTTTGTGATGTCCGATCTTGCACTCATCACAGCGAAAACTGTGAATGAATTTTTGAGTCTTGAATATGAGGTTGTTTTAGCTCCCGGAAGGAAAGGGGGAACCAACATGCTTCTTTCGAGGAATAAAAACTTCCACACCTCATACCATTACGGAAGCTTTTTCAAGCATGTAAGAATATGCCGGGAGCTCGGAATTGAGTTTGGAATTTATGATTCGTTCTATGCAAGCATAGACATTGATGACGAATCTGATTTGCTTGAGCTCATGCTTCACGGGAAGGGAAAGAGAAGCTGTGAATTTCTTGAGAGCATAGGATTCTATGTTGATTTCTCGGAAAAGGATCCTGTTTTGAAGAGGGAGTAATATTTTTGTAACAGATGGATTGATTGTTTCTGTATTAATTTTTAATATAAAACTGACTTAATATTATATTTACAGATGAGGAATTACGGATTTTTCCCTCCTCAGACAGCATATCTGCAAGCTTTTTGCTGTTTTCCAGTTTGAATTATAGTCTAAGACAAAACTTTATTAACTATTAGATTGCAAATCGCTACAT
>ENA-OSAE01000241-OSAE01000241.1-marine-sediment-metagenome-genome-assembly--contig:-NODE-241-length-32927-cov-15.298795_pt1 | contig 32927 bp, 28 predicted proteins | sample MGYA00237870_ERZ529317 | MGnify/ENA primary metagenome ERZ529317 (study PRJEB26369, sample SAMN03142812) | marine sediment metagenome | biome: marine; feature: borehole; material: sediment... | reverse complement strand
CGGCGGCGGTGCGGCGGGGGGCGGGTCGGGCGCCCGGGCGCCGCTCAGGAACCTCGTGATGATCGCCCCGCCGAACCACGGCCTCTTCCAGGCTGACCTTCTGAAGACGCTCTACCACACCGACCGGTTGGTCCGGGCGAGGGCGAGGTGGGGCGGTCCGGGCCCTGCGCCCCCTCTCGACCCGTTCCCCGAGCCCCCCGCCTTCGCCGGGGAGGACGACTACGTGGCCCGCCGGGCCCGGGACTACGAGCGGCTCTATGCGGAGTACCTCCTGGTCTCCCGGCTCCTGGGGAAGGCGGCGGGCGGATCCGGGTCGGCCTCTCGAGGCCCGCCCCCGGGCTACGAGCCGTGGGTGGCCGCCTCGAGACCGGACCTCGTCGAGCGCTGCATCCTCTCGGCCCAGGAGCCGCCGGACCCTCCCGGCGTCGGCCTCACCCTCGCCTACTACGAGCTCCTCTCCCTCCGGGTGGGCCGATGGCTCTATCTGTCCGGCGCGGTGGTGGCCCCGAAGCCGCCGGCCCTGCCTCCCGTCCGGGACATCCTCGACGGGGCCCTCCGCCGGACGGTCGTCGACTATCTGAAGAGGCTCGTCCTCGACTGGGGCTTGGCCAAGGCGGAGAAACTCCTGCGGCGCGAAGCCGCGGGCGTGGGCCTCGCGGTCGGGGAGCTCCTGACGGGGCTTTCCGCCGGCTCCCCCGGTCTCGGGCGGTACGTCCCGGAGCACCTCTCCTTCCCCGTGCTCGGGAGCGGGAGGGCGGGCGTCCCGGCGGGGTCGGCACCCGCGCGGGTGCTCTGCAACTGGTTCCTCGGGCAGTGGTCCCGCGCCGAGGCGGCGTCCAGGCCGCCGGACTCACGCTACGTGACCATCGCCGGCTCCTGCCCCAACGTCCTGGGCTTCCTCGGCCTCGCGGCAGGACCGAACGACCTCGTGGTGGAGGTCTCCTCGGCCCTGACCGACCCCGGCCCGCACGACGTGTTCGTCAGGCGGGAGGGCCTGTCAGCTGTGCACCGGGCCCTCCCGTCCAGCGCGGGCGTGACCGGCCTGGTCGTGAGGGCCCTCGCGGGTGAGGCGGCGGGGCCCGCGTTGCGACCGGTGGGGGGAGCGGCCGAGGGGGAGGACTTCGCCTGTCTCTGGCGGCCGGAATACCGGGTCCTGCCGGAGCCGGCCGCGGGCGGGCCGCGGGGCGGTGCGGCCGTCCGGACCCTGGAGGTCAGGACCATGGACCCTGTCTGGTGCGGCCTCGAGGGGCTGGAGGTGCGGGCCTGGGTGGGGGTCGTCGAGGTGGGCCCGGACGGGACGCCGCTGCCGGGCGAGGTGCCCGCACCCGTGAGCTTCCTGGAGTTCGACCGTGGCCAGGGCGCGGCGAGCGCCCCGGCGCGAGCCCCGGTCTCCCCCGGAGGCCCGCTCACGGGCCGGGCCGAGCTGGCCCCGCCACCGCCCGGCACGGCGCTGGTCCTCGGGGTGCGGCTGGTACCGGACCCGGCCGCTGGACCGGGCTATCTCACCATGGCCCGCTACCTCGGCCTGGCCACGGAGATACCTTTCAGCTACACGGTGACCCCGGGCCGCCCGGGAGGCCCCGCGACCGCCGTCGGAGAAGCGGAAGGCGGCCCCGAGGGCGGGGAGGACGTCGTCGTGGATGCGCCGGGCGGCCCGCAGGAGGAGGCACGGGCGGGACCCGGGGACGACGGGTCTCACGTCCCGGAGGGCAGGCCGGACGAGGCGCCTGGGGGGGAACCGGGTCAGGGCACCGGCAGCCCGGCCGGTTCCGTCGGCTCGCCCTCGGGAGCGGAGGTCGAGATCGTTCCGACGCCCGAGCCGCCACCCCTGGTCAACGTCATCCGCGTCACGAAGATGACGACCAGGAAGCGGGAACGCCGCGTCTACCACGCCAGGTGGGAGTGGGACTTCGGCGACGGGGAGCGGTGGGTGGACGATGACCCGAGGCACACGAAAGTGACCGTCACCCACACCTACGACATCCCCGGGACCTACACCGTCAGGGCGGTCTCCCTGGCCAACGACGGGCGGCTGCTGAGGGAGCTCTCGTGGACGGTCGAGGCCGGAAGGGACGGGCCGGACGGGACCGGAGAAGGGTTCTCCTTCACCTTCGAGGCCGAGACCGTCGTCGAGCCCGAGGTAGTCCTCCGCCTCGACGGGCCGGTGAAGTGGATAACGGGTAGGCCGGCGCGGTTCGTCCTCACGGCCCAGGTGAGTCGCCCGCCCCACACCAGGCGTCAGGTCATCCGGGCCTACCCCGGGTGGTCGTTCGACGTGGTCTGGGAGAAGCCCGGCCGGTTCGAGGTCAGGGCCGCGGTGACCGTGAGGCAGAGCTACGAGTTCCCGGAGCGGCGCCTCACGCTGTGGAACACCTACGTCGTGGTCACCAAGGTCGAGGTCTTCGTGCCGGGGCTCACCGAGTAGCTGGAGCGGGCCGGCGGCCGGAGGGCGGAGTCACGGCGGCCGGCCTCGGGCGGGGGCGGCGGGCGCCCCGGGAGAGGCTCCCGCCGCCCCCGTCGTCTTTGGCGTGTGTCTCCTCGCCTCGGGCCCGGACCCCGGCCGCGGGTCTCCCCGACACCAGTGGCGGGCTTGAGGAGCCCTCGCGATACAGGAGGTTCGAGCCGCCGGGTAGTGGAAGTCCCACGCGGAGGTGTCTGAAGGTGACCGACCGCTTCGCCCGCCTGGAGGAGTTCGTGTTCGACAGGATGACCGAGACCGGACTGCCGGGTCTCAGCCTGGCCGTCGTGGAGGGCGGAGAGACCGTCTACCGCCGCGGCTTCGGCCACCGGGACCTGGAGAGAGGGCTCCCGGCCACCCCTGAGACCCTCTACGGAGTGGGGAGCGTGACCAAATCCTTCACCTGCGCCGCCCTGATGCAGCTCCAGGAGAAGGGTCTTCTCAACGTGGACGACGAGGTCGGCCGCTACCTCGATTTCGACATCAGGCCGTTCGGAGAGCCGGTGAGGCTTCGCCACCTCATGAGCCACACCAGCGGTATCCCGGCTCTCGGCTACGCCGAGGCCGAGATTCTCCGGGCGGTCGGGGCCGGGGGCGGGGCCAGGCGCCTGCCCGTGGCCGGCCCCGACGACATGCTGACCTTCATGCGGGGCGCCGACGCGTGGGTCGAAGCCAGGCCCGGGGAGCGCTGGTTCTATCTCAACGAAGGCTACGTCCTGCTCGGCGCGGTCATCGAGAATGTCTCCGGGAGCAGTTATGTCGATTACGTGACCGACAACATCCTGCGGCCGCTGGGCATGGACCGCAGTTTCTTCCTGCGCGAGGACGTGGAGAGCGACCCCGACCGGGCCGTGCCCTACGCCGTCGACCCCGAGCGCCGGTGTCATCCGAAATCCTACCTCTACGGCCGCATCACGAGTGACGGCGGGCTCATCAGCAACGTCTGCGACATGGCCCGCTACATCCTCATGTACCTGGGCGAGGGGAAGGTCGGTGAAGTGAGGGTCCTCTCGGAGGCCTCCGTCCGGGCCATGATGGAGCCCAGGGTGGCCGGGCCTTCGGTGAGGCCGGGCATCCTTCGCGCTGAAGGGTGGGGCGAGAGGCGGGGCGAGGTCCCCGGTGGGGGGCCCGAAGCGGACAAGAGGGCCGCTCCGGGCGAGCCCACCGGGTTCTACGGGTTCGGCCTGCACACGGTCCCCGACTTCTTCGGCCGGCGGCTCGTCGGGCACGGGGGGAGCGTTCTCGTCGCCACGGCCCACATGGCCTTCCTTCCCGAGGTCGGGTGCGGGGTGATGCTCCTGGCCAACGGGGCCGGCTATCCCCTCGGCCACCTCGCCCACTACGCTCTGGCGTTGCTCTTGGGGGAGGACCCCGAGCAACTGCCCTTCCTGAGGATGGAGAGGCTACTCGACGGACTCACGGGCGAGTACGAGACGTTCCGCGGCACCATGCGGGCCACCGTCAGGCGCCGTGAGGACTTCCTCATCTTCGAGGTCAAGGACGGGTTCTACAACCTCTCGGTGGTCCTGGTCCCGGAGGCCGTCGACGACCACGGGGGGCGGTTCTTCACCCTGAACCACGGGGAGCGCATCCCGGCGGAGTTCCACCGGAGGAACGGGGGAGTGGAGCTGGTCTACGAGCGCTACAAGCTCAGGAGGGTCTCCCCGGGAACTCCCTTCCCGCGGGGAAGGATAAGCCGGAACGCAGGTGGGGCCCGGCAAGAGCGCGGAAGGAGGAACTGAAGACCGGCATGACCCAGGAGTCCGGCGGGCGCACGGTCGAGATACCGGTCAGGGGGATGACCTGCGCCTCATGTGTCCGACGCCTCGAGAGGGCTCTCGGGGCGGCCGAGGGCGTCCGGGAAGTGGCGGTGAACTTCGCCTCGGAACGGGCCCGGGTGACCTTCGACCCGTCGAAGACCGACACGGCCCGGCTGGCCGTGGTCATCCGGGCCGCCGGCTACGAACCGGTGCTGGCGGCGGGCGCCCTCGAAGAGCCCGCCGAGGCGGGTGCCCGGCCTGCGCCGCGCGGCGCCCCGGACGACGCGGACCCGGAGTCCAGGGCCAGGGAGCTCGAACTCTCCGGCCTGCGGAAGGCTCTCTTCCTCAGCGGCGTGCTCTCCGTGGTCGTCTTCATCGGTTCGATGGGCGGGATGGTCCCGGGCGTGCCGGCCTTCCTCACCGAGCCCTTCGTCCTGTGGGGCGTGACCACCGTGGTCCAGTTCGGGCCCGGGTGGCGCTTCTACCGCGGAGCGGCGGCGGCCCTCCGGCACGGGACGGCGGACATGAACGTCCTCATCGCCACCGGCACTTCGGCGGCCTACGCATATTCAGCGTTGGCGACGGTCCTGCCGGACCTGTTCACCTCGGCCGGGCTGACCCCCACCCTCTACTTCGATTCGGCGGCGATGATCATCACCCTCATCCTCCTCGGGCGGTACCTGGAGGCCCTGGCCAGGGGGCGGACCTCCCAGGCCGTCCGGCGCCTGCTCGAGCTCAGGCCCCTCACCGCCCGCATCATCCGCGAGGACGGCCGCCGGGAGACCGTCCCGGCGGAGGAGGTCCGGGTCGGTGACCGCCTGGCCGTCCTGCCGGGGGACCGGATACCGGCCGACGGGGTGGTGCTCGAGGGGCGGTCGGCGGTCGACGAGGCCATGCTCACCGGGGAGAGTCTGCCCGTGGACAAGGAACCCGGTGACGAGCTCATCGGGGGGACCGTCAACCTCACCGGCTACCTCGTCGCCCGGGCGACGAGGGTGGGCCGGGACACGGCCCTCGCCCAGATCGTCGAGCTCGTCCGGGAGGCCCAGGGACGGAAGGCGCCCGTCCAGCGGCTGGCCGACACCATCGCCTCCTACTTCGTCCCCGCCGTCTTGGGCGCGGCCGGGGTCACCTTCACGGCCTGGCTGCTCCTGGGCCCCCCGCCGGCCCTGACGCTCGCCCTCCTCAACTCCGTGGCCGTCCTCATCATCGCCTGCCCCTGCGCCTTGGGCCTCGCCACCCCGACGGCCGTCATGGTCGGGACCGGCCGGGGGGCCGAGCAGGGCGTCCTCATCCGCGGGGGCGAGACCCTGGAGCTCGCGCACCGCCTCAAGGTCGTGGTCTTCGACAAGACCGGCACCCTGACCGCCGGGCGCCCCAAGGTCACCGATGTGGTCCCGGTCGGAGAGGGAGAGGCCAGAGACCGCCGTGAGGTCCTCCGGTTGGCGGCCGCGGCCGAGGCGGGGTCCGAACACCCCCTGGCCCTCGCCGTGAGGCGGGCCGCGGAGGAGGCTGGCCTTTCGCCGACCCCCTCTCCGGGCGACTTCCGGGCCGTGGCCGGCCGCGGGGTCTCGGCGACGGTCGAGGGGCGAGCCGTCCTGGTCGGCAACCCGCGTCTCCTCGAGGAGGCCGGGGTCGACGTGGCGGCTGCGGCCGAGGCGGCGGCCGCCCTGGCCGAGGAGGGACGGACGGCCGTCTACGTGGCTGTGGACGGGCGGGTCCGGGCTGTCATCGGCGTGGCCGACGAGCCCAAGCCCACCGCCCGGGAGGCGGTCCGGGCCCTCCAGGAGATGGGGCTCGAGGTGGTCCTGCTGACCGGGGACGACCGCCGGGCCGCCGGGGCCGTCGCCCGGCGCCTCGGAATCCGGGAGGTCATGGCCGAGGTCCTGCCGGCGGACAAGGCCGCCAGGGTGTCGGAGCTCCAACAGGGGGGGCGGGTCGTGGCCATGGTCGGGGACGGGATCAACGATGCGCCGGCTCTGGCCCAGGCCGACATCGGAATCGCCATCGGGACGGGGACGGACGTCGCCAAGGAGGCGTCAGACATAACCCTCGTGACCGGCGACCCCCGCGGGGTGGTGACAGCTATCGACCTCAGCCGGCGGACCATGCGCGTCATCCGGCAGAACCTCTTCTGGGCCTTCTTCTACAACGTCCTGGGCATCCCGGTCGCTGCCGGGGCCCTGTTCCCCTTCTTCGGCCGGGCCGGCCTGCTCAGCCCGACGGTGGCCGCCGCGGCCATGGCCGCGAGCTCCGTCACCGTCGTCTCCAACTCCCTCCGGCTCGGCCGCTACCGTCCGAGGTTCGGCGGGGACCCGGCCGGAGAAGCACGGGCCGCTGGCCTCGGAACGAGGCGGGAAGCGAGCCGGGAGGGAGCCGGAAGGGGGGTGGAAGACATGGCCGAGACGCTGGTCAAGGTGCGGGGGATGAGTTGCGACCACTGCCGGACGGCCGTCGAGAAGGCCCTCGCGGCCCTGGAGGGGGTCAGGGAGGTCGAAGTGAGCCTCCAGCGGGGCGAAGCGGTCGTCAAGCACGAAGAGGGGCGCCCGTCCCTGGAGGAGATGAAGCGGGCCGTGCGGGAGGCCGGCTACGAGGCCTGAGAATGAAGGCCGGGTCGGCGGCCGCTCGGGGAAAAATGGTTGGCTAACCAGTCACTCATGTCCAGAAAGTGTTACAAGGTGTTACGACTCTCCGGGTGAACTCAAAGTTACATAATTCGACCTTTCGACCGCCGGGTCGCTCGGGCCGGTAGGAAGGACCGAGCCCGGCGCCCGACCGGCGACGCCCGGAGGTGTCTTCACCCTTTGTCGGTTCGAAACTTCATCGCCGGGACGCTACTGTCGTTGATCTTCGTCTTGGCCTTCCAGGGAGCCCCGCCGGCCGGTCTGTGCCTTTCCGGGCTCGAGGGCGTGTCCTCGGCCTCGCTTGTCCCCGTCGGCCCGGGCAAGACCGACTGTGGGGACGCCCTGGTCTCCCTCCGAACGACGGAATCGCTGTGCGCAGTGACCGAGGCCGCCGTCTCGAGAGAGGCGCAGGAGGTGGGGTCCTCGGCCTCCGGGGCCGGGGCCGATGCCAACGGCGCCGCAAGCGCCGCCCCGCCGGCCGCCTCGGGCGGGCTGTCCGGGGAGGAGGCTGTCGCGGCCCTCTTCCCCGCCGGCCACTATTACGCCGAGGTCCTGGCGGAGGGTGGCGGCTCCGCCGGCGGAGCCCCGGGTGAGGCGTCGGTCGAGGACGGGTCCCCGGCACCCGCGGCATCGGAAGCGTCTGCGGGTGACGAGTCTGCGGGTTCGGCGCCGGCCCCGGAGCCCGCCGCGCTCGAGCCTGCGCCGGGTTCGGAAGCGGAGCCCGCGCCCGGGACTGCACCGGACCCGGCCGCGGAGCCCGGACCCGCTCCGGCTCCTGCGGACGCAGACGGGCCGGCGGAGGACCCCGCGGAGGACAGCTCCGGGACGGTCATCGCCGGTTTCATGAACTACACCGTCCAGCCGGGAGACGATCTCAGCTCTCTGGCACGGCGGTTCGGGACGACGCCGGAGGTCATCGCCTCCGAGAGCGGGATACCGGTCACCCAGACGCTCTATCCGGGCATGAGCCTGCGCGTGCCGACGACCGACCCGGCGGAGGTCGAACCCCGCGGCGGGGCGGTGGCCGTGCCGTGGTCGGAGGTCAACGCGATGTGGGAGGTCGGCACCGTCGCCCAGGTCACCGACGTATGGACGGGCAACATCTTCTACGTGATGCGTCGGGGGGGCTGGGCCCACGCCGACGTCGAGCCCGTGTCACACCGGGACACGGCCGTCATGCTGGCGAACTACGGAGGCCAGTGGAGCTGGGCCAGGCGGCCCATCGTGGTCGTCATCGACGGCCGGCGCATCGCCGCCTCGCAGAACGGGATGCCCCACGGGGGCAGTTCACTGGACAACGGTTTCCCCGGGCACTTCTGCATCCACTTCCTCGGGAGCACGACGCACGGGTCGAGCTACACCTCGAACGGTGTCCCGACGCTGGACCCCGCCCACCAGAGGTGCGTCCAGGAGGCGGTGGGGCACTAGACGCAGGCGCGGCGGTCAGGCGTGCGGGCTGACCGCCGGTCGGCTCGGCGCCCGAGCCCGGCCCGCTGGGCCGGGCCTTCCGGTCTCATGAAGAGGCACGCCCCCGGCTGTGTTAGAATGCGTCATGGAGGTACATCCTGCGTCGGTCTCGTGCCGGTGCGAGCCGATGCGCGCCGCCGGGAGGGGGCCGGTCTCTCTGGAGCCGACCGAAGTCTCGATGGAGTGGCTGAGGACCGCTCTCGAACAGGACGGCTACGTCGCCGACGGCGACATCATCGTGGCCGTCTATCTGGCTCTCCGCCTGGAGAAGCCGCTCCTGGTCGAAGGGGCTCCAGGGGTGGGTAAGACGGAGATAGCCAAGGTCCTCGCCCGCATCTTCGACACCGACCTCATCCGCCTGCAGTGCTACGAGGGCCTCGACGAGAACAAGGCCCTTTACGAGTGGGACTACCAGAAACAGCTCCTCCGCATCCAGCTCCTGCGGGAGCAGGGGGCCGTCCCCGACGAGAGCCACCTCTTCTCCGAGGAGTACCTGCTCGAGCGCCCGCTCCTGAAGGCCATCCGCGCCCCCAGGCGGCCGGTCCTCCTCATCGACGAGGTGGACAAGTGCGACCCGGAGTTCGAGGCCTTCCTCTTCGAGGTGCTTTCCGACTTCACCGTCTCGGTCCCGGAGCTGGGGACGATGAGGGCCCGCCAGGTACCTGTGGTCGTGCTGACCAGCAACAACGAGCGCGAGCTGTCCGACGGGCTCCGGCGCCGGTGTGTCTACCTCTTCATCGAGTACCCAAGTGTCGAGAAGGAGCTCCGCATCATCCGCTCCCGGGTGCCGGAGGCGCCGGCCAGACTGGCCGCCGAGGTGGCTCGGGTGGTCGCCTTCGTGCGCTCGATGGACCTCAGGAAGCACCCGTCCATCGCCGAGACGCTGGACTGGACGCGCGCGCTCCTGGCCCTGGGCGCGACGAGGGTCGACGACGGCCTCGTCGGCGAGACGGCCTCCCTCCTCCTGAAGAACCGGGAGGACCTTGCCCTGCTGAGGAAAGCGGTGGCCGCCGGCGGGTGGGTGGCGGAGGCCTTCGAGCGCTTTGCGGCTCCTCCGGACCAGGCGGCCGGCGCCGGCCGGGGGAAGAGCGGCGGGTGATACGGCGCGACCCCGCCGCCGGGCTCGAGGAGAACCTCGTCCGCTTCGTCCACGTCCTGAGGCGTCTCGGGGTCCCCGTGAACCCGGCGGAGTCCGTCGACGCCCTCACCGCCCTGGGACTGGTGGACCTCACGGAGCGGCGGCAGGTCAAGTCGGCCCTGCGGGCCACCCTCGTGAAGGGTGAGCACCACCTCCACCTCTTCGACCTCGCCTTCGACCTCTTCTTCCTGCCCCCGGAGGAACTCCAGGCCCGTGTCAGGGAGCGCCGCGAGGCCAGGTCGGCCCGGGAGGCCGAGGCGAGGGAGGCGGGCCGGGAGCTCCGCTTCCAGGGGGAGCCGTTGGACCTCACCCCGGAGCAGCTCGAGACCTACACGCGGTTGGGAGAGCTGCAGAAGGAGCGCCTGAAGGACTTCCTGGCCGAGTCGTCGGCCGGCAGCAAGGTGGACCGCAGCTTCCAGCCGCTCATCGAGAGCATCGTCCGCGGCCATCTGGAGCGGTGGCGCCGCAAGCTCGGTGTGAAGCGCCGCCGCACCGAACACCTGACCGGTGACGAGACCCTCGACATGGTCATCGAGGGGACCCTCGACGGCCGTGGGGCGGCGGGCGGCGGAGATCCGCTCCTGCACATGGACATGAAGGACATCTCTGACGCCGACTTCCCGCGTGCCGCGCGCCTCGTGGGACGGCTCGCGCGGCGGCTGGCCACGCGCCTCTCGCGGCGCTACCGGGAGTCGCACAAGCGGCGCCGGCCCAACCTCCGCCGGACCATCCGGTCCAACATCAAGCACGGCGGCGTCCTCTTCGACCTCCGCTACCGGGAGAGGAGGGTCGCCCGCCCGCGCCTCGTCCTGGTGTGCGATGTCTCCGGCTCCATGGCCCGCTACACGGCCTTCATCCTCGAGTTCATCTTCGGCCTGGCCTCGGCGGTGAGGGGGGTCGAGACCTTCGTCTTCTCCGAGGAGCTCGAGCGCATCACGCCGAGACTGGCGGCCGGGACGGAGCCGTCGGCCCGCCCGGTGGGGCAGGCCGCTGCGCCCGCGCCCCTGCCGGACCCTGGGGTCCTGGCCTCGGAGATCATCCGGCGGAGCCGTGTGTGGGGGAAGGGCACGGACCTCGGTCGGGCCCTGGAGACCCTCGTCACCGAGCACCAGCACCTCCTCACCCGGGACGCCGTGGTCATCGTGGTCAGCGACACCAAGACCCTCGGCGCCGACAGGGCCGCGGAGCTGCTCGGCCGCATCAGGCCCCGCGTCCGGGATATCATCTGGCTCAACACCCTTCCGCAGGAGGAATGGAACGACCACCGCACGGTGGCCCTCTTCGCCCGACATGCGGGTATGTACGAGTGCTACACCCTCGCCCACCTCGAGCGGGTCATCCGCCTGGGGGTGGGGCGCAACGTCAGACCCCGCTGAGGGTCGAGGCTGTCGGCCGCCCGCTCCTCCTCCCGGGCGGCGGGACACCGTCCTTCCTCTTCCTTTGCCGGTGAGGAGTCCGGTCCGCAGACCGGGTTTGCCTTGACAGACGGCCCGCCTTCCGGTAGAAAGTCTCTGGGCGGTGTGCTAGTGTGCTAGTACACTCGAACATAAGGGGTGCGGCCGGACCGCTGTTCCATGTGAGACCGACGGCCGGGGTGCCGATCTACAGTCAGATAACCGGACAGGTGAAGAGCCGGATCCTCTCCGGGTCCTTGAGGCCCGGCGACCAGTTGCCTTCGGTCCGGGAACTGGCCGTCCGGCTTGCGGTGAACCCCAACACCGTGGCCCGCGCCTACCAGGAGCTCGAGCGGGAGGGCTGGGTCCGGACGGAGCGCGGGCGGGGGACGTTCGTCGCCGACCGGCCGCCGGTGGACGGAAGGTCGGCCCGGGAACTGGTCGGAGAAAAGATGGAGCTGCTCTTCCGGGAGGCCCAGGACCTGGGCCTCGACCGGCAGACCCTTGAGTTCCTGCTCCGGCAGAAGCTGGACGAGCTGTGGGCAGGTGCGGGAGGTGCCGATGACCGGTCCGATGACGGACGGACATAGGCGCAACGACCTGAAGCAGGACGATCAGAGACAGGGGGCCGCCCGGGACGCCCCTCCTCTGGCGGTGAGGACCTGCGGTCTGACCCGCCGGTTCGGGGAGCTCACCGCTGTCGACAGCCTCGACCTGGAGGTGCCTGAAGGCAGCCTCTTCGGGCTCCTCGGCCCTAACGGGGCCGGGAAAACGACCACCCTGCGCATGCTCCTCGGCCTGCTGGCTCCGACGGCCGGGACGGTGGAGATCCTCGGGGGGCCCGTGAACCCGGGACGCCTGGCCCGGGTGGGTTACGTCTCCGAGGAACGGGGCATGTACGGCTACATGACCGTCGAGGAGATGGTCGGCTTCACCCGCCGGTTCTACTCGACCTGGGACGACCGGGCGGTGAGGGACTACCTCGACCTCTTCCGCCTGCCGCGCCGGACCCGCGTCGCCGACCTCTCCCACGGGATGCGGAGCCTGCTCGCCCTGACCCTCGCCCTGGGACCGCGGCCGGACCTTCTCATCCTCGACGAGCCGACCGAGGGCCTCGACCCGGTGATGCGGCGGGAGTTCCTGTCGATGCTGGTCAAGGAGATGGCCGGCACGCGGCGGACCCTGCTCTTCTCCTCGCATGTCCTCAACGAGGTCGAACGGATCGCCGACACGGTGGCCATCATCAACCGGGGCCGCCTGGTCATGACCAGGTCGGTCGAGGAGATGCGGACCAACGAGAAGAGGGTGCGGTTCGTCCCGCAGCGGCGAATGGACCCCAGGGAGCTCGAAGGACCGGGCGTGAGGCGGGTCGAGCGCGAGGGTTCGGGCTTCGTCCTCACCGTGACCGACGACCTCGACGCCGTCCTCGCCCGCCTCTCGACGGTGCCGCACTTCGTGCTGGAAGTGATGGACCTCGACCTGGAGGAGGTCTTCTTCGAGTACGTGAAAGAGGGGGGAGGCTCACGTGAGGACCGCGGCTGACCGGGCCTTGGTCTGGAAAGAGCTCCGGGAGAACCGGTGGAAACACGTCGTCGGCGCCGCCGTGCTCGTGGCGACGGCCGTGGCCGTCGCTCTCCTCTTCGACTTCGTGCGCGAGATGCTCCAGGGGCTTCTGCTGGGAGGGGGCGAGGGTGTGCTGCCCCCCGCCCTGGAGCAGATCATCGAGGCCCAGCTCAGGAGCTATTTCGTCTATGCCTGGAGCAACTGGTACGGGAAGAACCTCTACCAGGTCGCGGCCGTCCTGGCCATCGTCCTGGGCATGGGGCTCGTGGCCGCCGAGAGCGGCAATAAGACCCTTTCCTTCCTTCTGACCCGACCGGTCAGCCGCCGCCGGGTCCTGGCGGTCAAGCTGGGAGTCGGGGCCGCCGCTCTCGCCGTCATCATCGCCGTCTCGAGCCTGACCTTGGTCATAGCCAGCCACCTCGGTGGGCATGAGCTTCCGGCCGGCCGCTTCATGCTCGGCACCATGGGCGCCTGGGCCGGGTCCACGGTGATTTTCACCGTGGCGGCCCTGATGTCGGTCCTCTTCTCCGACCAGGTCAAGGCCGGGATGGCGGCGGCCGTGGTGGCCGTCGTCATGTCCGTTCCCAGCTGGGTCCCTTCCCTGCGCTGGCTGTCCGTCTACCGGCACATGCAGGGTCTCTCGGTCATGATGCGCGGAGAGCCGGACTGGGTCGCCTTCGCGGCGCTGCTCGCGGCGGGTGCAGGGCTCGCTCTTGCCGCCGTCCACCTCTTCGAGAGGAGGGATGTGACATGACAAAGGGCAAGGACGACATCCTCCTGGCGACCACCGACCTCCGGACCGAGTACGAGGTTCTGGGCATGGTCCGGGGGTCGTGCCTGAGGGCCAGGCACTTGGGGCAGGACATCGTGGCCGGCCTCCGCAAACTCGTCGGGGGCGAGGTCACGGAGTACGCGGCCCTGATGAAGGAGGCGCGTGAGGAAGCCCTGAGGCAGATGATCCAGGAGGCCAAAGACCTCGGGGCCAACGCCATCGTCGGCATCCGCTTCGCCACCTCGACCATCACCACGGGTGCGGCCGAGGTCATCGTCTACGGCACGGCGGTCAGGATCTGACCCATCAAGCCACCGGCTGCGCGGGGGCCCCCGGCCTCCGCGCGGATGACCCGACTGGCCAGGAAAGTGGACTCGGCTCTGGTGCGTATTAGGGATAGAGCGAAGCTGCGGCACCCCGGGTCTGCGGGCTGCGGTCATCCGAGCAGGCTCCCACCGGGCCGTCGTTCTCTGCCCCACAGGGGGCCGCATCGCCGAGGTGCTCACGACATGACGGGGGTGGCCGATGATGACTCCCAAGAGGCGGCCATCGATGCCGGGCTGGCGCAGACAGGCGCAGGCTACGGAAACTCGGCTCCCCTTGGCGGTTGGGTGGGCGAACCGCGTCAGACCGCGATCTGGGGGGCCGTCCTGACGGTCCTGGGCCTCTTCCTGGTTGTAGCGGCGGCTCCGGGCTCCCTTGGTCCGGCTCTGCGGTTCTGGCCTCTGCTCCTCATCGCCGCGGGCGTCGCCGTCATCGCCGGAGCGGCCGGTCGGGGCACGCGAGGTCGCAGCGGCACAGACGGCCGGTCGTCTGCCGACCCGGTCGTGGACTCCGGTCCGAAGGAGGAATGAAGAGTGATCACCGTCGGTCTCCTGTCTCTGGGTCTCACCCTCCTGGCCGCCGGCGTCTGCCTTCTCGCGGCGAACCTGAGCGGCGGGCCCACGGTCGCGCGCCTGGCGGACTTCTGGGGCCTCGTGCCGCTCCTCCTGGGGCTGGAGCTGCTCCTGGCCTCCTACCGTGCCTCCCGGCGGGCTGCGGGCAGGACCCGCGTCCGCCTGCACACCGGGGCCGTGGCCGGCCTGATGGTCGTGGTCCTCCTGGCGGCCTTCGCCAACGTCTCCGCGGCTGTCACCGTCGCCCCGTGGGAGTTCGGAACCTTCCTCGACCGCGACTACAGCCACGTGGCCACTGTCAGCGTCGCCGGCGGGACGGCCGTGGATCCCTCGGTCAGGGCCGTCTGTATCGATGTCCCTCCCGGCGGCATGTGGACCATCACGGGGGCGGATGCGGCCGAAGCCACCGCTGAGTGCGACCTCACCCTGAAAGCGGCAACCGCCAGCCAGGCCCGGGAAGCGGCCGCCGGCGCCGAGCTCAAGATGCGCGTCGAAGGCGGACGACTCCATGTTTGGCTGGAGGTGCCGGGTCACGACCCGGACTTCTCGCGTTCGCCGGTGAGGGTCACGGCCGAGGGAACGATCACCCTTCCCCGCCGCCTCAGCGTGTCGTTCCACTCCACCACGGCGGGGGCCAGCGTGAGCGACTTCGATGGTGACGTGGTCCTCGACACGACCACGGGCAGGGTCGAGGTTCGCCGCATCGGGGGGCGTGTGGCGGCCGACACGTCCACGGGCGACATCCTGGTGGAGGACGTGGCCGGCGACGTCGACGTCGATACGAGCACCGGGTCGGTCGAGGTCGTGCGGGTGAAGGGCGACATCGAGGTCGACACCTCGATCGGCTCGGTCCATGTCGCCGACCCGGGCGGGGACGTGAAGGTCGACTCGGCCACCGGCGACTGCCGCATCACGAGCACGGCTCCCGTGGCCGGCGACTGGCGGGTGGAGACCAACACCGGGAGCATCGATGTGACGTTCCCGACAACCTCCGACGCTTCGGTGTCGGTGCGGACCGACATGGGTCACGTATCCACCAACCTCGGGCTGGCCGTCGCCTCCTCGGTGAGCGCCAAGGCGGCCTCCGGCGTCCTCGGGTCCGGCGAGCATCGCATCGACCTCGAGGCCGGCACAGGCAGCATCACGGTGCACGGGACCGATTGACCGGTCGCGGTGAGGGGTCGGATGCCCCGGTAGTGGGCTGTGTCGTCCTGCTCATCACCGATGTGACCAAGCTCTCGGTGGAGGCCGGGATGCGTGATGACCGGGTCATCATCACCAGCTTCCTCGACGAGGCCCTAGCCGCCGTCGGCGTCATTGCCCGGGACATCCGGACCGGCCTTCTGGTCTGCGCCCCGACCCTGCCGGGCTACAACGTCAGGGTCGAGCGGAGGCCGGGGGCGAACCGAGAGGGAGGTCGTTGAGGTGTTCGAGCACTTCAGTGGAGTCATTCGGTCGGGGGCACTCGTTCCCGTACTGGTGCTGTTGCCCAACCTGGTCTGGATGCTGTGGCCGGCCAAATCGGAAGCCGCTCCCGTCCTGGCCCCGCAGTTGCTCGCCATGGCCGAGAACATCGGCCGTGCGGGGGTTCTCGTGCTGCCGTTCTTCTGGTCCCTCGATCTCAGCCGGAGGTTCTCAATTCCGGTGACGATTGCGATGGGAATGACTCTGGCCGTCTACTATGCCGCCTGGATAAGATACTTCACATCGGGCGCCGACGCGCGGCTCCTCTACGCACCGCTTCTCGGCATCCCCCTACCCATGGCGGTGGCGCCGGCGTTGTTCTTCCTCCTGTCCGCGTACCTGATGGGTTCATACCCGATGCTGATCGCGGCACTGGTATTCGGAGTCAGCCATATCTGGACCTCAGCGTTGAACCTCTGAAGAGGCTGCGGCTGAACTGGCCGGCCTAGTGCCCCGGCCGGGTGGACGAGACGGTCTGTTTCTGCCGCCGCGGGTCTGACACCACCCCCCGGCGGTGGGGCCTTCGCGGGACGCCGCCAGGGGGCCTTCTATCCGGTCCGCGCCGTTGGCCCGGGCCCACTCCCGGAGCGCGCGCTCGAACGCCGAAGAGCCGGGTCTCTCTACACTCTCCTCCCACCACAGGCCGTTGACCACCAGGGTCCACTCCCCCCGGGGCCTCCCCTCGCGCTCGACCCGGGCGTCGATACGCCCGACCAGGCGGTCGCCGTAGAGGATGGGGCAGGTGTAGGGCCCGTATTTCCGCTTCGCAGCCGGGACGTAAGCCTCCCAGGTGTAGTCGAAGCCGAAAATCTCGGCCGTGCGCTTTCTGAGCCAGATGAGGTTGTCCAGCGGCGGCAACAGGCGCACCCCGGGTTCGGGCTCCCACCGGGCCGCCCGGACCAGGTCGTCCACCTCCGAGGCCGGGACGAGGTAAGTGGTCTTCACGCCCTCCACGGCGACGGGCACTATCTCCCCCGCCGCGGCCAGCCGGGCGATGAGGTCCTTCTTCTCCGGGGCGGTGTAGCGGCTCCAGCCGAGGGACCAGTCACGGGGGTCGGCCAGGCCCATGGCCCGGAAGTACTTGAGAGCCAGGGCGTCGCGCAGTTCGCGCTCGGCGGCGGTCCGGTCCCGGGCGGCGCCGCCGACGGCAGAGTCGCCACGAGGGCTCCCGCCCGGCCGGCCGCAGAGCCGGCGTTCCCGCCCAGGACCTCGGGGCCCAGGACCCTCTCGGGCAGGTCGAAGTAGCGGCGGCTCCCCTCCCGGTGACTGATGACCAGGCGCCCGAAGTACCAGAGCCACTCCAGGGCCTGCCTGACCACCCTCGTCCGCGCCTGCCCGTCAGCGTCCCACCAGCCCGAGAGAGTGGCCTTGTCCTCGAAGTCGAGCGACGAGAGGGGACCCTCGGCCTCGATGCGCCTCAGGACCCTCTCCATCACCGGCTCCAGCTCGGCCACCCGGGACCTGTTCTCTCTCTCGGTGTCGGCGAAGCGCACGGAGAAGAGCGGGTAATCCTCCACCGGCACGATGAGGCGGTTACGGGCCAGGACCTCGACCAGCTTCCTCTCCCGGTAGAGGAGAGTGTCGAGGATGCCGGGCCGGTAGTCCTCCACCCGCGCGGCCAGGACGAGATCGTGGCTGCGCTCGAGGACCAGCATCGGATCCACCTGGACATACTCGAGGCGGCGGACGACGTGGAGGGCTCCGCCGGTCCCGGCCGGGGCCGGCTCGTCCCCCGGACAGCGCTGGAGGAGGCCGCGGCGGATGAGGAAACGCCGCGCGGCCTCCCGGCTGACCCGGATCTCGGGCTCGAGGACGAGCCTCGCCGTCACCGTGCCCTCAGCCTCCGAGACCGGCCAGGCTCTGCCAGATGGCGACGAGGTGGGCTGAAGCGGGCCACGGCCGCCGCGAGACGAGCCCGAGCGGGCCCGTAGCCGGCGCCGAAGCGGCCCTCTGGCCGCCCCTCAAGCTCATCAGCCCCTTCAGGGATTCTCCGCGTCAGGGGTGGTTCGTCGCCTCCTCCCCAATCACCTGGCAGGCATTCGACAAGCTCCGGCAGAACCGCCCCGCCCGCCCGTGGGTCTAGACGTCCCGCCGGGTGTAGAGAACTTCCGCCGTCCGGACCACCGCCCGGTAGAGGGGCACACTGAGAGCGATGAGGACGGCGAGAACCACGCCCATGGCCGCCTCTCCGACCAGCCGCAGCCAGCCGTAGAGGGCCACCCCCAACAGGACCGTCAGGCCCATGAAGACCGCCGTGACGAGCATGGAGATGATCACGTTGGTGTTGCTCTTGACCGCCTGCTGGGGGTTCGTCCAGTCGAGCTGTGGCCGCGACATGTCGACGAGCAAGCCGAGGAGGTGGACGACCACCGAACCCGCCAGCCCGGCCAGGGTGGCCAGGACGAGCATGGCCGCCGAGGGGTGGGCGACGATGGCGAAGGCCGCCGTGACCGGGATGGCGCTGACGGCCGAGATGACCATGGAGAAGGCCAGCTTGCCCAGGACCATCTCCTCCGGGCGCACCGGGAGGACCTTGGACAGCCAGAAACTGGCTCCTTCCCTGGAGACACTGGTGCTCGAGGTGGTGTTTATGCCCACGACGAACACCAGGGTGAGGGCGAAGCCCAGGGCCACGTAGAACGGAGCGGCCCCGCCCTCGAGGAGGGCCAGGAGCTGGGCCATTTCGGGGTCAGAAGCGGCCAGGGCCGGGATGAGGAACATCACCGGCACGATGACCGCCCCGGCCAGGCCGTTCATCACCCAGAGGGGCATCCGCATGAAGAGGCGCCACTCCCGCCAGAAGACGGCGCGGATGACGCTGTCCTGACGCACACGGGCCAGGACCGTGTCCAGGGCCTTCTCCCCCACCCCGGGGGCCGGCCGCCGCCTGGCCACCTCCCGGCTGCCGATGAGCCCGGCGTAGAAGAACCGCTCCCCGACCGCCAGGGACAGCCAGAGGGCGGCCGCCGACGTTCCGGCGTAGGCCCCCAGGAAGAGCAGTCTCGGGCCGAGGGCGGCCAGGGTGATGGCCTCGGTGGCCCAGATGGCCGGAGGGAAGGTCCGACCGGCCAGGTTGACCAGCCGTATCTGCCCGGAAACGATCCTGGACAGGTATTCGCCGAGTTCGGCCTCCGGGACCCGGGCGACGAACATCTGGAAGGCGATCACGGCCACCAGGATGAGGAGTCCGGCCAGCACCATGAGGAGGTCGCGGTGGCGCCGGTTGATGAACCGCATGAGGACCAGGGCCACCACCGAGACCATGGCCAGGGGGATGATTGGAGCCAGAAGACCCACGATCAGGACATTGAGCCAGTAGAGGAGCCCGCCCCCCATGACCTGGGCGTAGGCCACGGCCGTGAGTCCGAGCACGAGGAAGGCCATGAAGTACTGGCTGACCAGGATGGTGGCGAACTTGGCCCCCACGATGGTCACCGGCCGCAGGGGAAGAGGCACGAGAAGGTCCAGGTCGCGGGAGAAGAAGAACATCGACAACACCTGGAACAGGCCGAAGAAGAAAATGAGCAGGGCCATGGTGGTCAGGGCGAAGGTGAAGGCCACCTCCGGCTGGCCGAGGACCGCTCCCGAAGCCACGAAGGCCTGGGCCAGCTTGTAGACCAGGGCCCCGAAGAGGACGACCAGGGTCCCCAGGCCCCAGAGGATGAGGATGGGCTCCCACAGGCGTTGCCTCTTGACGATGTACCGGTAGCGGGCGGCGGAGAGGCCGAACGTGGTGTCAAGACTCGTCCGGAGAACGGCGAGGAACTGCGTCACCAGGCCCCATCCTCCCTCTCTTGCTCGGCGGTCAGGTCGAGGAAGATGCGTTCCAGGGTGGTGCCACCGGCCGCGCTGGCCCGGAGTTCGTCCATGGTCCCCTCGGCGATAAGCCGACCGCGATTGATGATGGCGATACGGTCGCAGACCCGTTCGGCCACGTCGAGGACGTGGGTACTGAAGAAGACGGCCTTGCCCTCGTCACAGCGGCGGCGCATGAGGTCCTTGAAGAGGGCCGACGACTTGGGGTCGAGACCGGTGAGAGGCTCGTCCAGGATGAGCAGGGGCGGGTCGGGCAGGACGGCCCCGATGACGGCCAGCTTCTGCTTCATGCCGTGGGAGTAGCTCTGAATGAGGTCGGGCAGGGCGTCTTTCAGGCTGAACATCTCGAGCAGTTCACCCAGGCGCCGGCGCCGCACGTCCGTGGGGACCCCGAAGACATCACCGATGAAGTTGAGGTACTCCAGGCCGGTCAGCTTGTCGTAGAGTTCGGGGTAGTCGGGGACGAAGCCGATGCGGCGCTTGGCCTCCAGGGGGCTTTTCGCCACGTCGACCCCGTCGACGAGGATGGTCCCCGCGTCGGGCTTGAGGAGTCCTACGACCATCTTGATGGTCGTGGTCTTTCCGGCCCCGTTGGGCCCGAGGAAGCCGAATATCTTCCCGGCCGGGACCTCAAGGCTGAGGTCGTCCACCGCCTTGACCTCGCCCTTGAGATAGCTCTTGGAGACGTTCCTGATGGACAGCAAGCTCACTACCTCCCCCGGATGTGCCTCCGCAGGCCCGCGCCCCCGCGCGGGACGGCTCTGGCCCTGACGTCCCCACGCGACGCCGGTGACCGTTGCCGACCACCCGAATACCGCCCAAACCGGACAGGAGAGGTCGCGCCCGGCCCCGCCCGGAGGCTGCCCGTATCGGACAATTACTAGAAGATACGGCCACAGCGGGCGCGAAGTTTCAAACACTCGTGCCTCCCGGCCATCCTCGAGTTCAGGACCGAGGACGCAGAAGCGGTGCTTCCTCCTCCCGGCCATCGCCGGGGAGAAGGTCACGGGTCCAAGGTCTTCATCACCAGGTCGACCAGGGCTTCTTCCGCCTCATGTGGGAGCTCCAGCCGTGCAGATGCACGGCACGGCCGGACTGTCGAGGGAGGACTCTGATGAGCCGCAGGGCCGCGGCACCCTACCGGTCCCGGAGGCCGCCGCGTGACGAGGGGGGCGCGCGCATCGTGCTGGGCCCGGAAGAAAGCCTACCTGAACACTAGGGGTGAGGGGCTCTTGCTCTTCCCAGGCCGCTTCACGGTGCCGGCGGCGCCCCGGGGCGAGCCGGTCCTCCTCGAGGTCGAGGGCCGGCACGGTGAGCCCTCCCGCTGGCGCCTCATCGACCTCCACCCGGCCGAGGGCTACGCGGCCGCCCTGGGCGCGGAGGGCAGCCCCTGGGAGGTGCGCCGGTTCACCCTGCCTGGGAAAGCGGCACGGCGCGAACTCGACTGACTCGGGCCCACCGAGGCGGGCCGTGTTTCCCTCGAGGGCTTCAGCCGGGAGACAAGAGCGCTGGCGGCCCTAGCCGGACCTCTCCGGCGGGCCGGCTCTGGGTTCTGCTTATCCGTCGCCGGTACCGGTGGGGTCGAGTATGGCCTCACGTCCCCTGACCTCGTCGAGCCCGGCGAGCACGACCGTATCCACATGACCGTTCTCAAAGGTGAGCGTGAGGTACAGCGCACCCTTCCCGGCCGGCTCCGGCAAGGTCACGAGCCACTGTCCGTCACCCTGAGGCGTGACCTCGGCCGCTGTCCGGGTACCGTCTCCCGGGGAGTACTCGGCCTCGACGCGGGCGATGCGGTAGGGCTCCAGTGGGGGAAGGGGGTCCTGGCGGACGAGGTAGGTCCAGAAGCCGCCGGAAGTGTCGAGGGGCTCGACGACGAGGTAGCTCTGGCTGAGCTTCCGGCGGAGGTCGAGAAGGCGGCGCCCTGAGGCCTTGCGAGTCCCGTCCACGGTGCCGACTATCTGGCAGACCCAGTCCCGCTCGGGGTCCAGTCGGAGGGTGGCCGAGTAGGTCAGGCCGCCGAGGTGCAGAGCCTCCACCTCGACCACGTCCGTACCGCCGTCGTCACCGGCCGGCACGCAGACGATGCTCACATCCGAGCCGGGGTCCAGTTCGAGCAGGCCCCAGGTCACCGTGACCTCGAGCGGCTCCCCTTCGCGGTAGCCGGAAAGGTCGAAGGACTCGTCGAGCCAGGTGAGCCAGTCGGGCTCGCGGCTCCGGGCGATCTCGGCCCGCAGGGCGTCCACTTCGTGTTCCAACTCGGTGATGCGGGCCGCGGTCTGGCTCTCGAGGCTGACCAGTTCCTTCTTCAGAGCGGCCACCCTGACCAGGGCCCAGGCGTTCAGGAGCAGACTGATGACGAGAGCGACGGCCACGACAATCGCCGCGGTGCGGGTGAGCTGGTTCAATACTGCGTGCACCTCCGCCGAAGGATGGGTCACGCTCTTAGACGCGCCTGCCCGCGGAGAAGTTTCAGCGGGCAGTCGACCTTGCTGCACAACCCTGCCGCTACCCCGTCCTTCACGTAGCGGGCCGCGCTCTCCCCGGCCCGGCGGCCGAGCGGGGCGGAGTATAGGCGCCACACCCAGTTGGGGCCTAGAGCCCGGAGCGGACAGGACCCGGCCCGGCGGCCCGGCCCCGAGAGGGTGACCCGACCTGTCCACTGTTACTGATGGGTTGAGGAGACTAGGTCTGAAAGACAACGTTCTGGCCGGCCGGACCGCGGTGGTGACGGGAGGCGGCCAGGGTATCGGCCGGGAGATCTGTCTGGCCCTGGCCGGGCTCGGAGCCGCGGTGGTCATCGCCGAGCTCTCGGCTGAGGACGGCCTGGCAACTGAGACTCTCGTTGCCCGAACGGGGGGGCGGGCTCTCTTCATCCAGACGGATATGTCCTCAGAGGAGAGCGTGACGGTCCTGGGCGCGAAGGCACGGGAGGCCTTCGGGGCTCCCGACATCCTGGTCAACAACGCCATCCTGTGTCCGGTGAAGCCTGTGACCGAAATGGAGACCGAGCTGTGGGACAGGGTGCTGGCCGTCAATCTCCGCGGGGCCTTCCTCACGGTCAAGGCCTTCCTCCCGGACATGCTGGCCGCGGGGCGGGGGATCATCGTCAACCTCGTCTCCACCGACGCCATGCCCGGTCTCTCGGCTTACATCGCATCGAAGGAAGGCCTGGTCGGCTTCACTCGTTCTCTGGCGCTGGAGGTGGGCGACCGGGGCGTCCGGGTCGTGGCCCTCGGGCCGGGCATGGTCGACACACCGGGTCTGCGCAGGGCCGGAGTGGTTCTGGCCCCTGTCCTGGGCCTCACCGCCGAGGAGTTCTTCAAGGTCTCCATCCACCCGGCCTACGAAGGGCTGATGCCCGCCGCCGATGCCGGCCTGGCCACCGCGTATCTGGTCGCCGAGCTGGCGGATGAGTACCACGGCGAGGTTGTGGACGGCTACACGGTCCTGGAGAGGGCCGGGTACCTCAAGCCACCGGTGGAGGTTCTGGCCGAGGCGGTGAACCCGTCGAGGCTGCCTCCGGAGGCGGCACCTGCGACGCGGCGGCCCGCGACGACACCCTCAGGCCTGCCGGAGGCGGGTTCGGGGGCTTGACCCGAGGCCCGACAGGACCGGTCGTCCGCTCCCCTCGAACGGGCGCTGCAGGGGGCCAAACATCTCTCGAGCTTCATCGCCAGGACCGAAGCCGATTTCGCCTAACTTCCCGTGTTCGCCAGGCCCATGGCCAACATGGGCCTGTGCAGGAAGTCGGGGCAGGGACTGAAGGAATGGAAGAGGACCGCGGCCAGGCTGGAGGCCCTCCTCTCCGGGGGCGAGGGCGTAGCGGCCGGCGACAGCCAGGCTCTGGTCGCCGGCCTCGAAACGGAGGTGCCCGTCTTCGTGCGGCTTCTCGAGGGGCTCATCGAGTACGTCCGCGGTGTCCCCGTGGAGATGGCCCGGTTCACCAGGGACGACGAAACCCTCCGGCAGGTAGCCGAGGACATGGCCCGCGAGGAGCGGCGTCTGGAGGCCCTGGTGCAGGCTTTGCGGGAACTAGGCGCCTAGCTACACCCGGAAAACATCCCACGGCGGATCAGGAACCGCGGGCAGAGGCGGGAGCGGAGGCCCGGACGGCCATCGGACGGAGGCCGTGTACCGGAAGAGGGTGCAGGACCACGCCGCCGGTGACGACTTCCGCGAGCTCGCCCTCGCCCTGGAACTGGAGGCCGCCCCGCTGGCGGAGGCCACCCCCGAGGCCGGCACCACGACCTCGACGAGGTCTTCAACCGGGTTAACGATTTATCCCGCCCGGACCGCTCTCTCGAGTCTTGCCGCAGCCTCCTCCACCACGCTCCGCGGGCAGGCCAGGTTGAAGCGGTGGAAGCCCTCCCCACCGGGGCCGAAGACGTAGCCCGGGTCGGTGGCGATGCGGGCCTCATGGAGCATGAAGCGGCGCAGGGCCTCGTCGTCCACGGCGCCGCCGGGGCCGGCGCCGCCGGGGCTGGCCCCGCCCGGCCCGTCCTGCCGGCCGGCCTTTTCCGGCCTGACCATGCCGCGCCTGCGGGCGAGAGCGCTCATGTCCACCCAGGCGAGGTAGGTTCCTTCGGGGCCCTCCGGCGGGACGAGGCGGACGCCGGGGATGTCCTTGAGGACGCCGGCGAAGAACCGCATGTTCCGGGTCAGGTAGGCGTTGAGCTGTGAGAGGTAATCGTCGCCCTCGCGGAGGACGGCCTCCATGGCCACCAGGCCCAGCACGTTCACCCCGCCCTGGCCGGCCCGGGCCCGCTCGAACCTCCGGCGGAGGCCGGCGTCGGGGATGATGGCGAACGAGGCCGAAAGGCCGGCCAGGTTGAAGCTCTTGCTGGGGGCCATGAGGGTGATGGTCCTGGCCTCCACCTCCGGGGAGAGGGTGGCGGTGGGGACGTGCCGCGACCCGCCGAGGAGGAGGTCGCAGTGTATCTCGTCGGAGATGATGACGCAGTCGTTCCGAAGGCATATCTCGGCCAGGCGCTCGAGTTCCTCGCGGCTCCAGACGCGGCCGACCGGGTTGTGGGGACTGCAGAGGATGAGACCCCTGATGCGGTGTGATTTCCCGGGGAAGCCGGGGGCCGTGCGGAAATGCTCCTCGAGGTCGTCGTAGTCCATCACGTAGCGGACAGGCCCCGGTCGGTCGGCCGGGCCGGCTCCGGGTCGGCCGCGGGTCAGGGTGCCGGTCCCCTCGGCCCCGGGTTCCCTGCGGGCCCCGGCCCGGCTCTCCTCGAGCCGGAGCCGGTTGTACACGAGCCGGCAGCCGCTGTCGGTCACGGCCCGGAAGAAGGGGTAGTACACCGGGGGCTGGACGACGATCTCGTCGCCGACCTCGGCGACGGCCCGGACGGCCGCATGAAGGGCATTGACGACCCCCGGAGTGAAGGTGATCCATTCCTTTTCAATCTTCCAGCCGAAGAAGCGTTCCATCCGGTCCATGACGGCCCGATATAGGGAGTCGGGCGGGAAGCCGTAGCCGAAGATGGGGTGCTCCAGGCGCCTCCGCAGGGCGTCGATGACCGGCTGCGGGCAGGGGAAGTCCATGTCGGCCACCCACATGTCCAGGACGTCGTCCGTTCCGAACAGCTCCTCGTTGAGGTCCCACTTGACGCTGCCGGTGCCCCGGCGGTCGATGACCTTGTCGAAGTCGTAGCGCATTCGTCTGCCTCCTTGTCTTCCAGGCCCGCGCGAGCGTTACTGCCATTAGGCCCGGCGGGTCCGTTTCCCTTCACCAACCCTGAGGCCGCTTCCGACTCGGCCGGTTCCTACAACCGGACGGGTCAACCGAGATGTCGGGGGTTCGGTTAAGACACGGCACCTAAGGAAAAAATGACTATGTGTGGGTGGCGCCGACAGCTAAGTCCGCTGCACCGTCCGGCGCCATGGTTCGCGGACGACGAGGACAAGGCAAGGAGGTAGAGGTCTGTGAGCAGGAAGGTCGTGTATCTTCTCGGTGCCCTCTTGATGGTGGTGGCCGTGGCGACGCCGCTCAAGGCCGGGAGCGCCCCGGCTGAAGTCTGGGTGGACAACGACTACACCCAGCAAAACGCTGGAGGCCACCAGTGGGGCTATGACGCCTTCGCCACCGTCCGGGAGGGCGTCGAGGCCGTGGCTGACGGTGGCACGGTCCACGTGGCCGCGGGGATGTACGATGAGGGTAGCGCCTACTGGTCCATAGCGAAGCCTCTCTCGCTCATCGGCGAGGGGAGCGGCCTGGTGACCATCAACAGGAGCGCCGCCGGGACCTACGGGCTCCACGTAGGCGCGGACAACGTCACCCTCCAGGGCTTCACGCTCATCGGCCCGTCGGCCGTGGAGAAATGGGCCTACGGCTTGAAGATCGAGCACATGGACGGCCTCGTCATCCATGATGTCGCGGTGGTCGACTCAGGGAGGTCGGGCATCGACCTGAACACGGTCTCAGGAGCCGTGCTGACCGATGTGTCGACAGCCGGGAACAAGGGCGCCGGCCTCGCCCTCACCGCGTGTGCCGATGTGGCCGTCACCGGGCTGTGCACCGGTGGGAACGCTTGGAGCGGTGTGGCCATATTCACCTCGGCCGACGGGATAGTCATCAGCGACTCCCTGCTGGCCGGTGAGGAGGGCGCGGGGCTGTATGTCGAGGGCGGCGCTCCGGGTGACTACGGCGGCGTCTTGCTCACCGGGAACACGTTCGCCGAGAACCGCTGCCAGGTGGCCGACCTGGTCGGCGGTGTGCTCGACCTGGAGCAGATCCTCGCCGAGAACACGTTCGACCGGGCCGTGGTGGTCCGCGGCAGCGGCATCAAGGTGCCGGCCATCTTCAGCTCTATACAGGAAGCGGTGAATCAGGCCGCGCCCGGGGACACAGTGGAGGTGCTGGCCGGGACCTACCAGGAGCAGGTCGTCATCAACAAGGACCTGGTGCTCCAGGGTGTCGGGAATCCTGTGATACTGGCCCCTGACTCCCCGGCGGCCTTCACCTTCCCGGAGAGCTCGAAGGCCTGGGAGCCGGTGGTCTTCGCCTACGGGGGAACGGACGAACCGGACGACGGGTCCCGGGACATCTCGGGCCATACGACCATCCAGGTCGACATCCTCGGGCTCACCGTCGACGGTAACGACCGCACCCCGGGGAGCAAACGCCGGGCGGCCGGCATCCTCTTCCGGAACGTCTCCGGTCGGGTCGAGGGTAACGTCATCCGGAACATGAACATCGACGGGCAGGAGACCTTCGGCGTGATCATCCACGGCGACTCCGAGGTGACCGTCACCGGCAACCACATAAGCGGCTGGTCCCGCGGAGGCATCGGGATCCAGGGTGACTTCGGGACCAACGGCAAGGGGCCTTCGCCCGACCCGACGGCCCTGGTGACGGGCAACACCGTGCTCGGACCGGGGATGGATGAGGATGTGACCTGGGCCCCGAACGGCATCCAGTTCGGCTACGGCGCGGCCGGAGAGGTGACGGGCAACGAGGTCTCCGGCTGCGGCTGGCCAGGCCCCGAATGGTCCGGCAGCGGCATCATCATCGTCTGCACCGACGGCGTCCTCGTGGAGGCGAACGAGGTCACCGGGAACGAGACCGGCATCGCCGTGCTGGGGTGGATGTGGGAGTCCCACGGGGCGACGGACAACGACACGGTCATCCGAGGCAACTGGGTCGAGGGCAACACCTACGGGATCTCCCTCCAGGACAAAGCCGTCGACACGCTCATCCAGGGCAACCACGTCCTGGCCAACCTCGAGAACGGCATCGGGCTCTGCAACTTCTACGGTAACCCCCCGACCGGCACGGTCATCACCGGCAACGTCATCGCCGGCAACAACCCGAGCGGGGCCGAGGACCGCGGCGGGCTCTGGGTGGACGAGGATGTGCCCACGGTCAACGCCGGGGGCAACTGGTGGGGCCACGCCACCGGGCCGCAGCACGAGACCCTCAACCCCGAGGGCCAGGGCGACCGGGTCATCGGCGACGTCGACTTCGGGCCGTGGGACCCGGGCCTGATCCACCTCACGGCGCCGACCAGGGTCAGGGCCGGTTCCAGCGCCGAGGTCAGGGCGTGGCTCAGCCTGAGCGACGGTACGCTGATCGAGGCTCCAGAGGAGTTCGAGTTCTCCGCCACCAGGGGCAGTATCGAGTCGCCGGTCCTCTCCGCGGACGGCTACGCCGACACGACCTGGCAGGCCCCCTCAGGTTCGGGACGGACCACCATATCCGCGGCGGCGTGCGGTCTGGCGGTTGAGACGCAGGTGCAGACCTATGTGCCCGCTCCGCCTCCGCCTCCGCCCGAGCCGGAGCCTGAGGAGCCGGAGGAGGTCCCCGTCACGGTCGAGGTCCCGGAGTCGGTGTATCCCGAGCCCGTGACGCTCACGGTCTCTCCCGCGGACGGCCCGCCGGACACGGCCGGTTTCCAGGTCGTCGGGGAGGTCTACGACATCGAACTGACGGTCACCGCGACCGGCGACCCGGTCGAGGACCTGGAGCACACCCTGACCATCGTCTGGCACTTCACCGCGGAGGACCTCGCCCAAGCGGGAATCACCGACCCGGCCCTTCTCCGCATCTGGTACTGGGACCTCAGCGCTGAGCCGCCCTGCTGGGTGGCCCTCCCGACGGTGGTGGACGAGGCGGCCGGGACCCTGACGGCGGCGGTCGACCACCTGACGCCCTTCGCGGTGATGGTCGACCCTGACTTCCCGGCCCTGCCCGACGCGGCCGGCCACCTGGCCGAGGCGGAGATCCTGCGTCTGGCCAGCGTGGGGGCTGTCAACGGGTTCGAGGACGGCACCTTCCGACCCGACCTGGCCGTGACCCGGGCCCAGTTCGCCAAGTTGCTGGCCAGGTCGCTCGGGCTCGAGCCCGGGGCGGCCGTCCCCGACGCGTTCGCCGACGCCGAGGACGTTCCCGATTGGGCTCTGCCTTGGGTGTCGGCCTGTCTCCGCGAGGGCATCATGATGGGGTCGGACGGGCTCCTGCGTCCGAACGACACCATCACCAGAGCCGAGGCGGCGGCCATGGCCGCGCGGGCTCTGGACCTGGCGGTCGGCGGAGCCGACCTCGGCGCCCTCTTCGCCGACGCGGAGGCCATCCCGGACTGGGCTGAGCCCTGCGTCGCCGCCGTCGTCGAGGCCGGGGTGATGGAAGGGATGCCGGGCGGAGTGTTCGACCCGTCCGGGACCCTGACCCGGGCCCGGGCGGTGAGGATCCTCTCCAGGGCCATGGACGTCAGATAGAGGAGCGTGGCCCGACCGGCCCGACGGCGGCGGCCAGGCCGCCGCCGCACGGCCGCCGGCGGTGCCATGTGAGGGGGAGGGGGACACCGGTGTCCCCCTCCCCCTTGGCTCGGTTCCCCAGGGGAGTCCCCGGTAGGGAGCAGGCCGCGGCGAGGAGAGTCGCCTTGGTCTCGCCGCTACTCGCCCCCAAGGCGACCGGGGTCCTTGCCCCTGGAGGCCAGGAGCGAGTCGAAGCCCCTGTTGGCCGCTTCGTTATAGATCTCCGGCGAGACGAGCGGGCGAGCCAGAATCTCTTGGGTCTCCGGACTCAGGCGCCCCTCCTTGACGAGTTCTGCCCCGGCCCGACGTAGGGCCTCATAGAACCAGTCGAAGGGGCCGCCTGGAGAGTAGCGGCGCCCGAGGGCCTCGCCGGCCGGGACCAGGATGGTCGCGGCCGGACCGCGACCCTCGGTGAGCTGGCGGAACTGTTCCACGAGGCTCCGGAAGTGGTCGCGCTCTGGAAAGCCGCAGTTGGAGACGAGCACCAGGCGGGGGAACCGTGCTCCTCTCCGAAGATTGTGGGTGGTGAGCCGGCCGCGCCGCACGAGATACGGGTCGAGCAGGGGAAGCGTCCGCTCCAGGAGGGCCTTGAGCTTGGCGGCCATCCCGTAGTGGTAGAGGGGGGTGGCGAAGACGGCGTAGTCCGCGGCCTGGAACCTTTCCAGGACGCCGGCCATGTCGTCCTTCTGGCAGCAAACGCCCGGTGTCGCGGTCCAGCATGTGAAGCAGCCCTGGCAGAAGCCGATGTCCAGGTCGCGCACGATGAGGGTCTCCACTCGGGCTCCGGCCTCCCGGGCTCCCTCGAGGAAGGGCGTGAGGATGGCGGCGGTGTTGCTCCGCACGCCCCGCGGACTCCCGTTCAGAGCCAGGATGTGCGTCATGGGTCTCGCCTCCGGTCCGGGTCATGGGACGGGTCCCATGAAGGTTGCCACTGGGCCGTCAGGGTCTGGCGCCGGTGGTCTCGACCTTCGGGGTTGTTCTCCACGCCGGCGAACTCCTGCCGGGGGGCGCAGCGGACGGGCGAGGGCGGTCACGCGGGCCTTCACGGTCGCCCACCGTCAGCTGTTGACGGTGGGAGGGGCCTATAATCGAGACGGGGCCCGCGTTGAAGAGGCTGGGCTCTCTCATCCCCGTGAGGACTTTCGGCGGGAGGCCAAAAAGGCTGGCGAGCGAGAGGAGGCATCGGCTGAGTCGCGATGTCATCGAGGGGAGACACCATGGACCCTGAGCTTCTCCCCGAGGGGGAGCGAGTCCCTCGGGACGATGGCGGAGAGGGCGGCGAAGAAGGCTTTGATGAAAGGGAGGACGACCGACCGGAGGCCCACGAAGACGAAGACCTCATCCAGGTTGCCCTTGCCGAGCTGTCGGACGCGAGCCTCTACACTCTGGCCGAAGAGCTCTCGCTGGAGGTGCCCGGCTTTCGCCCAGGCCGGGTCCCCCGCCCCCTCCTCCTTACCCACCTCAGCCGGTCCAGGGACTGCACACCAGGTCTCATTCTCGACGCCTACCTCCGCGAGCACGACGAGGTGGGCCGGCTGATAGCCCGAAGCAGTCTCAAGGACCTGAAGGCCAGCCTGCCTGGCCTGGTCGCCCGGTTCGGGAAGCTCCCGGTGGTGCTTTGGCTCGACCTCGACCAGCGCAAGGGGGCCAACCGCCTGGCCCTCAGACTCAAGAAAGGGTGGCTGGACGACGCGGAGCAAGAGGCGACCGGTGCAGTAGCCGGCCGTCCCGCACCTTCCCAGGGCGACAGGCCCACGGGTGGCAAGCCCCGGCCCTCTCCGACCAGCCCCTCCCCTTCCAGCGCCTCCGCGCCCATGGCCGGCTCTGCTTCCAAGCACCAGGCCGAGCTCGCCCGCCTCAAAGACCGGCTGCGGAAGCTCGAAAAGGAGAAGAAGCAGGCCCAACGCGAAGCCGGGGAGGCCGGCCGCGCCCTCGGCGAGCTCAGGAAGCGGGTCGCCGAACTCGAGGAGAGGCTGGCCTCGGCCGAGAAGCTGTCGGAGTCCCAGGGCCCGGTGGTCGTAGAGACATCGGCCGCCTTGGCCCGGGACCAGCGTCTGGAGGCCGCCCACCGTCAGATCGAACGCCTAGACCGGGAAGTGGAACACCTCCACCGGGAGAACGCCGCTCTGCACGACGCCCTCGAGCGGGAGAAGGAGAAGACGGCCCGTCTCGGCAAGCGCCTCGACAGGGTCGCCCTGGAGGGTCCGTCCGGGTCCTTCAAGGCCTGCCTCTCCTTCCGCTACATCGGGCCCGACGGACGTTTCGACCTCCGCGGGGGCTACAGGCTCCTGGTTCCCGCCTCGCACGTCCACCGGCTGGACCTCACCGACGGCGACCTGGTGGAGGTGACCATCGTCCCGCCCGACAGGGTCGAACTCGAGGTCCTGGACAGACGTCCCCGCCGAGAGGTTCTCGGCTACGTGGAGCGGTACTCTCCCGACACCTGGAAGGTGGTCGACGTCCAGGGTGAAGAGGTGGGGTGGGTCGGCGATGAGGAGGCCCGGGCCCACGGCCTCGCCGACGGGGACCCGGTGACGGTGATGCGCCCGGAGCTCACCCGCGAGGGCGAAGGTCGGCCGAGGCTGCCCAGGGTGAGGGTCCTCAGGGTCCACCGCGAGGTCCGGGCTCCGACCCCTGAGGAGGCGAAGGCCGAACGGCGGTCCGTCGGAGGCCGGCGCTCGGGCCGCGCCCGGCGGAGGAGGCTCAGCCGCGAGGCCGCGCCGCACGGGCGGTTCAGAGAGCTCGGACGGCCGCTCTCCGGCAAGAGGGTCCTCGTCGTGGGAGGCGACAGTTTCCACGCCACCTACCGCAGGATTGTCGAGAGACTGGGGGGCAGCTTCGACGCTCTCAAGGCCGGCGACACCGGCAGGGCCGAAGCCAAGGCGATGGCCGCCGACATCGTGGTCGTCATGACCGGCTATGTGTCGCACAAGGTCAACGGCCGCGTGCGGCACTCTCTCGAGCGGGCGGGGCGGAAGGAGCGGCTGGCCCTGGCCAACTCGACCGGACACCGGGGTCTCCTCAAGGCCCTGAGGCCGTTCTTCCGGCAGAGGGGGGCGTGACCGCGTCCGAGGTGGAGGCAGCGGAGGCGATGGTACGGGCCGAAGGGGAGGCGTGATATGGGCGTGAACACCACCCGTGGGGGTAGCGGTGGCGACGAGGCGGGCGTGCCGTGTGACGGTGGACGTAGGGCGAGAGTAGACATGCACGACGCGGTCGTGTCTGTTTCCCGCCGGCAGGGGAACGAAGACGGCTGGCCAACTAGCTCGGCGACGTGTGACACCGATGGCCAAAGGGTATGCGAAGCTCCGTTTCGGTCCTGTAACGGTCGTCCCGGGGACGCCCTCGAGCGTGTTCCCGAGGTGCACCAGTCTTTACGTGGACGGGGGCCGCGAACGGGCCGTCATCGACCCGGGGGCCGGACCCGAAGCCCTGGCCGAGACCGTCGGCTGCGTCGACCTGGTCTTGAACACCCACTACCACTTCGACCATATCTGGGGGAATCACCTCTACCGTTCCGCCGCCGTGGCCTTGAATCCAATCGAGCGGAACTGCTTTCCCGACCTCGAGGAGGTCGGTTCGCGTCTCGGCATCCGGGAGGTTTACGGAGGTGAGGGTGTCAGGGAGTGGGTCGAGGCCGTGTCAACAGCGGCAGGAGAGAGAGCCGGCGCACCCGGGGCACCCACATCGGCGACCTCGGTCGCCCCGCCAACGGCGGCGGCGCCTTTCACCCCGGCCTTCCGCCCCGAGTGGTGGCTCTCCACCCGTACGCCGGCTCGGGCCTATCCCTACGGGGAGTTCACAGTGGGCTCCGCACGCCTGGTGATGATCCACAGCCCGGGGCATACAGCCGGTTTCGCCTGCCCCTACTTCCCCGACGAGGGCCTGGTCTATACGGGGGATATAGACCTCACCAGCTTCGGACCGTGGTACGCGGGCTCCGACGGTGACATCGAGGCCTTCGTCCGCTCGGCGCGAGCCCTTCTCGACCTCGACGCGGAATGGTACCTCACCGGGCACCAGGAAGGCCTTCTGAGGCGGGCGGAGTTCGCCGAGCGCCTCGAGGAGTACCTGGGGGTGATAGACGAGCGCGACCGGCGGGCCCTTGACCTCCTCGCCCAGGGGCTGGCTCCCGAAGAGCTCGGCGGTGGAACGCACCGGCATCGACCCCGCCACGGTCGACGACGTCTACGCCGGATGCGCCAACCAAGCTGGAGAAGACAACCGGAACGTGGCCCGGATGGCTGCGATCCTACCCGGTTTTCCTTTCAGCGTACCCGGGGTCACCGTGAACAGGCTATGCGCTTCGGG
>ENA-OSAE01000239-OSAE01000239.1-marine-sediment-metagenome-genome-assembly--contig:-NODE-239-length-33532-cov-41.183469_pt1 | contig 33532 bp, 30 predicted proteins | sample MGYA00237870_ERZ529317 | MGnify/ENA primary metagenome ERZ529317 (study PRJEB26369, sample SAMN03142812) | marine sediment metagenome | biome: marine; feature: borehole; material: sediment... | reverse complement strand
ACGGTCAAGCAGTGGCTGGTACCGGTGGACAAGAAGCGCAAGAGCGAGCTGTTCCTGCATCTGCTGGCGGAGCGGCGCTGGGGGCAGGTGCTGGTGTTCGTGGCCACCCGCAGGTCCACCCAGGCGGCGGCCCGCCGTTTGGGCCGCCCGGTGCGGGCCCTGCTTTCCCCCCAGGAGGCGGCGGCGCTGGAAAAACTGGCCCAAACTGCGGAGCGGGTGCTAGAAGAGTCCACCCCGGTGTGCCGGGACTTGGCCGCCTGCTTGGTCAACGGGGTAGCCTTCCACCACGCGGGGCTACACCCTGCCCAGCGGCGACTCGTGGAGCAGGCATTTCGGGAGGGGGTCCTGAAAGCCGTCTGCACCACCACCACCCTGGCCGCAGGGGTCAACCTGCCCGCCAGGCGGGTCATCATCCGCGACCTCCGCCGTTACTACCCCGGGCTGGGGGCGGGGTGGATCCCCACCCTGGAGTTCCACCAGATGGCCGGCCGGGCCGGCAGGCCGGGCCTGGACCCCTACGGGGAGGCAGTGGTGATCGCCAAAGGAGAAGCAGAGAAGGAGGAACTCTTGACCCGTTACCTCCTCGCCCCCCCGGAGAAAATCACCTCCCAGCTCGCCCGGTCCGGGAACCTGCCGGCCTACTTGCTGGGGGCGATCGTGGCCGGCTACGCGCACTCCCTCCCCCAGGTGGTGGAGTTCTTCTCCCGCACCCTGCTCGCCCGCCAGTACGGCCTGGAGGAGCTGCGGGGGGCGTTGGGGAAATCCCTGGAATTCTTGCTGGCGGAGGAGCTGGTGCGTTCCTGGCAGGGGGGGCTTTATCCCACCCCGTTTGGGGAGCTGGTGGCCAAGCTTTACATCCACCCCCTGTCGGGGGTGGTATTGCGGGCGGGGCTCCGGCAGGCAGCCGGGAAAGCCCCTGGGGAGCTGGCATTACTGCACCTTCTAGCCCACACCCCGGACATGGAGGGGTTGCGGTTGCGGCAGGCGGAGGTGGAGAAACTGACCGAGGTGGCGGCCGAGGAGGAGTTCCTGCTGCCGGTGCCGGGGCCGAAGGAACCCTCCCACCGGGAGTTCCTGGAGGAAGTAAAGGTGGCCCTGGCCCTGCGGGCTTGGATAAACGAGGCCTCTGAGGCGGAGCTGGAGGAGAGGTTCGGCCTGGGGCCGGGGGACACTTATCGGCTGCGGGAGGAGGCGGCCTGGCTCGCGTATGCGGCGGAGCGACTGGCCGGGCTTTTCCAGCTCGGGGTGGAGGGGCTGGTGGGGCTCAGGATGCGGCTGCGGTACGGAGTGCGGGCGGAGCTGCTGCCGTTGGTCCAGCTCACCGGGGTGGGGCGGGTGCGGGCGCGGGTGCTGTTCGAGGCTGGGTTCAAGGGGCCGGAGGAAATTGCCCGCCGCAAGCCCGCCAGCCTGGCTCGGCTCCCGAGCTTCGGCCCCGCCTTGGCCAAGCGGGTGTGGGAGGAGGCCCGCCGGCTGGCCCGGCTCGCCGGGGACAAGCCCTAGGGCCCTCCTCCCCCTACCCCTGTGCCTGTGAGGCAAAGCAGCGAACCGACGGGGGAATGTAGCCTACATTACAGATTCTAACTGCACTTTGGTGCTATAATGACCTGACAAGTGTGAGGGTTTTCCCCGCCACATGTCCTCACACTGCGGGAAACCCGACCCGGCGGGGAAGAGAGGAGGCGACGGTGAAAAAGAGCTTCACGATTCTGCTGGTGCTGATGGCAACCGCGGTGTGGGCTCTCCCCCAGGGGATCGTGTTCATCCTGGACGCATCCAATTCCATGAACCAAGCACTGCCGGCCGGGGAAACCAGGTTCCAGTGGGCCCAAAGGGCGTTGACCTTGGTGCTTGAGGAACTGCCCCGGGACCAGCCGTTCGCGGTGGTGGTGTTCGGCCACCGGGTATCCCGGGAACACGAGGACGAGAGCTGTCGCGACATAGAACTCTTGGTCCCCTATGGCGCTCATCCCGAGCGCGGCCCCATCATCAGTCGGGTGCAAGGGCTGGTGGCCCAGGGGAAGACCCCGCTGGCGCGGGCCCTCAGGTTCGCCGCCGGGGTGGTGGACGAGCCGCTGCGGCTGGTGCTGCTGACTGACGGGGAGGAGACCTGTGGAGGGGACCCCCTGGCGGCCGCCCAGGAGATCTGCGCCGGGGGCACTACCCTGGACGTGGTGGCGGTCGGGGTAGAGGCCGAGGTAGCCGCCTTGCTGGGGAGCCTGGCCAGGACCTGCGGCGGCCGGTTCGTGGTCACCCAGGACCCGGCGGAGCTGCCCGCCCTGTTCCGCCAGGTGGCCATCCCCACCCCACCCCGCCCCCAAATCCCGGCGGCTTACCGCTGCTATCAAGTGGACAACGTGATCTGGGGCAGCGAGGGGGACGATGTGCTGGTGGGGACCCCGGGCCGGGACCTGATCCTGGGCCTGGGGGGAGATGACCTGCTGATCGGCCTGGGAGAGAGCGACATCCTGGTCGGCGGCCCAGGCGACGACGTCCTCCAGGGTGGGGAGTGCAATGACCGCCTGGAAGGTGGCCCGGGGAACGACCGCCTGCTCGGCGGGCCCGGCGATGACCTCCTCCTGGGAGAAGACGGCAATGACTCCCTGGAGGGGGAGGAGGGGAACGACCAACTTCTGGGCGGGCCCTGCAACGACAACCTGCTCGGGGGCCCGGGATGTGACCAACTGGACGGTGGCCCGGGGAACAACTTCGTCTACGACGTGGACCAACCCTGTGAGCCCTGTACACCCCAGCCCGTCCGCTGCGGGCGGGTGCCGCCTGCCCCCGCCCCTTGCCCCCCTTATCCCTGCACCCCCGAGACCGCGGCCAAGGTGGTGGACGAGGGCAGCTCCATCCAAATCCGGGCCCTGTGGGAGGATCCGGATGGTGACCCGGTGACGGTGCGTTGGGAAATCCTGTCCGGCGGAGGGAGCATCGCCGATCCCACCGCCGCGGTCACCACTTACTGCGCCCCGTGGGTCAGTGAGTGCGCGGGCCGCCCGGTGGAACTCCTGGTCACCGTCACCGATGCCTGCGGCGCTTCCTCCCAGGACCGGCTGTGCCTGTGGGTGCGGAACATCAACCACCCCCCAACCGCCGATGCCGGGCCGGACATCACCGTGCGGGAAGGGGAGACGGTCCAGCTCACCTGCTCGGCCTCTGACCCCGATGGGGACCAGATCACCTACTGGTGGGAGGTCCAGTGCCAGCGGGGCAGCCTCTCCGACCCCTACGCCCTGCACCCCCTGTTCACCGCCCCCCTGACGGATCGCTGCGAGGGAGAGGACATCGTGCTCACCTTGGTGGTGCGCGATGCCTGTGGGGCCGAGGCGCGAGACTCGCTGGTGGTCCACGTGGAGAACGTGAACCAGGCCCCGTGGGTAGACGCCGGGCCGGACCTGGAGGTGCCCGAGTGCGGCCAGATCATGATCCTGGCCCAGGCCGGGGATCCAGACGGTGAGCCCCTGGCGGTGTGCTGGGAGATCGTGGAAGGCGGCGGGGCCCTGAGCGGGACCAACACCCTGTGTCCGGTGTTCACCGCCCCCCAAGTCTCCGGCTGCCAAGAAGTGGTGGTGCGCATCCGGGTCACGGTCACCGACCCCTGTGGGGGCACCGCCTCCGACGAAGTCTGCATCCGGGTCTACAACCTGAACCAGCCCCCGCGGGTGGAGGCAGACCCATAATGGGGAAGTCCTGAAGACGGGGAAAGGGGCCGCTCCCCGGCGGCCCCTTTCGTTTGCTCCCAGCGTCCCGGCCGAAAAACCTAGGAGGTCAGAACGAAAAATCCCAGCCCAAGTCCAGGGTGAGAGTCCCCCCCAGGGGGTAATCGAGCTCCACCTCCAACACAAAGTTGGCCAGGAGCGGCAGGGAGGTGGCAAACGTAAACCGCGACAGCCCCAGGAACCCCCCGGTGGTAGAGAAGTAGACCGTGAACTCCCCCGTGTAGTCCTGCCCACAACAAGCCGGCCCACACACGTGCACCCTCAGGTACTCGAATTCGTCCTCGGAGAAGCCCAGTGTTCCCGGGGTGAAGGCGGTCTTGGACTCTAGGTAGTTGCACTCGGCTAGCTCACAGCGGATTTTGAACCCCTGGATGGAGATCGCCTCCAAGATGCGGCGGTCCACTTCGAACTCGATGTCTCCATACAGGGTGAAGCAGGCGTCCACAGGGAAATCCAGGTCCGGCTCGACGCTGATTTCCTTCCCCTCTGGGGTAAAGCGCACGTTGAAGTCCAAGGAGATGCAGCCGGGACAGAAGGCCACGTCTCTCAACCAGAGGTCCAAGTACTCAAACCCGGCGGCCTTGGAGAAGGTGAGGGTGCCGGAGAGGTAAAGGTCGCAGCAGGGGGAGATATCGGAGAAGGTGACCGTCAGGTCCTTAAAATAAACTCCGTAGCAGCAATCGGCGAACTTGACCGTGGCGGCGAACGGGGGGAAGTCCACCCGCCAAACGTACTCCAAATAGGCGGGGCCGGTCTGGACACAAGCATTGGAGGGGTAATAAGGGTAGACCCAATGCTGGATGGTGCCGGTGAAGGTGACGCCACCGAAGGGGATGCTCACCGTGCCCAGGAAATGCTTGTAGGCTGGCAGGGTGGGGTCGAACTCCAGCCGGGCGGTGGTGGCGATGATCCCCCACATCCCGGCGGCCTCCAGGATCTGAGAGTTAAAGCCGCTTGCGGTGAGGCCGGAGATGGAGGTGAACCGCCAATTGGCCACGTAGTATTCCAGCTGTAGCTCGCTCTCTTCCAGCCCCAGGGTGGGGAGGACGTTCAGGGTGCCGGTCCAGCGGCCGGAGAAGTCGGCCCATCCCCCCAGGGCCACCGCCAAAAAGACAATCAAAGCCACAACCCATTTGGCCATCATCTACCTCCTTGGACCGGAGTTATGTTCTGCGAATCGAGGGCTGGAATTGATCCCGCAGGCGTGGTGGCGGAAGGGAATTGGTAAGTGATCTGGATTACTACTCTGGTCCCCAGTGAAAACAAGTTTTATACTGGCCCCGGAGGTGGCAGCATGGCCGGGGCCAGGTGCGTGAAAGAGCTGGTGGTGCGGACCGAGAACCGGGTGGGCTTGGTGGCGGAGATCGCCAGGATCCTCTCGGACATGGGGATAAACATCCTGGCGGTGCAGGTGGAGGTGGTGGGGGAGGAGGCGCTGGTGCACCTGCTCACCGACGCCCAGCTCTACGCCCGGGATGCCCTGCGGGAGGCGGAGTTCTCCCTGGAGGAGCGGGAGGTGGTGGCGCTGGAGCTTCCCAACCGGCCGGGGCTGCTCAGGCGGGTGACCGAGGCGTTGGCCCGCCAGGGGCTGGACATCCATTACCTCTACGCCACCGCGGCCGAGAGCTGTACCCGGAGCCTGGTGATCTTCTCCTGTTCCAACAACGGCAAGGCAGTGTTGATGCTCAGGGAACGTGGGCCCCGCTAGGGAAACAGCCAGGCTCGGATAGGCCCTGCTTCCCCTCACCCTGGGGAAGTCCCCGCCGCCGGCACGGCCGCGCTCGCCCTTTGCTTGCGAACAAGGGTTCCTTGGAGATACAGTAGCCCCCGCATGCGCTTCACACCCCCAAGCCGAGAAGAGATCCTCAAAGGACCTGCGTTGGCGGTCATGGCCCGCATCGGGGGGCCGGCGGTCCTCTCCTCGCTGCTTTTCACCCTGTACAACCTGGCCGATGCCTTCTGGATCGGCCGCCTGCCCCCCCAAGAGTCGGCGGCAGTCATGGCCGGAATCCAGATCTCCTGGCCAGTGGTCTGGTTCCTGATCTCACTTGTGGCCGGGTTCGGAGGGGCGGCGGTCACTGCCTTGGTGTCCCAATACATCGGGGCAGGTCGGCCAAAAGAAGCCAACCGGTCCCTGAACCAACTGTTCACCATCGCCCTGGGCGCCGGAGTCGGGCTGGGGCTGTTGGGCTACGCCATCGCTCCCTGGCTGCTGGGGCTGCTGGTGCGGGAGGGGGCGGTGGCGGCGGCGGCTGTCCTCTACCTCCGGGTGATCTTCCTCGGCCTTCCCACCATGGTCATCCCGGGGCTGTTTCACTTCGCCTTCGCCGCCACCGGGGACACGTTGACCCCCCTCCTGGTAAACGGGGCCGGCACGTTGGTGAACATCGTCTTGGACCCATTCTTGGTGCTGGGCTGGGCCCCATTCCCTCGGCTGGGGATCCTGGGGGCAGCCTACGCCACCGTGTTCGCCCAAGGGGTGGCCACCTTGGCGTTCCTGGCCCTGTTCAAGCGGGGGAAAGGCCCGCTGAGGTTGGAGGTCGCTTCCCTCCTCCCCCACTGGCCGTGGGTGAAGAAAGCCCTCAAGATCGGGCTCCCTGCCGCAGTAGGGCAATCCAGCACCGCATTCGGGTTCCTGGTGATGACCGGGGTGATCGGGAGGCTCCCCAACGCGGAGGCCGCCCTGGCCGGCTACGGGATCGCCGACCGCATCCTGGGGATCTTGTTCATCATCACCGATGGCCTTTCCACCGGGCTCACCACCATGGTGGGGCAGGCCTTGGGGGCGGGGCTCTCGCCCCGGGCCCGGGAGCTGGTCCGGAAAGGTCTGGTGGTGTTGGTCCTCATCCTCACCGGGGAGGCGGCCTTGCTGTGGCTGCTCCGCCACCCACTGGTGGCGTTGTTCATCCCCGGGCGGGAGGACGTGATCCTGGTGGGGGCCGATTTCATCCAGGCGTTCGCCGGGGGAATGCCCTTCTTGGGGCTGTTCTTCGCCGCCCTGGCCATCTACCGGGGCGCCGGGCACAACTTGCCCACCATGATCCTGGGCCTCCTCAGATTATGGGGGCTCAGGATCCCACTGGCTTACCTGTTTGGTTTCCCCCTCGGTTGGGGGGCGAGCGGGGTGTGGTGGGGGATGTCGCTGTCGAACGTGATAGCGGGCCTGGCCGCCGCGGGCTTGCTCGCCCACCGGGCCTGGCAACGGTCGGTGGTGGAACCCACCCCGGGGTGAGCCCCGCCCACCGGCCCGGTACCCTTGCCCGGACATGTCAGAGGCGGTGAGGGCGGAGGGACGCTGGCACCGGCCGGTGCTCTTGGCGGAGGTGGTGAGCTTCCTGGCCCCGGCGCCCGGGAAGCTGATCGTGGACGCCACCTGTGGCACCGGCGGGCATGCCCAGGCCCTGCTCTCCCGCGGAGCCACCGTGATCGGCTTGGACCAAGACCCCCAGGCGCTGGCCCTGGCCCAGGAGAGGTTGGCCCCGTTCCAAGACCGGCTCCAGCTCCTCCAGGGGAACTTCCGCCGACTGCGGGAGCTCCTCTCCTCCCTGGGAATCAGGGAGGTGGACGGGGTGCTGTTCGACCTCGGGGTGTCCTCGCTCCAGCTTGACACCCCGGCCCGGGGGTTTTCCTTCCGGCAACCGGCCCCGTTGGACATGCGCATGGACCCCTCCCAGCCCCTAACCGCCCACGAGATCGTGAACCGCTGGCCGGAGTGGGAGATCGTCCGGATCCTGCGGGAGTACGGGGAGGAGCGGTACGCGGGGAGGATCGCCCGGGCCATCGTGCGGGCTCGCAGCAAGGCCCCCATCCGGAGCACCACCGAGCTGGCCCGGTTGGTGGCCCGCTGCTACCCCCCGGGCCGCCACCACATCCACCCCGCCACCCGCACCTTCCAGGCCCTCAGGATCGCGGTCAACGACGAGCTTGCCGCCCTGGAGGAGGGACTAGAACAAGCCAGGGAGCTCCTCCGGCCCGGAGGGGTGGTGTGCGCCATCTCCTTCCACTCCCTGGAGGATCGGATCGTCAAGCACCGGTTTCGGGAATGGGCCGCCGCCGGGGAGGTGGAGCTGCTCACCAAAAAGCCCCTGCGCCCCAGCCCCGCGGAGGTGGCGGAGAACCCCCGCGCCCGATCGGCCAAGCTCCGGGCCGCCAGGGTGCCCGAGGTCGGCTCCCTCCGGGCCAACTGTCCTCCTGCCCCAGGTCCCCTCGGCCTAACCTGGCCGTGAAATGCGCGCTCTTCCCCGCACCGAGGCCCTGCCCCGCGTCAGGGGGCGCCCCTGGAGCCTGTCCCGGGAGGGGGCCAGGGCACTGGTGCTGGGGGGGATGGGCCTTTTGGTGGGAGGGTTGGTGTTCTTCTACCTGTGGCAGGGGAGCGCGGTCAGCCTGTTGCGGGCCCAACGGGCCGAGCTCGTCTTGCGTCTGGAGGAACTGAGGCGGGAAAGGGAACTTTTGGAGGTGCGGGTGCTGGAGGCCTTCTCCCCCCAAGCGGTGCAGCAGCGGGTGGAGGAACTGGGCCTTCAACTGGCGGCCTTCCCCCCGGACCGGGTGGATTACCTGATCCTGGAAGATGACGAAGGACCAAGCCCTTAAGCGGGCCGGGGTGGTCTTCTTCCTCCTGGCCCTGGGGGCGGCGGGCATCGTGGCCCGGCTCGTCCAGCTCCAGGTGGTCCAGCACCCCCACTGGGCGGCCCTGGCCCAGGCCCTGCAGGAGGAGACGATCGAAGTCCCGGCCCAGCGGGGCACTATCTACGATTGCCGCGGCCGCCCCCTGGCCTGCGACGTCCCCGCCTACTCCATCGCCCTGGACAACTACCACATGACCAAACCGGAGCTGCTGGTCCGCCTGTTGGAGGAAGAGCTGGGGATGGAGCCTCAGGAGGCCGCCGAGCTCGTGTACCGGGAGTCCTACTTCACTTGGCTCGCCCGGCGGGTGGACCGGGAGGTGGGGGAGCGCTTGCGAGAACGAGCCCGCCAGCTGGGCATCCGGGGCCTGTTGTTCTTCGACACCTGGAAACGGGCTTACCCCCTGGGCCCGTTGGCGCCGGAGGTACTGGGGGTGGTGGGGGTAGACGGCCAGGGCCTGGCCGGCCTGGAGCTGTCCTTCGACCAATCCCTGTCCGGGAGGGCCAAGAGGTATCACCTGCTGCGGGGGCTGGACGGACGGGTCTACGACATCTCCCTGGTGGACCCCGGCCAAGTGGGAGAGGACCTCAGGCTCACCTTGGATGCGGACTTCCAACGGGTTTGCCAGGAGGAGCTGGGCGAGGGGCTGGAGGCCTACAGTGCGGGGCGGGGCCTGGCCATCATCATGGAGCCTTGCTCCGGTGCCGTGCTGGCCCTGGCCCAAGCCCTCGGGGACGAACCCCAATCCCCGGGCCTGGAATTCCTCAACCCCTGGGCAGTAACCCAGGTGTTCGAGCCGGGTTCCACCTTCAAGGCGGTGATCAGCCTGGCTGCCCTGGACCGTGGGGTGGTGACCCCCGAGTCCACCTTCAACGGCGACTCGCCCTACGTGGTGGCGGGCATCCCCATCCACAACGCCCAGGAACAGGACTTCGGGTTCATCAACTTCCGCCAGGCGCTGGTGGCCTCGGTGAATACGGTGCTCATCCAAGTAGCCGAGCGGTTGGGGATCGAGGCCACCTATCGACACCTGCGCAACATGGGGTTCGGGGAGGAGACCGGGATCGAGCTGCCCGGGGAGGTGCGGGGCCTGGTGCGGCCACTTGCCGAGTGGACCCCGGTGGACTTGGCGGTGGCCTCGTTCGGCCAGGGGGTGGCGGTGACCGGGATTCAGCTGGCCACCGCTTTCTGTGCCATCGCCAACGACGGGGTGCTTCCCCAGCCGCACCTAGTAGCGGGAAACGCCGGGCCCGGGCGGCGGGTGGCCTCCCCAGAGGCGGCGGCCACGTTGCGGGAGCTGCTCCGGGCAACCGTGGCCTCCCCCGGGGGGACCGGGCGGCACACAGAGCTCCCCGGCTTCTACATCGCCGGCAAGTCCGGCACCGGTCAGAAGGCGTCCCCGCAGGGAGGGTACCTCGAGGACTACGTGGTGGGGGCGATGGCCGCCTTCTTCCCCTGGTGGGCCCCCGAGTACGTGGTGCTGGTGGTCTACGACGACTTGGAATTCCGCTATTGGGATCCCTATGAACAGACGGTTCAGTTCCGCTGGGGAGGCACCACCGCCGGTCCCACGGTGAAGGAGATAGTGGCCGACTTGGCCCAGGCGGGATTGCTTCTGCCTTACCAGCCCCCGCCTACCACCGAGCTGGGCCGGTCCGGGTAGGTGAGGTAGAGCTTGCCGTCCCAGTTGGGCAGGGCCCGGGCCACGGTGTCCAGGGCGAGGTGGGGGGCGTTGTTTTCCCGGGAGAGGTGGGCCAGGAGGGCGGCCCGCAGGCCAGTCCGAGCCAGCTGGGCCAAGGCCTGGCCGGTTTCGTGGTTCCCCAGGTGCCCCCGGGGGCCCAGGATGCGCAGCTTCAGGGGCCAGGGATAGGGGCCCCCCAAGAGCAAATTCAGGTCGTGGTTGGCCTCCAACACCACCACCTGACAACCCCGCAGGGCGGCCAGCACCTCGGAAGACACCGACCCCAGGTCGGTGGCCAATCCCAGGGCAGCGCCGTTCAGTTCAAACCGAAAACCCACCGGTTGCTCGGCGTCGTGGGGCAGGGGAAAGGGGTGGACGGCCAACCCCAGGATCTCGGTGGGGCCGCGGAGGGGGTGACCGGAGATCCCCAGCGCGGCCAAGGTGCCGGGGCTGGCCCACACCGCCACCCCCCGGCGCACCAGGGGGCCCAGCCCCCGCACGTGGTCGGCGTGCTCGTGGCTGAGCAGCAGGGTGGTGATGGCCTCCGCTCGCACGCCGATGCGGGCTGCCCGCCGCCGCAGCTCCCGCCAGGGGAGCCCCGCGTCCACCAGCAACCAACCCCGCGGGGCTTCCACCAGGAAACAGTTCCCGGACGAGCCGCTCCCCAGCGCGCAGACCCTCACTCCTTACCGGGCGGCCGCAGGGCCGTGAGCAAATCGATAGGCACCGGGAACACCACCGTGGTGGCGTTCTCGGTGGCGATCTCCACCAATGTCTGGAGGTACCTGAGCTGCAGCGCCCCGGCCGACCGCTGCATGATCTCCGCCGCCTCCCGCAGCTTCTCCGCTGCCTGGAGCTCTCCCTCGGCGTTGATGATCTTGGCCCGCCGCTCCCGCTCCGCCTCCGCCTGACGGGCGATGGCCCGCTGCATGTCGGTGGGGATCTTCACGTCCTTGATCTCCACCGTGATCACCTTGATCCCCCAGGGGTCGGTGTGCTCGTCGATGATCTCCTGGAGCTCGCGGTTCAGCTTCTCCCGGGCAGACAAGATCTCGTCCAGCTCGGCCTTGCCCAGCACCGACCGCAGGGTGGTCATGGAGATCTGCCGGGTGGCCTCGATGAAGTCCAGCACCTCCACCACCGCCGCCTGGGGGTCCATCACCCGGAAATACACCACCGCGTTCACGTTCACCGGCACGTTGTCCCGGGTGATCACCTCCTGGGGAGGGACGTCCAGGGTGATGGTGCGGAGGTCCACCTTCACCATCTTGTCCACGATGGGGATGATCAAAAACAGACCCGGGCCTTTTGCCCCCACCAGGCGCCCCAGGCGGAAGATCACCCCCCGCTCGTACTCCCGCACGATCTTGATGGCGCTTGCCAAAAACAAGGCCACCAGTGCCAAAACTACTGCCAACGTCAGCTCCATTGCCCCCTCCTTGCTGACCCAATGGGCCAGCCCGCGCACCAGCCAGCCCAGCGCCAGGGTGAGGAGAAAACCTAGGACGTTCCAACCCCTCTTCCCTTGCACAGGGCATGATAGGCCTCTAGGATGGGGCTTGTCAACGAAAGGGGGGAAAGTGCGGACTCCGATCGTGGCCGCCAACTGGAAGATGCACAAGACCTGTGAGGAGGCGGTGAGCTACTTCCGCCGGCTATTGGAGCTGGTGCCGGCGCGGCGGGAGGTGGAATTGGTGATCCTGCCGCCGGCCACATTGCTGTTTTTGGCCCAGAAGCACTTGGCCGGCAGTGGGATCGCCTGGGGGGCCCAGCACGCCTACCCCGAGCCCCAGGGGGCGTTCACCGGGGAGGTATCGGTGACCCAGGTGGCGGATCTGGGGGCCAGCTTCCTGGTGTGTGGCCACTCCGAGCGCCGGCGCCTATTCGGGGAGGACGACGGGCTGGTGGCACGCAAGGTGCGGGCGGCCTTGGAGGGCGGCCTCATCCCCATCCTGTGTGTGGGGGAGACCTTGGAGGAGCGGGAGGCGGGGCGGGCCTGGGAGGTGGTGCGGGGGCAACTGGCTGCCGCCCTGGCCGATTTGGAGCTCCCCTCCCCGGAGCGCCTGGTAATCGCCTATGAGCCGGTGTGGGCCATCGGCACCGGGGTGGCCGCTCGGCCCCAGGATGCCCAAGAAGTCGCGGCCCGCATCCGCCACTGGCTGGGGGAACGGTTCCCCGGGCTGGGGGAGAGGGTCCGCATCCAGTACGGGGGCTCGGTGAAACCAGACAACGCCAGTGACTTCCTCGCCCTGCCGGATATCGACGGGGCGCTGGTGGGAGGGGCGTCCCTGGACCCGGAGAGCTTCTGGGAAATCGCCCGGGCAGCCTAGGAGGCGGGGTGGCGGGGGAGGGGTTCGTCAAGTTCTTGGGCACCGCCGGGGCCAGGTTCGTGGTTGCCCGCCAGCTCAGGTATTCTGCCGGCACCTGGGTGGAACTCTCCGGAACCCGCCTGCTCTTGGACCCCGGCCCGGGCACCCTGCTCCGCTGCCGCAAGGTGCGGCCCGCCCTGGACCCCGGTAAGCTGGCCGCCCTCATCCTCACCCACAAGCACTTGGACCACTCCACCGATGTCAACGTGCTCCTGGAGGCCATGGCCGGGGCCGGCACCAAGCGCCGCGGGGTGCTGGTCGCCCCCCAGGACGCCCTGGAAGGGGATGACCCGGTGGTCCTCCGGTACGTGCGCCGTTACCCAGAGCGGATTGAACTGCTGGAGGACGGAAAGACCCTCCGACTGGGCAACGTCGAGCTGATCCCGGTCCGCCACCAGCACTCGGATGTGGACACCTACGGGCTCATCCTGCAAGGGGAGGAGGGGAGGCTGGGGTTCGTGGTGGACACGAAATTCTTCCCCCAGCTGCCCGAGAGGTACCGGGGCTGTGAGCTGTTGGTGGTGAACGTGGTGATGAGGGAATGGCGCCCGGGGGTGGATCACCTGTCTCTACCCGAGGCGGTGGAGCTGATCGGGGAGGTACGGCCCCGGCTGGCGGTGCTCACCCACTTCGGGATGGGGATGCTGAGGGCCAAGCCCTGGGAACTGGCCGAGAAGATCACGGACAAGCTGGGGGTGGAGGTGGTGGCGGCCTCCGACGGCCTCACCGTGCCGGCCTCCCGCTGGCTGGGAGGGGCGAGCCCCCAGGGGGAGGAGGGGCCATGAAGGGAAACTGGCTGGGACTTGTGGTGCTGACGCTCGCGGTGCCCGGGCTCTGCGGGGGCCTGGTGTTCCACGATCAGAACCGCAACGGTGTCCTGGACCCGGGCGAGGAGGGCCTGGGCGGGGTGCCGGTGAGCGACGGCCGTGAGGTGGTGGTGACCAGCCCCGAGGGGCGGTTTGACTTCTCCGCCGAGGAGCCGTTCGGGCCGGTGTTCGTCTCCCCGCCCAGCGGCTGGTGGACCGCCAGGTTCTGGCTGCCCCCCGGGGAGGAACTCCTGTTCGCCCTCTACCAAATCGACTCCCCTTCCGAATTCTCTTTTGTCCAAGTGACGGACATCCACCTCATCCCCCAGGCGGAGGCCAACCTGCGGGAGTTCGTGGCGGGGATGAACCAGCTTTCCCCCCGGCCGGCTTTCCTGGTGGCCACCGGGGACTTGGTCATGTCGGCGGAGCGCTTCCGCGAAAGAGGAGAAGTGGAAGAGGCTTTTTCCAGCTATCTTGGGATCATGGCTTCCCTGGAGGTGCCCTTGTTCAACGTGCTAGGGAACCACGACTGCGCCTGCGGACTCCCCCAAGACGACCCGTGGTGGCACAAGGGCGCCTACCGGGCCCTGGTCGGCCCCAATTGGTACTCGTTCAACTACGGTGGCTGGCACTTCCTGGTCTTGGACACCAACTCCGAGGCTTGTCCCCCTTGGGAGGCGCTGCCCGAGGAGCAGTTTGACTGGCTCAAGGAAGACCTGGCCCTGGTCCCACCGGACACCCCACTGGTCCTCTTCTCCCACGCCCCGCTGTTCGTCTGTCAGGGCTTCCGGAGGTTGGTGGAAGCGCTTTCGGAACACCAGGTGCTGGTGGCCGCCGCCGGGCACCTGCACGTGACCGACGAGCTCGAGGTGGTGTTCCCGCAGGTGGTAACCGGGGCGTTGAGCGGCAGCTGGTGGAGAAAAGGCGGGCTTTCCTGGCAGGGGCCAAACCCCGACGGCTCCCCGCAAGGCTTTCGGCTGTTCCAGGTCCACGGGGATGAGATCCGCTGGCAGTATATACCGTTTCCCTGACCTGGCTTTGACAGGTGGTTTCTGAAGAATCCGGTTAGGAAGGCTGTTTGAAGTGTGCCGAGGGGGTGTGTGGCGCCATCGCCTCCTGGGCCGGTGGGGAAGCGAGCGCCCCAAAAGACCCCGGTGCAAGAAGGGGCAGCCGTGGTGGGCCCGCCTGGAGTCGAACCAGGGACCTCACGCTTATCAGGCGTGCGCTCTAACCGCCTGAGCTACGGACCCAACGCGGCTTTAATATAGCGTCCCCGCCGGCTCCCCTCAACCCGCGGTGCCCTCCAACGCCCGCGACAGCTCCTCCTCCAGCAGGGGGTCGATCACCAGGTCCAGGTTCCCGTCCAGCACGTCCTCCAGCCGGTAGAGGGTGAGCCCGATTCGGTGGTCGGTGACCCGCGACTGGGGGAAGTTGTAGGTGCGGATCTTCTCCGAGCGGTCTCCGGTGCCGATCTGCCGCCGGCGGGTCTCCCGGAGCTCCGACTGGCGCTTCCGCTCCTCGATGTCCCGCAGCTTGGCCCGCAGGATGCGCAGGGCCTGCTCCCGGTTGCGATACTGGGACCGTTCGTCTTGACAGGCCACCACGATCCCGGTGGGGAGGTGGGTGATCCGGACGGCGGTCTCGTTCTTCTGCATGTGCTGGCCACCGGGGCCGCCGGCCCGGAAGGTCTCGAACTTGAGCTCGTCCGGGTTTATCTCCACCTCCACCTCCTCCGCCTCGGGGAGCACCGCCACGGTGGCGGTGGAGGTGTGGATGCGCCCCCCGGATTCGGTCACCGGCACCCGCTGCACCCGATGTACTCCGGACTCGTAGCGCAACCGGCCATAGGCCCCCTTCCCCTCCACTGCGAACACGATCTGCTTGTACCCCCCCAACGGGGTGGGGTGGGAATCCAGCACCCGCACCTTCCAACCCCGGCGTTCGGCATACCGGGAGTACATGCGGAACAGGTCCGCGGCGAACAGGGCGGATTCCTCGCCCCCGGCCCCGGCCCGGATCTCCAAAATCGCGTTCCTCCGGTCCTCCGGCCGCTCCGGGACCAGCCGCGCCCTGATCTCCCGGGCCAGCTCCCCCAGGGCCTCCCGGTCCTCCTCGATGGCCCGCCGCAGCTCCTCCCGCAGGCCCTCGTCCTCCTCCGACTCCAACAGCTCCTCTTCTTCCGCGAGTTCCGCCAACAGTCGCTTCAGCCGGTCGCCCAGTTCCAGGATCTCCCGCAGCTGGGCATACCGGCGGGATAGCTCAGCAAATTCAGGCCGCTCGTGGGCCCCTGGGGCGCCCAGCTCCTCCTCGAGCTTCCGGAATTCCCCCTGGGCCTCGGCGAGGAGCTTGAGCAGCTTCTCCACCTGGCTGTCCATGCCCTAAACCTACGCCACCACTCCCCCTCCCTGCAAGCCACCAGCCGGCTTCCCCCACTGGGCAAGTTGAGCCCGTGGCCTATGGGGTTTATCTTTACCCGGCTCCGTGCTCCACCGGCAGATCGATGCGATTCGCCTGTTTCGGCGACGGGATAGCTCCTTGGCTAGGGTAATTGCACCGTTTCGGTGGATGCCCAAACCAAAATCAGTTTGCGGCGGCCTCTGAGATGAAAGGGGAGAAAAGCAGGCTAGCGGACCTTGGCTCGGCTCAGCCCCGGTTGAAAGCGTGCGTGCTCACCTGGGGCTGCCAGCTCAATCAGCACCACTCCGAAGAGCTGGTGGGGGTGCTGAAGAGGGCGGGGTATGAGATCGTATCCCGGCCCGAGGAGGCGGACGTGGTGCTGCTCAACACCTGCATGGTCCGCCAGCGGGCGGAGGACAAGGTGGTGGGGCGGGTGGGGGAGCTGGCCCGATTGCGCCGCCGCGGCACCCTGATCGGGGTGGGGGGGTGCATGGCCCAAGGGCGCAAGGAAGAGCTGTTTGAGCTCTGCCCCGAAATCGACTTCGCCTTCGGCACCAGCGGCTGGGACCGGCTCCCGGAACTCATCGCCCAGGCCCGGGCCGGCCACCGGCCCACCTACTTCCCCTCCCCCCAAGGCTGGGAGGAATTGCCGGTGAGTCGCCAAAGCCGCTTCAAGGCGTATGTGACCATCGCCGAGGGGTGCTCCCACGCCTGCGCCTACTGCATCGTGCCTTTGGTGCGGGGCCCGTTCCGCTCCCGCCCCCTGCCCCGGATCATGGCGGAACTGCGGGAACTGGCCCAGGCCGGCTACCAAGAGGTCACCCTGCTGGGCCAAAACGTGGATGCCTATGGCACCGATCTCCCAGGCGGGCCTAACTTCGCCCACCTGCTGGAGGAAGTGGCCTCCATCCCCATCCCCCGGATCAGGTTCACCTCCTCCCACCCCGCCTACCTCACCGAGGACACCATCGCCGCCATCGCCGCCGGGGATAACATCTGCGAACACGTGCACCTGGCGGTGCAGTCGGGCAGCGATCGGGTGCTGGCCCGCATGAGGCGGGGCTACACCCGGGAGGAGTTCCTGGAGATCGTGGCCGCCCTGCGCCGGAGGGTGCCCGGGGTGAACATCACCACCGACGTCATCGTGGGCTTCCCAGGGGAGACGGAAGCGGACTTCCAGGCCACCTTGGACCTCATCGAGCAGGCGGAGTTCGGGACGGTGTACGTGGCGGCTTACTCTCCCCGGCCGGGCACTCAAGCCGCCCGGCTCCCGGACGACGTGCCGCCGGAGGAGAAGAAGCGGCGCCTGGAGGAGGTGTTGGCCCTCAGCCGCCGGATTGCCCTCCGGCTGCACCAGGCCCGGGTGGGGAGCGTGGTGGAGGTGCTGGTGGAGGGTTTCCTGCCCGAAAAAGGGCTCTATTTCGGCAAGACGCGCGATTTCCGAACCGTGCTGCTGCCGGGGGAGGAGTCCCTGGTGGGGAAGCTGGTCCAGGTGAGGGTTGAGCAGGCCTCGCCTGGGGCCCTGAGGGGCGAAGTGGTGAAGGAGAAAGTGGCATGATCCTCACAGTGACCCTAAATCCCACCCTGGACAAGTTTTACTGGGTGGAGCGGTTGCCCCGCTCCCTGGAGCGGGTGGAGGAGGAGATCCTGATCCGGGCCACCAAGTCCGACTCCTCGGCCGGAGGGAAGGGCATCAACGTGTCCATCTTCCTGGCTTGCATGGGGGTGGAGACGGTGGCCATGGGGTTCCTGGCCGGCCACACCGGGCAGATCATCCTGCGGGACCTCCTCTCCCGGGGGGCCACCGCCAACTTCGTCTGGATCGAGGGGGAGAACCGGACCAACGTGACCATCTTGGAGCGGGGGGTGGAGTACCACCCGGTGAAGATCCACGAGGAAGGGCCCCGGGTTCCCTCCCGGGCGGTGGAGATCTTCCTGCGCAAGTACCGGCGGATGCTGCGGCGGGCCGAGTACGTGGTGTTGGGGGGCGCCTTGCCCCCGGGGATCGCGCCGGAGTTCTATCGGGAGCTGGTGGAACTGGCGCGGCAGGCAGGGGTCCGCCCGGTGGTGCACGCCGGTGGCGCTGCCCTCACCGCTGCCCTGGCCGCCGGGCCGTACTTCATAAAGCCCGATGTGCGGGAAGTGCCCCAGGTGGCCGGGCTGGCCGCCCGCACAGAGGAAGAGATCATCCAAGCTGGCAAACACGCCATCTCCCAAGGGGTGGAGATCTGTGTGATCTCCCACCACGTGACCGGGGACATCCTCATCACCCCGGAGGGGGTGTGGGACCTGGAGGCGCGGGTGCCGCTCAGCAAATACAAGAACCTGGTGGGGGCAGACGACGCCCTGGTGGGCGGGGTGTTGTATCGGCTGGTGGAGGGAGACGGGGTATTGGAGGCGGTGAAGTTCGGCATGGCGGCGGCCATCGCCTCCGCCGAGATCGAGCCCAAGCTGTGCTTGGCCAAGCCGGCCATCGAGCTGGAGATGGAGCAAGTGGAGGTCATCCGCAAGGAGGGAGGATGAAAGCCCAGGACATCATGCGCCGTGACCTCACCTCAGTGGAGATAGACACCCCCATCTCCGAGGTGATCTACCTCATGGAGCAATCCGGGCTGGCCGCGCTGCCGGTGCTGGACGAGGAGGGGGTGTTGGTGGGGATGATCTCCGAGCGGGACATCATCCGGGCCGCCCTCCCCGGCTACCTGGAGATGCTGCACTCCGCCTCCTTCCTCCCCAGTCTAAATCAACTCAGCCGCCGGCTGGCAGAGATGGCCCCCCAACCTGTCTCCGAGTTCATGAACCGGGAAGTCATCTCGGTGCACCCCGAGGACGAAGACCTCCAGATCGCCGACACCCTGATCCGCCACGAACTCAAACAGCTGCCGGTGGTGGACGACGCCGGCCACCTGGTGGGGGTGATCAGGCGCATCGACCTGCTGTACCGGCTCCTTTGACCGCGGCGGCCGGGAGCGGCAGTACTTTTGGCAGGAGGGATGGGGTGCCGTGATTGCCGAGCCAGCCCGCCGGGGCGATAGGCCGAGTGCCGAGGTGATCTTCTGGGCGCTGGACCTGGAGACCGGTGGTCTCAGGCCTGACCAGTACGACATCCTGGAAATTGGCCTGGTGCCCTTCACCTGGGAGGGGCCGGGGGAGGGGCAGGGGTGGCTGGTGAGGCCCACCCGGCCGGTGGATCCCCAAGCCCTGGCCACTTCCGGGTTGTCGCTGGCCGAGCTCTCCCAGGCCCCTCCCCTGGAGCAGGTGTGGCCCCAGCTAACCGCCCGGCTTGCAGGACAACTGGTGGTAGCCCACAACGCCCCGTTCGATCAGGCATTCCTGCGGGCGGCCGCCCGCCGGCTGGGGCTCCCCCCACTGCACGTCCGCTGGCTGGACACCCTGGCCCTGACCCGCCTCCTGTGGCCGGGGCTTTCCGGCTACTCACTGGGGGCGCTGTGCCAACGGTTGGGGCTTCCCCGCCCCGGACACCGGGCCCTGCCCGATGCCCGGGCCACCGGCCAGATATTCCTCGCCCTGCTTGAGGGAATCGCCAGTTGGTCGGAAGAGAAGTGGGAGGAAATGGCTCCCTCCCTTCCGCCGGAAGTCTTGGCCTTGGCCCAGGGGTACTCCTTGGAGCAGGACTTCCGAAAGTTGGCCCGCACCCCGGGGTGGAGCCATCGTCCTGGACAGCGGGCCTATGCCCGGCGGGTGGCAGAGGCCCTGGCGGCGGGGAAGTTGGCCCTGCTGGAGGCCGGGCCTGGCACCGGGAAGACCTTCGGCTACCTGATTCCCCTGCTCCGGCGGCTGGCTCGGGAAGGGGGGCGGGCGGTGGTCACCACCCGCACCCGGGCTTTGCAGGCCCAGCTTTGGGAGCATGACCTGCCCTTCCTCCTCACCGAATTGGAGCTCCAGCTGCCGGTAGCCTTGCTGAAAGGGCGCGAGAACTACCTGTGCCAAAGGAAGCTAGCGGAACTGCAGGGGAAGTTAGTAGACGAGAGGGCACTGGCCACCCTGGTGGGCTGGAGTCGCCACACAGAAACCGGGGACTTGGACGAGGTGGCTGAGCTGTGGGCCTCCCAGGAGGGTAGGGAACTCCTGGCCCAGGTGCGCGACAGCCCCCTCACCTGCCCCGGGGCGGCCTGCCCTTGGCTGCGGGCGTGCCACTCCCGCCGGGCGCGCGAGCGGGCCCGCCAGGCCAAGCTGGTGGTGGTCAACCACGCCCTGTTGGGGGCGGACCTGGCTTGGGAAGGCCGGGTGCTGGGCCCGTATGAGTTCCTGGTAGTAGACGAGGCCCACGCCTTGCCCGCTGCCCTGCGGGACGCCTTCAGCCTAGAGTTCTCCCCCACCGGGGTGCCGTGGCTGTTGCGGACGCTCAGGCAGGGGGAGGAGCTTCAAGGCGCGGTCCCGGAGGAACTCCTGCGCAAGGTGGCGGCGGCTCAGCGGGAGCTCTGGGAGGCCTTGGAACCGCTGGTGCCCGAGGAACCGGCGGCCTATTCCCGAGAAGACCTGGAACAGGTGCTCCCCCTGGGGAACATGTTGCGGGGTACCTTGGAGGAGTTGGCGAGCTCGCTGGGGGAGAGTGCGGCCAAGCTTTCCGAGGCGGGGGCGGAGCTGGCGCGCAATGTGGCCGGGGCGGCGAGGCGAACTGCAGGGACCCTCCGCACCATCTTCTCCCCCGATGGGGAAGAGTTCGTGTTCTGGTGGGGGAGGGAAGGGGGGTGGCCGGCCCTGCACGCCACCCCGGTGGAGATCGCCCCCCTGCTGGCTGAGGCGCTGTGGCCCCGGCTGGCCGCCGGGGTGCTCACCTCCGCCACGCTGGCCGTGGGGGGGAACCCCGACCACCTGGTGCGGGAATTGGGGCTCCCCCAAGACAGGGTGGAGTTCGAAAGCTGGCCTTCCCCGTTCGACTACCGGCGGGTGCGCGCCTTCGTATTGAAAAGGTTCCCGCTGCCCGACGACGCGGCTTACCCCCAGGCGGTGGCCAGGCTGCTGGAGGAGGCGTTGGCAGCGGTGTCCTGTCGGGCCCTGGTGCTGTTCACCTCCCGGCGCCTGCTGCTGGCCACCCGGGAGTGCCTAGCGGGGGTGCCGGTTTTGGCCCAGGGGGTGGACGGGGAGAGGGAACAGCTCCTGGCCCGTTTTCGGCAACACCCACCCCCGGTGGTGCTGCTGGGGCTGGACACCATGTGGGAGGGGGTGGACCTGCCTGGGGAGGAACTGGAGCTATTGGTGATCACCCGGCTCCCCTTCCCGGTGCCCACCGACCCCTTGGCCCAGGCCCTGGCCCGCCGCCTGCGGGCCCAAGGCCGGGATCCGTTTCCCTCCTTGTTCCTCCCCCAGGCGGTGCTCCGCCTGCGCCAGGGCGCCGGGAGGTTGGTGCGGACCCCCTCCGACCGGGGGGCCATCGTCATCACCGACCCTCGAGCGAGCTCCCGCCCCTACGGGGCCCATTTCCTCTCGGAGCTGCCGGTCCCGGCCCAGATGCTGTCCCACGAAGGTGAGCTGGCCGCCGCGCTGCGCTCCCTGTTCCGCGAGGGCTAGCCCCAAAGCACCTCTCCCCGGGCTGCCCCTCACTCCCCTTCGAGCAGCGCCAAAAACGCGGGGAAGGTGAGGCCGAGGAGGTGCAGGTTGCCCACGTGCACCCGCCTGAGGCCGGCTTCCACCACCGCCCGGTAGCAGCGGATCACCTGATCAAGGGGCGTGGTAGGAAGGTCTGCCAAGCAATACGCAGGGTGGAACACAAGGAGCGAGTAGGGGATGTCCGGCGAGAAGGAGGCGATGAACTCCGCGATCTCCCCCACCTCCTCCTCGTCCACATAGCCGGGCACCAGCAGCGTGGTGGCGGTGAGCAGGGGGTGCCGGGCCCGGGGGAGAAACTCCTCCGCCAGCAGGCGGAAGTTGTCAAACGAAGGGCGGGTGGAGACCCCACACAGGGCCAAGGCCAGGTTCTCATCCCAGCACTTGAGGTCGAACTTCACGATACCACCGCTTTCGAGGGAGAGCTCCGCCGCCTGGCGCACCAAAGCGGGGTTGCCTGCCCCGTTCCACTCCCAGCAGATCCGCACCCTCCCCTCGGACTCCCTCACGAGCTGCCTGGCAACCCGGAGGGCGAACGGGAGCTGGGGCTCCGGGGACCCCCCGAAGAAACACACGCACCGCACCCCCGGGGCCAGGCCCCTGGCCACCAGCTCCCGTTGGGGGATCAGCTCCCCCTCGTCCAAAAATTTGTGTTGGGCGTTCTGACAGAAAAGGCAATCGAAGTTGCACCCGTAGAAGAAAACCGCCAAGTTCTTCCCCGCCTCCTGCCCGCAGAACCAGGCGGCACAGCAGTTGGTGGGGATGGGGTCATAGTAGGTGTGCAGCAGGCCCGCCGTCGCTCCCTCCTTCCAGGGGTAGGCCACCCGCCCGGCCCGGGCCACCCGCAGGCCGCAATATCCCTTTCCCCCTTCGGGGATCTGGCACCGGTTGGCGCACAGCCGGCACAGGGCGCCGGCCCGGGGGGGACGGGGCGGGAGGCCCAGTGCCCGGCGCGTCCGGACATGGGGGGCAGAAAGCTCCCGCGGGGATGCCCCCCTCACGCAGTCGCCACACAGCCATATCAGCTCGGCGGCCGGTCGGCCGCAAACCCTGCACTCCACAGCTCCAGCTTACCGGAGGACAACCCGTCGGGGTAGAGGGGTGAGGCGCGGAAGAGGATTTTTTGGGAAAAAGCGGGGGGCGGAGTTGATCCCCGCCCCCCGAACCCACCCTCAGCTCCGCTCCCCCAGGGGGAGCACCGTCTTGCCGTGCACGGTGTTGATGAGGATCCCGGCGGCGGCGTACCAGGCGATCAGGGCGCAGAGGATCCCCTCGTAGCCGGCGATGGTGTGCACCACCGGGATGAACTCCCCGATCCCCAAAAGGAAGAACAGGATCGTCAGCGTGATGAAGATCCAGGTGATGGCCCGGGGGAGCTTCAGGGAAGCGATGGTCGCGTAGCCCGTGAAGATCCCCCAGGCGAACAGGGCCACCGCGATCCCGGCCGGGGGCACCTCGGGGGCGATCCCGGCCCACCGCAGGAAGAAGAAGCTCGCCAGGCCCATCCAAAACGCCCCATAGGAGCTGAAGCAGGTCCCGCCGAAGATGTCCCCCCGGCGCAGATCCCACATCCCGGCCAAGAACTGCGCCAGGCCCCCGTAGAACATGGCCACCGGCATCACGATCCCCAGGGTCTCCGCCGATACCCAGCCGGCGTTCACGATGTTCAAAATGAAGGTGGAGAGCGCGAACCCACCCAGCCCCAGTGGGGCAGGATTGGCGATCTTATCTGTCATCTGGTTCCTCCTTTTCGCGAAAGTGGACAAAGGCCTGGGGGCGGCCAGGCCGCCCCCAGCTTCCTTCCCAAGGTCGATGTTCCTCAGCCGCCCGAGCCCACGATGCTCTTCAGCTGCTCCACACACTCCGGGTTGCGGAGGGTGGTGATGTCCCCTGGCGGGGCACCCCGGACCAGCGACTTCAGCACCCGGCGCATGATCTTCCCGGACCTCGTCTTGGGCACATCGTCCACGAAGTAGATCTCCGCCGGGCGGGCAGTGGGCCCGATGTGCTTGTCCACCGTCTTGACGAGCTCTTTCTTGAGTTCTTCGGAGGCGGTGTAGCCCGCCTTGAGCAGCACGAACGCCACCGGGACCTCGCCCTTCACCTCGTCCGGGCGGGACACCACCGCCACCTCGGACACCGCCTCGTGTTGGGACAGGGCGTCCTCCACCTCCGCGGTGGCCAGCCGGTGCCCGGCCACGTTCATCACGTCGTCCACGCGGCCGGTGATGCGGATGTTGCCCATCTCGTCCATGCGGGCCCCGTCCCGGGTGAAGTAGTAGCCGGGGCCGTATTCGGAGAAGTAGGTGGCCTTGAACTTCTCCGGGTCACCCCAAAGCCCCCGCAAAAGCGATGGCGGGAACGGCGGTTCCAAGACCAAGTACCCGCCTTCACCCGGCTGCACCGGCTGCCCACCGGCGTCCAGGATCTTGGCCCGGATACCGGGGAAGGGACGGCCGGCCACGGTGGGGATGAAGGGGCCGATCCCCGGCAGGGCCTGGACGCAGTTGGCCCCGGTCTCCGTCTGCCACCAGGTGTCGATGATGGGGCAGCGCCCGCCCCCGATGTGCTTGAAGTACCAGAGCCACGCCTCCTCGTTGATGGGCTCCCCCACCGTGCCCAGCACCCGCAGGGAGGAGAGGTCGTACTTCGCCGGCCACTCCTCGCCCCATTTGACGTGCATCCGGATGGCGGTGGGAGCGGTGTAGTAGGCGGTGACCTTGTGCTTCTGGATCACGGCCCACATGCGGCCGTAGTCCGGGGTGTCGGGGGCTCCCTCGTAGACCACCGTGGTCACCCCGTTCATCAGGGGACCGTAGTTGATGTAGGAGTGGCCGGTGATCCAGCCCACGTCGGCGGTGCACCAGAAGATGTCGTCCTCGTGGAGGTTGAAGTTCCACTTACAGGTGGTGTAGACCTGCACCGCGTAGCCGCCGGTGGTGTGCATGACCCCCTTGGGCTTCCCGGTGGTGCCGGAGGTGTAGAGGATGAACGCCAGGTCCTCGGCGTCCATCTCCTCCGGCGGGCACTCCGGGGACTGCTTGGGGACAATCTCGTGGTACCATACGTCCCGGGAGGGATCCATGGGGACATCGAGCCCGGCGCGCCGCACCACGATCACCCGTTCCACCTTGGTGCCCTCGACCCCCTTGTCGGCGTTCTGCTTCAGGGTGATGGCCTTCCCGCGGCGGTAGTAGCCGTCGGCGGTGATCAGGACCTTGGCCCCGCAGTCGACCATCCGGTCCCGGAGGGACTCGGGGGAGAAGGCGGAGAACACCACCGAGTGCACCGCCCCAATCCGGACCACCGCCTGCATGGCGATCACCGCCTCGGGGATCATGGGGAGGTAGATCCCCACCCGATCGCCTTTCTTCACCCCGAGCTCCTTCAGGGCGTTGGCCAGGCGCGAGACCTCCGCGAGGAGCTCCTTGTAGGTGAAGACGCGGTTGGGCTCATTAGGAGGCTCGGGCTCCCAGATCAGGGCCACCTTGTCGCCCTTGCCGGCCTCCACGTGCCGGTCTAAGGAGTTATAGGAGAGATTAAGCTTTCCCCCTACGAACCACTTGTAGGCGAGCGGCTCGTCGTGGTAGGCCTTGTCCCACCGCTTGAACCAGGAAATCTCCTTGGCCCTCTCCTCCCAGAACCTTATGGGATCGGCCCAGGACTCCTCGTACACCTTCTCATCCGCGGCCCAGGCGCGGGCCTTCAGCTCCTCAGTGGGCCAGAACCAGTTCTCGCGTCTGGGGTCCGGCTCCACCCACCTCTTGGCATTGGGCATTAAAAATCCCTCCTTTCCTGCCACCCAGATCCCTCAGACCTGGATGGCGTGCTCCTTATGCTTTTTTTCGAATTGCCCCCTGTACTGCCGACTTGCGAGCGCGCCACCTGCCCCGATATCCCCGCCCGGCCTTGGGAACCGAGCACCAAGTGGGGCTTGCGGACGAGCCGGGGGATATTACCCCAAACGGCCAGCCAGCGAAATGCCGTTCCCTCGTGAAGCACGTGCCACCCAGGGGGACACTCTCCGTGCGTCCCGCTTGGGGGAAAGGCCCCCTCTTCCCCTGGCGCCGCGAACTCGCTATTATCTAGCTGAGATGCGGTTGTTAGCCGGGGTGCTGGCAGGACTTTTGATCACTCTCCCAGTTTTGGGGGAGGTGGCTGGGAGCTGGAGTTCCCAGTTGTCGCTGAGCGGGGGGGAGTGGACCTTTTCCCAGACCCTCACCTTGCGGGTGAGCCTGGCCGGCTGGGAATGGGTGAGCCGGTGGGACCCCCTTTCCCCAGGGACGAGCTTCCACACCCTGTCTTTCCACGGACAGCTGGGGAACCTCCGCTACCAAGCGGGGGCCTCCTTCTCCCTGTTTCCCTCCGGCCTGGAGAGAGGGCCCTCCCCATTGGTGCTTGAGGGGACCGGGCTGGAGTGGCAGTCCGGTTTCCTGGACCTGGAACTCGCCTTGGGAGGCCTCACTTTGCGGGTGAGCCTGGTGGTGGAGCCCCCTCCGCCCCAGCGCTGACCAGTGAGACCAAGCTCTACCCTGCGGCCGAGTCCCCCTCAGGCTCCAGCTGCCCGGGGGGTTTGTTCAGGGGAGGGTGAGAGAGGAGGAAGGGCATGACGGGGAAGCTCTTGGCAGGGTGGGGACTGGCGGCAGCGCTGCTCTTCGTAAGCGGTTGTTTCGGCCCCTCAGGTGAGCCACCGGTGGCCGCCTTTCTCGCCTCCCCTTTGCAGGGGGAGGTGCCCCTTCGGGTGAGCTTCGACGCCACGCTCTCATATGACCCCGACGGTGTCATCACTGCCTACCACTGGGATTTCGGCGATGGGGAGGAGGCCCAAGGCGCGGTGGTCACCCACACCTACCGCAGCGAAGGCGACTACCAAGTGATGCTCACGGTCACCGACTCCCAGGGCCGCTCCAGCCAGACCACCACCGAGATCCAAGCCGGGGTGTCGTTCCCCTTGGACGTGCTGTTCTGGGAAGTGGTGGACACCTACTTCGGCACCGCGGTGGAGGGGCGGGTGAGGAACATCGGGGAGCGCAAGATCGCCCAGGGTCGGGTGGCGGTGCAGTTCTACGACCCCCTGGGGGTGCTCGTTTTGGAGGCGTCCGCTTTCGTGGTGGACCTGGCGCCGGGCCAGGAGGCGGACTTCGCCGTGAACACCTCGCTGCTCGCGGAACAATTCTCCCAGGTGGTGATTTACACGGAAGTGGTGCATCAGGACCTGGGTCCTGCTGGGTAGCGGGTTGTTGACGCCGGGGCGCCTCACTACACTGTGGCATCATGCTCATCGAGCGGCTTGAGGAGTACTTCCAGCGGGAGGAACGGGTTCGGGTGCGGGACTACTTTTACGTGAGCGAGGTGGCCAAGTGCCCTCGTCAGATTTTCTATTCCGCCAAGGGGTTCCCCCGGCCCCCCCTGGACGGCCAGACCGCCCGCAAGCTGGCAGTGGGGGATGCCGCCCACCAGCGCATCGTCCAGGCCCTGTACGGGATGGGGGTGGTGGTGGCCGCCGAGGCCCCCATCCCGGAAAACCCCCTGTTCCACGGCCGGGCAGATGTGATCGTCTCTCTGGAGGGCAAAAACTACGTGGTGGAGATAAAGACCGTCCACCCCTACAACTTCGAGCAGATGGCCACCGCCCCCCGCCGGGACCATTACCTCCAGCTCCAGCTCTACCTCCACTACTTCGATATCCCCCAAGGGTTGATCCTGGCCGAGAACAAGGCCAACCAGGAGCTCCGGGAGTTCCTGGTGGAACGGAATGAAGAGGAAATCCGGCGGGTGCTGACTACCTTCGAGTCCCTGCGCCGCCTGATCTTCGTGGAAGGGAAGTTGCCCCCCTTGCCCGACAAGTCCGACTGGGAGTTCGATCAGTGCCGCTACTGCCCCTACGTGGCGTTTTGCCAGGAGAACCTGGCGGTGCCCCCCGGGGAAAAGGCCACCTCCTCCCCCAGCCCGGAGGAGGTGGAACAGGAACCCTTGGGCCTGTTCGAAATCTGGAAATGACCTCCTCTGGGTTTCCCTGGGGTTCTGATCGGGGAGGTGAGCGGGCAGACACGGGGCAAAAAGGATCCTGAAAAAACTAGAAAAGGGGTGATGCAGGGTGAGGAAGCTGAGCGTGGTAGTGGGAGCAGTGGGACTGGTTGCCGGGTGGGCCCTGGCGCAAGGGGTGGGGGTGTTGCCCTTGCCCCCGGGGGCGGTAGCCGGGGGGTGGTTCTTCAACCTCACCGGGCAGCCGGTCACCGGGTTGGTGGTGGAGTTCGACCAGCCGGTGTCCCTGGTGGGCGTGGTGGAGGTAGGGGGCAAGTTAGAAAACCTGGGGGGAAGTGAGGGCATGGCCTTCCAGTTTGCAGGAAACCTTCTCCCCAGCGGGTGGGTGGAGCTGCGCTGGGAACCGGCCACCGCGCAAGTGGCCCTGTTCCAATGGCTCTCTGACGGCCAGCCCGTGGGGCTGCCCTACTTCACCACCCTGCCCGCCTTCCTCAAGGTGATGGTGCAGGGGCTGGTGGCTCTGCGGGAGCGGGATCCAGAGGGGTTCCTGGACCTCCTGGAGGCCTTCTTCGCGGCCAACCCGGAGTTACAGGAGATCCTGGCCGAGGCCGGAATTCCCCCGGCCATGATGATCGCCTCCCTCTCGGCTGCCCCCCCGGAGGGGATCCTCAACCTGTTGACCACCCTGGTGGAGGGGTTTGGGATCACCACCCTGGAGGAGTTCCAAGCCGCCCTGGACCTGACCCCGATACTGGAGGCCCTGGGCTTGGCCGGCTAGCGGGGGAGCTAGGGCCGCGGGGGAACCCCCGCGGCCTTTTTTCGTCCCTGGGCAAAGGAAGTGCCGGGAAACCTGGGTCCGTGATGCCCGGGCTATAATGGGCTTGTCATGTGTGGCATAGTGGGTTATGTGGGCCCCCGGCCGGCCCGAGAGGTGCTGCTGGAAGGCCTGGGCCGGTTGGAGTACCGGGGCTACGACTCGGCTGGCCTGGCAGTGGTGCACCAGGGGAAACTCCAGCTCCTGCGCCGGGTGGGCAAGATCGCCAAATTGCGGGAGGCGGCCGCTCAAAACCAGCTCCCCGGGCACCTGGGCATAGGCCACACCCGCTGGGCCACCCATGGCCTCCCCAACGAGGAAAACGCCCACCCCCACGTTGACTGTCAGGAAAAAATCGCCCTGGTGCACAACGGGATCATCGAGAACCACCGCCAACTCAGGGACCGACTCCAGGCTGCCGGGCACCGTTTCCGCTCCCAAACCGACACCGAGGTGCTGGTGCACTTGGTGGAGGAAGCCTATCAGGGGGACCTGGCTCAGGCAGTACGGCAGGCCATCGGGCAAGTGGAGGGGGCGTTGGCCATCGCCACCGTGCACGTGGCCCACCCCCAGGAGATCGTGGTGGCCAGGAAGGGGAGCCCGTTGGTGATCGGGAACCTGCCCGGGGAGGGATTGGTGGCCTCCGACGCCCCGGCCCTGCTCCCCTACACCCGGGAGTTCTATTTCATGGAGGATGGGGAGGTAGCCCGCGTCACCCCCCAGGGGGTGGAGCTGTGGGATGCGGCGGGACAGCCCAAGGCCCCCAGCTTCCAGCGGGTGGACTGGGACCCCCTGACCGCCGAGAAGGCCGGCTTTCGCCACTTCATGGAGAAGGAGATCCACGAGCAGCCCCGGGTGGTGGCCGACACCCTGCGGGGGCAGCTGTGGGGCCGCTGGGAGGAAGGGCTGGCCGCGGAGGAACTGAAAAAAATCGACCACATTGTGCTCATCGCCTGCGGCACCTCCTACCACGCCGCGCTGGTGGCCGAGTACCTGTGGGAGCCCCTGCTGGGGGTGCCGGTGCGGGCCCAAATCGCCTCGGAGTTCCGCTACAAGGCCCCGGCGGTAGGGCCGACCAGCTTGGTGGTGGCGGTGTCTCAGTCCGGGGAGACGGTGGACACCCTGATGGCCCTGCGGGAGGCCAAGGCCCGGGGGGCCAAGGCGCTGGCGGTGTCAAACATCGTGGGCTCGGCCATCCCCCGGGAGTCGGACGCGGCCCTTTACACGCGGGCCGGGCTGGAGATCGGGGTGGCGGCCTCCAAGACCTTCACCGCCCAGCTGGTGGCCCTGGCCTTGTTGGGGCTCCGGCTGGCCCAGGCCCGGGGGAAGCTGGCGGAGGCCGAGGCCACCGAGAGGCTTGAGACCCTGTCCAAGGCGCCCCAGCTGGTGGCCAAGGCCCTGGCCCTGGAGCCGGAGATCGAGGCCCTGGCCCGGCTTTATTACCAGAAAACCGATTTCCTGTACCTGGCCCGCGGGGTGCTCTTCCCCCTGGCCCTGGAGGGGGCGCTGAAGCTGAAGGAGATCTCTTACATCCACGCCGAGGGCTACCCGGCCGGGGAGATGAAGCACGGCCCCATCGCCCTGATCGACGAGGAGTTGCCGGTGGTGTTCCTCATCACCCAGCAGGAGCTGTGGGACAAGGCCCTGGCCAATTTAGAGGAGGTCAAGGCCCGGCGGGGGATCCTGATCGTGCTCTCGGACCGGGACGACCCGGAGCTGCGTCGGCTGGCCCGGCACTTGCTGCTGCTCCCTCCCGCCCCCCGGGAGCTGGTGCCGCTGGTGTTCTCCCCACCGCTGCAGCTCCTGGCCTATCACATCGCCCGGCTGCGGGGCACCGACGTGGACCAGCCCCGCAACCTGGCCAAGACGGTCACGGTGGAGTGACCCCGGCGTCGGGACTAGGCCCCGGGAGTGGGAACCGGGACCCCGGACCCGGCCTCCTCCACCAGGTCGCGGTAAGCCACCACGAACGCGGCCGTGTACCAGGGGTAGAGGCACAGGTTCGCTACCACAGCGAGCACCGCTCCTGTGAACAAGGACGCGCCCGCGATGGCCTGCAAGATCAACGCCACCGGCAGCCCGATCACCAAGTAAAACACGAGCGCCATGAGGAACAGCTTCCACTTGTACCCAGCGGTGATGCGGCCGCTCTCCCCCAGCGCCTCGGCCGCCGGCAGCCCCTGGTCCACCACCACCAGCGGGGCGTACATATACTTGATGGCCCAGATGATCCCGGGGATGACGAGCAAGAGGAACCCCACCAGCACCACCAAAAAATACAGGAGCACGGCCCCCAACACCGACAGAATGCGAGAAAATGGAGCCCAGAGGGTCCCCAAACCGGCCTCTTCCTTCCGGGCCGCCTGCAGGACTAGCAAGTAGTAACCGGCGCTGAGGACGGGGAAGATGAGGAAGTAGTAGAAGAGCGAGAGGAAGGGCTGCCACCAGCTTTGGCTGTGCCCAAAGGGGAGAATGGTGGTGGACCCGGATGGGTCGGTGACGTTCACTCTTACCATAAACATGAGGGTTGGATCCACACCGGTTATGAAATCTACCACCCAGGAAATGGCTATCAGGATCAACAAGCCGGCCATGAGGAGCTTCCAGCGCTCGATGAACAATTCCAACCCCTCAGACAACCACGTGCCTACCCCATAGCCCCTCCTTTCCTCAAAGCACATGATAAGGAACGGAGGTCGAGTCCTGCTAATCTGTTGGCGGCTGGGGCCTTCCCCCAGCCAAAATGGGTCCGGCAGCCCTGACCGAAATATCATCCCCCCATGCGCGAACCAGGGGAGCTACTGGCCGAGATCTACGACCGGTTGTACCGGGCCTACGGCCCCCAGGGGTGGTGGCCGGCGGAGACCCCCTTCGAGGTGCTGGTGGGGGCGGTGTTGACCCAGGTCACCGCCTGGCGCAACGTGGAGCGGGCCATCTCCCGGCTCAAGGCGGCGGCTGCCCTGTCCCCAGAGGCCATCTTTCGGCTCCCCCCGGGGGAGCTGGAGGAGCTGATCCGGCCGGCGGGGTTCTTCCGCCAGAAGGCCCGTCGCCTGCGGGCCCTGGTGGAGCTGGTCCTCTCCCAGGGCGGGGTGGAATCCCTCCTCTCCCTGCCGGCGGAGGTGCTCCGGGAAAAGCTCCTGTCCCTGCCCGGGATCGGCCCTGAGACGGCTGATTCCATCCTCCTCTACGCCGCCGGCCACCCCAGTTTCGTGGTGGACGCCTACACCAAGCGCATCCTCCACCGGCTGGGCCTCCTCCCCGACCCCTCGCCCCCCTACCGGGAAGTGCAAAAACTGTTCGAAGAGCACCTGCCGCGGGATGCCAACCTCTACGGGGAATACCACGCCTTGCTGGTCCGGCACGCCAAGGAACACTGCCGGGCCCGTCCCCGCTGCCCCGGCTGTCCCCTGGCCGACCTCTGCCGTCCACGGCCCCCCGGCCCGCTATAATCTCCGACCAGCCGAGAAAAAGACTGGGCCGCGAGGGTTAACACTCGGCCAGGAGGTGATGTCCTATGCGTTTCCCCCGTTTTCTGTTCCGGGTCAAGGACCGGGAGATCGAAAACGAAGCCAAACGGATGGTGTCGGTGTTCGGGATAGACGACATCGAAATCCGGCGTGACGACACCATCGCCGACGCCTGGCTGGAGGACTACGAGGCCGGGAAGACCATCTACGGCTTAGAGGAAATCGAACGCTATTTGGAGGAGCTCACCAGCGGCCGGAGCTGACGCCCCAGCCAAGGGTGGCGGGCAGTGCACCAGCTTCCCCTCTGCCCGGCCACACCTCCAGGTCCAAAGGGAAGCTCAACGATTTCCCAAGGCCAGTGCTCTGAGAGAGCCAACCCCCTCCGCCGTCGCTATACTCCGGCAGGGGTAAGTGGCTGCATGTTAGATCTGCTAGAAAAAGCGGCAGAAGTATTCCGGCAACAAGGGCGGCTGATCCGCCTTCCAAACGATAAAACCGCCGTGTTCGTGGGAGACACCCACGGCGACCGGGAGGCCAGCCAGGAGGTGCTCGACCGATTCTTGAAACCCGGCCACGTGCTCGTGTTCCTGGGGGACTACGTGGACCGGGGCCCGGACTCGGAGGGCAACCTGCGCCTTCTGCTTGAGGCCAAGCTCGCCCACCCCGGACAGGTGTTCCTCCTGATGGGGAACCACGAGGGCTGGGCGGTGGCCCCGTTCTCCCCGGCCGACTTCTGGCATTCCCTGCCCCCTTATGAGCAGGAGACGTACGCCCAGGCCCTGGCCCACCTCCCCTTGGCCGCCTGGCACCCCAAGGGGCTCCTCGCCCTCCACGGGGCGCTGCCGGACGTGGAGGAGCTGGAGGAGATCGAGGGAATTCAGCTGGGCTCGGGCAACTGGCGGCACATCACCTGGGGGGACTGGGACGAGGTGCCGGGCTACTGGGCCGGGGACTACTTCGGCCGGCCCACCTTCGGCCGGGATTTTTTCTTTGAGATCATGGACCGCCTCGGCGCAAAAGCCCTGGTCAGATCCCACCAGCCCCACGCCCCCACGTACCTGTTCGGGGACCGGTGCCTGACCATCTTCACCTCTTCCGCCTACGGCGGCACGGAGCGCACCGTGGCCGTATTGCGGCCTGAGACCTCCCTCCGGGACGCCCGGGACCTGGAGCTCATCTCCATATGAACCCCGGGACACTGGTGGGCGTGGACATCGGGGGGACGTTCACCGACTTCGTGTGGGCCGAGGACGGGACGCTCCGCGTCCTCAAGGTGCCCACGGCCCCGGCCCCGGAAGAGGGCTTCCTCGCGGGACTGGAACGCCTGCCCCCGGGAGAGATCGGGAGGATCGTCCACGGGACCACCGTGGCCACCAACGCCCTCCTGGAGGGGAAATGGGCGGCGACCGCCCTCATAACCACCGCGGGGTTTCGGGATGTCCTCGAGATCGGCCGCCAGAACCGGCCTTCCCTCTACGATCTCTTCTGTGACCGGCCGCCGCCCCTGGTGCCCCGGGGTTGGCGCCTGGAGGTCCCCGAGCGCCTGGACGCCCGCGGCCGGACCGTGCGTCCGCTGGACGAGGAAGCGGTACGGGAGCTGGCGGGGAGGATAAAGGCCGGGGGGATCCGGGCGGTGGCGGTGGTCTTCCTCTTCTCTTTCCTCAACCCCGCCCACGAACGGCGTGTGGAGGAAATCCTGCGGGAGGAGGGGGTGGAGGTCCCGATAACCCTCTCCTGCGAGGTCCTCCCCGAGTTCCGGGAGTACGAGCGGGCCTCCACCACGGTCATGCCCATCTTCTACAGTTGTGGATAAAAAGTTGAGTCCTGTAGGGCACTATGACTCCTGGACAACTGTCTTGGCACCATGCCCCGCCTCCCGGACCGCGGGTGGCACCGCCACCCCCACTGCCCCGAATACTTTCCCCGCCACCCCCTTGAGCGGCGGCCGCAGGAGGTACCTCTTCCCCCCATGCACCACCTCCACCTCCCGCACCTCCATGAGGTCCCGCAGCAGGTCCCCCCACTCCACCTCAACCCCCTTCCGCTTGAGCCGCTCCTTGAGCTCGTGCACCAGCACAAGCGCCAGAAAGCTCACGAAAATAT
>ENA-OSAE01000237-OSAE01000237.1-marine-sediment-metagenome-genome-assembly--contig:-NODE-237-length-34103-cov-24.704975_pt1 | contig 34103 bp, 32 predicted proteins | sample MGYA00237870_ERZ529317 | MGnify/ENA primary metagenome ERZ529317 (study PRJEB26369, sample SAMN03142812) | marine sediment metagenome | biome: marine; feature: borehole; material: sediment... | reverse complement strand
TCCTGGTCATCAAAGGGGGCCCAGGGGTCGGGAAATCAACCTTCATGCGCCGGATTGCCGACGAGATGGTGGAGCGCGGGTTCGATGTCGAGCTGCACCACTGCTCGTCGGACAACAGCTCCCTAGACGGGGTGGTGATTCCGCAGATCGGGGTTGCGTTGATCGATGGAACAGCTCCCCACAGGGTTGTGTCTACCCAAGAAACAGCGGACAAGTCTTCGAGGTAGTGGTTCTTAAATAAGGTTCGAGTTCAATCTCCCTAATTGTGGTTTTCGCTGGAGAAGGGGTGCTCCTGAACATCTTGCGACATTTTAACAAACTTGGCAACCTGAGGTGCATTAAGAAATTCCCATTTTCCTTTAATCCCATGTACATAAGCCCCTACCTCAAAATGAAGCATGGCGATGCCACAATCCAAACGCTTTGAAATCCTAAAAGTATCTTTTTCGGAATCAACCCTAACAGTAACTGAATTTGCTTCTACATGGAAGCGCCACGGTTGCCTGTTTACTGCTGATGGAGAAAGACGTGCAGCTTCCAAACCGCATTCAATCCATCTGGGCCATTTTTCCCAAGGCAATCCACTACACAATTCTGTTAAAGATTTACGTTTATGACCACTGGCAAATCCTGCCAGGATCTTTTCTTCCAGAGTATAATCTTTATCTGCATATCCTACCGGGGTTACTGCCAACACCTTTTCAGTATTATGTAATTTTATTACTTCTGCTACCACTTCACGCCTAAAAAATCCGCCAATCCAGCATGTGCCTAACCCCAAAGAAGTTGCTTCTAAAATAATTGCTTCTCCCACATAACCCAGTTTTTCATGAACAAATGGGCTTGTCATATCTCCTATAAATGCAATATATGCGGGTGCACCCTTAACCTTCCCATAACTTCCAATTATCCCTCTAAAAACACTTTCAGGATCTTTAAACACAATACAAGCACGTACTTCTGAAAAAGGGTTAAACTCTTTACAAAACTTTTCTAGTTTTGTTTTGAGCTGTTCCTCCAGCGGTTTACCGTTAAATTTTCTCCTCGATTTTCGTACTTTGATAGCAGAATACCATTTTCCCTGTAGCATACAAGAAATCTCTCCTTCCATTTCTTGAACTATACCCGGATTTTATCAATGAATAACGGATATGAAGTTTCTTGCAGTAAGGGTGTTGCCTAATAGCATTAGATATCACTTCCATTATTCCTGTCTAAAATTCACCGTGTGCTTTTGTCAATCGGATAGTTGACCGCCTTGGTAATGTAAAAGTTGACCACCCATGTAGGGGGTTTTCTCCTCCTGCTCCCCCCTAGGGGGGAGCAGGAGCGAACATACGTACTATTGCTTCGCCTGTTGACTCTCCCTGAAACGATAGGACTCACCATCAAACATCAACACATGAGAACGGTGTGTCAGGCGATCCAGTAGGGCCGTGGTTAAGGTGATGTCACCGAACACCTCCCCCCAGCGGGAGAATTCAAGGTTGCTGGTTACCAGGAGGCTGCCTCTTTCGTATCGTTCGGCACAGAACTGAAACAGAAGAGGCCCCCCTGGTCCTAACCCGATGAAGCCTAACTCGTCGAGGATGACAAGGTCGATTTTGTACCAACTCTTGAGGTAATGGGGTAAACGGTACTCCTTCTCGGCCAGTAATAACTCCTGTACCAGTTCAACCACCTTGATAAACCGAACCTTGTACCCGGCTTCAATGGCGGAAAGACCCAGAGCAATACCGATGTGGGTCTTTCCGGTCCATGGATTACCAATACACAGGACGTTTTCCCGGTTACGGATGAACCCCGCTTCAACTGTTTACAATAAATCTCCACCAGTGCTTCCTTTGTCTCCTGGGTCATACACTCACCCCCAGGAGGGCGTCATAGCGGCTGGCATCGGGTGCTGACACCGTGTAGTTGGCCAGTACCTTTGGGACTTGTACCGCTCGTGGTGTTGGTAAAGCGGTGTGGTTCACCAGGATCTGGCGTACTGTGGCCAGGCTCAGAGTTTTCTTGGCCAGTGCAGTCTTAATGGCTGTTTCTACGTCCCTGGCGGCAAACTCCCGGTGTAACAGGAGGATCTGGCAAAACTCTCGATACCCGTCATGCCGGTCCTGGCAGAGCATCTCTTTGGCCCGGGCGTAAACCCAAGGAAGCTGACGCACTACGGCGGCGTGCATGACGGCCCGTGGCTTCCTTTCCAGGGCGTTAAGGTAGTGGTCAAGCTCTAACACGGTGTCACGACGGTCGTAGCTCCGCTTATGCAGGGCAACCAGCCGGTTCTGGTACCAGCCTCAATCCGGTCGGCGAAAGCCTCAAGCCTGAGGGTCTATCCCACGTACCGGCACGGGACGGAGTACCGGACCCGGTCGTAGGTTGCCAGGCTGTAGCTGTTGACCCGCACGATCCTGGTTACACTGCACCGGAAGGAATGAGGCGGCAAGGGGCGTAGATTGGCTCGCTCTTTTTCCCAGTCCCGGTGGTGCCGCTCTCTTCCGCTTTCACACCAGGTCATGAGGTCTTCATTAAGAGTGGCCAGTTCCGGAACATCCGGTATAGGCACCAGGGTATTTCGCCGTACGTACCCGACCAGGTTCTCCACTGCTCCCTTTTCGTGGGCTTCACCCGGCCGGCAGAAGATGGTGCCAAACAGGTAGTGGGCCCGTAAGCTGGAAAAAAGGAAGGCGTGAACTCATTAGAAGGCGAATAACTTTTGACTTCTGTACCTTGCTAAATAAGACTCAGCACCAAACCACCTTAAACAGTGGGCCATGATTGGGTATCTTCAAATGCAACAACTCTTGAACTATAACTTCAGCCCTAATAGCTGCCGGTTTTTTTAATAATTCCAGGTCAAATGTCAACCTCCTTTTGCTGGAGCAGCTTGCCCATTTGTTTTTCATCGTCCGCAGCTGTACCTCTTTGAGTTCCACGCCAATCCGCTTGCCCCAGGCGGCTACTTCCGCCCGGAATACTGCTTCCGGGATTACTTCCTGCGGCAAGTTCAGACCATAAGTTCTTTTTGCTAACTTGGCGATTCATCATTCATTAATGTTGCTTGAAAACCACGCCCAAGACGTTTGCTTTATCCCCCGTAGCTTTTCCACTTCCTTTCGTAGCTTTTGTACTTCGTTCACCAGCTCGTGAAGCCCTTTCGTACGAAGAAAGGTGATGTCGCCCGTCACATTAAAATCTGAAATATACTCCACAGCCTTGCGCCTCCGGTTTACCCCCTCATAACTCACCCGAAAGTGAAATACAGGTAGATTCCCTTGCTCATCCCGCTCGATGTTATGCCACATTCCGAAAAAAGCCCGAATTTCCTGGCCTGGCTGAAGTGTTGGCAATCCTTTTTTAAAGAGAGCGGTTTCGGCCAAGGGCTTGCGATCAGGCAACATGCCTTTTAGCGGTGGATCGGAGATTATACGGACGTTGTAGGCAGGAGTCTTTCCTATATTTCGGACGACAAACTCCACAGTCCCCCGGCCAAAATCGGTTTCTAGATCAGCGGTAACATATGGTGATGTTTCTTCCTCCCGCTCCAGGCGCATTTCTCTAACGGCAGCCCTGTTGACAAAGTAAATAAAAATTGTAGCCACACTGTAGATTAAAGTGAGAACCGCCATAACCGCTCCGCTATGAGCGTCTGCCCAGATTACGCTATCCCAGAACCACGAAGACAAAAATTATCCCCCCTCAGGTTTGTAAAACATCGTGTGATACATCTTGAGCCCTGGTCGCTCTAAGGCTTCTCGACGCTTCTGTGACACATCTGTTCTTCCTTGCGGCAAGCCGTCTGCCGGATGACCTCCTCTTTCTCTGTCATGGTTTCCACTCCTTTTCCCTTCGTAAAAGATATAAGCCTTTACCGGATTTAACTTCCTTAACTGTAGCAAAGAGGTAAAGTTGTTAAGGTAGCCTGAATTGGTACCAACTGCAGCTTCCTGCAGCCTGTCTCTGCCTGCCACCTGGAGCCAAGAGTAATGGACCGCGGGACAGGCACGCTTGCTGTCCCTCCTGAGTATCATGATTGAGCCTGAAAGGGGATGTGCTGCCTTCTTGACCGGGAGGGGGTGGGACATCCCTGCCAAAACTGGAAGGGAGGGACAGCCTTGGATAAGAGGGGAAAAGTGAAGAGGGTTTTCCCTGGGGGTAATACGGCCGTCGGGTTTTATTCCTTCTACGACTACATCATAACCCCGGATGCGACCCGAATCCTGGTCATCAAAGGGGGCCCAGGGGTCGGGAAATCAACCTTCATGCGCCGGATCGCCGACGAAATGGTGGAGCGGGGGTTTGATGTCGAGCTGCACCACTGTTCGTCGGATAACAGCTCCCTGGACGGGGTGGTGATCCCGCAGATCGGGGTTGCGTTAATCGATGGAACAGCTCCCCACATCGTCGATCCCAAGAATCCAGGCGCCGTGGACGAAATAGTGCACCTCGGCGACTATTGGAACGAGGACAAGATAAGGGCTAACAAAAAGAACATCATTGAGCTAAACCAGGAAGTGAGTCGCCTTTTCGACCGTGCATACCGGTTCTTGCGGGCGGCTAAGGCCGTCTACGATGATTGGGAGGCGGCCAACATCGAAGGAATGGATTTTGGGTTGGCCAACCGGAAGGCGGATAACCTGATCCGCAAAATCTTTGGAACGAGCCGGGTTAGTACCAGGGTGGGGAAAGACCGCCACCTCTTTGCCAGTGCCATCACACCGGACGGGATGATCAACTACCTAGATACCATCATTAACCCCTGTCCGAAGGTGTACATTATTGAAGGTGAACCAGGGACCGGGAAATCAACCTTGCTTCAAAAGGTGGCCACGGCGGCCCTAGAGCGCGGTCATGATGTAGAGCTTTATCACTGCGGCCTGGATCCGAAGAAGGTAGAACACGTTGTGATCCCTGCGCTGGGTGTAGCCTTGACCAAGTCCATTGAACCACATACCTATCTTCCCGGACCCAACGACACCATCATTGACATGAATCACTGCCTGGACCAGAAGGTTGCCGGGAAATATGCCGACCTTGTGGCCGTCGACCGGAAGATCTTCTTCGAGCTTTTTGACCGGGCCATTGCTTTTATCGGGGAAGCCAAGGAAATGCACGATACGATGGAAGAGTATTACATTCCCAACATGGACTTTGATGGGATCTCAAGACTCTGGGAGCGGACCCTGGAACGCATCCTCCGCTACGCGGGGGAACAGGCGGCCCAAACCGGTTGAGGGCCAGCCGGATGGGTGAGCCGGTCGGGGTCTAACTAGAAAAGGGTATGAACCAGCATCTCTCAATAATGTGTTTTCACTTCTTGATGGCATTAATTAAGTCTGTAGTCGAGTAGCCCGGCAGACGCTGAATGATGACCACTTGCCCTCCCCAGTCCTCAAGGATCCGGATCTCGGGTAATGAATCAAGGTTGTAATCATCACCCTTAACCACCAGGTGGGGACGGATGGTCTGCAGAACCCTGGCGGGGGTCAGTTCGTCGAAGACAACCACGTGGTCGACGGCCCGGAGGGAAGCCAGGAGGGCGGAGCGACCTTCTTGCGGGAGAATGGGTCTTCCGGGCCCTTTGATCCTTCTCACCGACCGGTCCGAATTAAGACCAACGACCAGGACATCCCCTAGTTCCCGGGCTCGGTTCAGAAGGTAGGCGTGGCCCGGAGCGGTGAACCAACAGCAGAGAAAATTCCGGCCAGCCCAAAGGACTACAGCTCTAATCCCATCGCAACCCTAAAGACAGGAGCTTTTGGAACCTATCATGCCCTTTGCCTGGCTGTTGAAAAAAGGGCCAGCTTCTTGCTGGCCTCAACCAGCGAGGTTTACGGTGACCCCCTGGTCAGCCCCCAGGCGGAATCTTATTGCGGTAACGTCAACCCTGTCGGCCCGAGGAGTTGTTACGATGAGGCGAAACGGTACGCCGAAGCACTCACCACGGCCTTCGGCCGGGACAGGGGCCTTAAGTTTCGCATCGTCCGTATCTTCAATACTTACGGACCCCGGATGCGGGTCGATGACGGCCGCGTGGTTACCAACTTCATCACCCAGGCCCTGACAGGTCAGCCTTTGACTGTTTACGGTTCTGGTACTCAAACCCGAAGTTTCCAGTATGTAAGCGACCTGGTGGAAGGGATGAGGAGGTTGATGGAGGTGGAGTACTGCCATCCCGTGAACCTGGGGAACCCGGAGGAAATATCGATCCTGCGGCTTGCTGAAACCATCAGGGAGACAACAAGGACGTACAGTGAAATTTGTTTCCTACCTTTACCTGAGGATGACCCGAAGCGGAGAAAACCCGACATCACCCTCGCCACCAGGCTCCTGGACTGGAGGCCTGAGGTGAGCTTGCAAGAGGGGCTTGAGAAAACCACTGCCTACTTTGCCGGCCTCCTGGCTTGATGGTTCAGTCTGCCGAAAGCCTTTTCAGCTCAACTGCCAGGCGTCTGAACTCTTCCCGGTCCCTTTTGTCCAGGGCCTGGTCGACCTGGGCCATCAACTCCCTTTTCACCTGGGAACTGCTTTTGCTGAGTTCGATGACGGCCAGGAGAAAACGCAAGGCCAGGTCTGGTTCGTCTGCCGGTGTTTTCTGGACCTCTTTTGTTTCCCGGGTCAGGTCTTCAAACAGGCACTGCTCACATCCAGGTTCGAAAGAAAGGCGTACGTAAAGCACCTGGGGCAAAGATTCCTTCAGGCGCTCGATGGCTTGGTCAACGGTGTAAACGGTGGTCCCGTTGAGGTGAAGGACGATCGGGTAAGTCTCCCTGGCATGGATCGAAAGCTGGAGGTAGTTCCTGGCACCCCTCAGGTCCTGCACAAAACGAATTTTCTCCAGGAGTTGTTCTGAGTCGAGTAAATACTGGATAAGGCGGAAGGTGCTAGCCCATTTCGGCCGGTGGTTTTTCAGAAAGCACTCCAGGAAACTTTTTTTTCGGTCTAGCTTTTGATGAGCCATCGGCTGGCACCTCTTTCTCCCGTTGTCTTTGGCGCCTCCGCTGGTGAGGGTTTGGGTATACCAATACAACAGAACCAGGGGAATTCCTCTTTGAGGGGTACTGGTAAATCCTGTCTATTCGGAGGAGGGGGCAGCCCGGGGTGTCCGGCGCGCGGTCCCCCTGGGTCGCCAGCCCCAGGAAGCCTGGCGGTCCATGAACCATACTTTATGACCAAACAGGGTTAGTAACAGTGTATTCACCGGGGAGTGCTCCTCAGAACCATGATCTGCGGTAACAGGAGCAGCGAACCTGTTTTCTACCTGGACCCGGTTTTTTCGCCCTCAGATAAGAACCGGCCCTGGCAGGGCTGATTTTCAGGTTCCAAGAGTACTGCCAGGCAGTAAATCTGACACCAGGAGGGAATACCGATCCTGCGGCCGGCTGAAACCATCGAGAAGCTAACCAGGGCGTACCTGGGACCGGTTCGTGCCCAAAACTCAAGAAATAGTAGGATAACCAGTAATGGCTTGTAATTGTAAATTGAGACAAGCTAATTGGCCTAAAAGGCACAATCCAATCCTTGCTTCGGTATGGTTGCAATGTGATAATAGGAGAAACAATGCAAACAGCTTTCACAATATGAAAGCAAGTGAAAACGGAAGGAGTGTTACTATGACCTACAGTAGGATTGGGGCAACGGATGCTACCCGGACCCGGAACCGGACTCCAAACAGTGTATCACCTTTTTCCGGTATGTGCTCCGTCTGTCTCGAAGGTTGTACCGGGACCTGCGAGGTTGGTAAGTCGGCCATCCGTGGAAGGGAAGTTATCTACCCGTCTCCCTTTGGCAAGACGACTTCGGCATCTGAGAAGGACTACCCGGTAGATTTTTCTCATTTTAACATCAACGGTACGGCGGTTGGAGCCCAGGGTATCGAAGCTGACAGTGACAAGGCGATTTTCCCGGCGGTCAAGGTCGAGACCGAGATTGGCGCCGGTGACGAGAAGATTAAGCTCAGGGCTCCCTTTGTTTTTGCTGCCCAGGGTTCGACCAATGTGGCCAAGCAGAACTGGGATGGTTACGCCAGCGGGGCAGCCCTGGCCGGTGTCATCGTTGCAGTAGGGGAAAATGTCTGCGGGATGGACCCGGATCTGGAAGTTAAAAACGGCCGCGTGCTCCGGTCGCCTGACCTGGAGTACAGGGTCAAGGCTTTCAACGACTATTACGATGGGTACGGTGCCATTGCCATCCAGGCCAACGTGGAGGATACCCGGCTTGGTGTTCTCGAGTATGCCCTGGAAAAGCTGGGCGTCCAGATGGTTGAACTCAAGTGGGGGCAGGGTGCCAAGGATATCGGTGGGGAAGTCAAGCTGTCCACCCTGGAGAGGGCCCTCCAGTTGAAGGAAAGGGGCTACATTGTTCTGCCTGATCCCACCGACCCGAAGGTCCAGGAAGCATTCAAACAGGGGGCCTTCGAAGAATTTGAACGCCACAGCCGCCTGGGAATGGTTGACGAAGAGTCCTTCCATGCCCGGGTTCAACAGCTGCGCGAAGCAGGTGCCAAGTTTATCAGCTTGAAGACCGGGGCCTACCGGCCGGCCGACCTGGCACGGGCTGTTAAGTACGCCTCTGATGCCAAGTTGGACCTCTTGACTGTAGACGGGGCCGGCGGTGGAACCGGAATGAGCCCGTGGAGAATGATGAACGAGTGGGGTATACCCACGGTTTACATTGAAAGCCTCCTTTACCAGTACCTGGAACGCCTCGCTGCCAAGGGTGCTTATATTCCGGCGGTGGCCATTGCGGGAGGCTTTACCCTGGAGGATCAGGTCTTCAAGGGCCTGGCCCTGGGTGCACCGTACGTAAAGCTCGTGGCTTTGGGCCGTGCCCCGATGACGGCGGCGATGGTTGGAAAGACCGTTGGGGAAATGATTGAGCGCGGCCGGGTACCCAAGGAACTGCAGAAATACGGGGAGGCCATGGAGCAGGTCTTTATCGGGTCGGTGGCCCTCAAAGACCGCTACGGTGACGAGGTCAAGAATCTGCCGGCTTCGGCGGTGGCTGTTTATACCTATGTCGACCGCGTGGTGGCAGGCCTGCAGCAGTTTATGGCCGGGGCGCGCAAGTTCTCCCTCGAGTACATCAGCAGGGACGACATTTTCGCCCTGACCCGTGAAGCTGCAGAGATCACAGGCATCACTTATGTGATGGATGTTGACCAGGAAGAAGTGGACCAGATTCTGGGCAGCTAGGGCATTCCCAAAGCAGCTCAGGGGAATTTCCCGGCCCGGGTAAAAAAGCGGCCGGGGACCACAATGAGCAGTGAAAATACTGAACAAAAAGGGAAGCTGTGAATGGCTTCCCTTTTTGTTCGCCCAGCATGTCTGCTGAGCCGATGAGCTGAAAAGAAGCTCTGTCGCCTAACCAGCGGGAAGACAAACCATCAGGACAGTTGAGGGGAAAAGCCTTGTGCGAGAACCCTTGCTCCCGCTGCCCTGGTGTCGAGTACAAGGTTGAATCCCCTGCCGGTTCACGGCGTAAGATGGTGGTGGAAACCAGGTTGCCAAGCTTATGTCAGACAAGGTTTGGAGGGGAGAGAAGGAGATGGAGTTGGGGAAGGAAGGCCTTAGGCCGCTGATCGGCATTACCGCTGACTACGATGGTGAAACCGGGCGTTTCCAGGTGAATGAAGGCTACACCGGGGGGATTGAAAAGGCCGGGGGCGTGCCGGCGGTTCTTCCGCCCACTGGCGATTTCAAGACCCTGGAAGCCTGGTTGGGCCGGGTTGACGGCCTGCTCTTGACCGGAGGGGGTGACCTCGACCCGGTATGGATGGGGGAAGAACCGATAGAGGCCCTGGGAACCATCGTCCCGGAACGGGACCAGGCCGAAATCCAGTTGACCCGCCTTGCCCTCCGGAAGGACACCCCCATTCTAGCTGTCTGCCGGGGGATCCAGGTACTGGCCGTGGCGGTTGGAGGGAGCATCTACCAGGACCTGGCCAGCCAGAAGCCAGAAGTCCTGAAACACTTCCAGAAAGCCCCGCGTTGGTACCCAACCCATGCCGTGGAACTTTTCCCGGGCAGCCTGCTCGGCCGCTGCCTGAAGGGGAAGACGGTGACCCAGGGGATGCTCCGGGTCAATTCCTTTCATCACCAGGCCGTGAAGGAAGTCTGCGCCCCTTTCGTGGTAACGGCCAGGGCCAGGGACGGGGTCATTGAAGCCATTGAAAGTACCACCCATACCTTTGTGGTCGGGGTTCAGTGGCACCCGGAGGCCATGTGGGACCGGGACCCGGCATTCCTGGGGCTTTTTGAAGCCCTGGTTGAGGCGGCAGCTCGGGCGCTGTAACAGCCTGGGTGTGGGAGGAGAGGATTTAGCTTTTTTGTCACGAAATAACTTGAAAGCAGGGAAGAGCGCCAAACTGGACAAGAACCAACCAGAGACAACCAGCCAAAGCAAGAAACCGGAGGGGGCCAGGATGTTAGCAGTAACCAACGGGAAGGTGTACACGGTAACCTCTGGAACCTTTGACCAGGGAACGGTTCTCATTGAAAAGGGCATCATTCGCCAGGTGGGTCCGGCCGGTGAAGTGAAAATCCCGCCGGGGGCGGACATCATCGATGCCAGGGGCGGGCCCGTGACCCCAGGGTTCATAGATGCCCACAGCCACCTGGGTTTGGCTGAAGAAGGGGTAGGATGGGAAGGGTCTGATGTTAACGAGCTGACAGACCCGGTTACCCCCCACCTGCGTGCCATTGACGCCATTAACCCTGAGGAACGTGGGCTACGCGATGCCGTTGAGGGGGGGATCACGGCTGCATGGGCGGCTCCGGGCAGCGGCAATGTCATCGGGGGCCAGGGGGTTACCATTCGCACCCTGGGCCGTACCGTAGAGGAAATGGTTCTCCGGGGGCCCTGGGGTTTGAAAGTGGCCTTTGGTGAAAACCCGAAGCGGGTCTACGGTGAACGTAAGAAAAGCCCCGCAACCCGGATGGCCACGGCCGGAATTCTCCGGGAATGGCTGGTGAAAGGGCTTAACTACCTGGAGAAACTCGACCGGGAACCGACCGATTCCGAAAAGCCACCGGAGCGTGACCTCAAGCTGGAGGCCATCGCCCGGGTCTTGAAGCGGGAGATGCCCTTGAGGGCTCATGCCCACCGTGCGGACGATATCATGACCGCCCTCAGGATCGCTAGGGAATTCGGCGTTGACCTGGTGATCGAGCACTGCACCGAAGGACATAAACTGGCATCAGAACTGGCGGAAGCCGGTGTACCTGTAGTGATCGGCCCCTCTCTGACTTCGAGGTCCAAGGTTGAACTCAAGGACCGGACCCTCAAAACTCCCGGCATCCTGGCCCGGGCGGGGGTGAAGGTGGCCCTGATGACAGACCACCCGGTTATCCCGGTTCATTTCCTTCCCCTTTGTGCCGGGCTGGCGGTACGGGAAGGGATGGAGGAGGAGGAAGCCTTGCGTGCCGTCACCATCAACGCCGCTGAGATTCTCGGGATTTCGGACTGGCTGGGCAGCCTGGAACCTGGGAAAGAAGCTGACGTGGTGGTTTTTGACGGTCACCCCTTTGAACTAAGAACCAGGGTCAGGTATACCATTATGAGGGGTAAGGTTGTTTATGAACGGGGTGAGGATTAGCAGGTGAAAGGAGACGAACCCAGGCAGGCAACCTTTGATTTTTTCCAAACGGAGACTACTGGTCACGGCCGGGCTCCTGCCGGCAGCGAAGGTGAATTGGCCGCTGCAGGAGAAGGTTCCCCAGCCATCCACGCGGACCCGGTCACGGAAATCCAGGACCTGGAAACCCTTGCCGAGAGGGCACGGGCCTGCCAGAAGTGTGGCTTGCGGCGGGGCTGCCGGGGGGTGGTTTTTGGTGAGGGCAACCCCCACGCGGACCTGATGCTGGTGGGGGAGGCCCCTGGGGGCACCGAGGATGAATTGGGACGTCCCTTTGTTGGTGCTGCAGGCCAGCTGCTGAACCGGATCCTGGCGGCCGCGGGTTTCGAGCGGGAGGAGGTATACATAACGAACGTGTGCAAGTGTCGTCCCCCCGGCAACCGGGCCCCTCTACCGGTGGAGGTTGATGCTTGTTTTCCGTATCTCCTGGCCCAGATCCGCCTCATCAAGCCCAGGATCATGGTTTGCCTTGGGGCCTCGGCTGCCCGCGGTATCCTGGACCCCAGGCTCCGGATCACCAGGGAGAGGGGTATCTGGCGGGAGAAATACGGGATTTTGATCATGCCCACCTTTCACCCGGCGGCCCTGTTACGGGACCCGAGCAAAAAGCGCCCGGTCTGGGAGGACTTCAAAAAGGTGCGGGAAGAGTACCTGAAGGGAGCGAGCCAAAAAACACCCTGACCGTTGTTTTGTTCTCGGCATTCCTGGCTCGTCATCTGCCCCCTGGCACTGTTGAGCATGTGGGCAGTTTTTTTTGGGCCTGCATATTATGGTAATTACGAGGGTGGTTAGCAGACCACCCTGTGCTGGCCTGGGAGCCGTTTCGTGTCACCGGTTTGGACCAGGGAGGGTGGGCCTTTTGCGCAGTATCCGCAGGGAGGAACTGAACCGTTTTCTCATCATCAGGATGGACCATGTGGGGGATGTCCTCCTGACCACACCGGTGCTCAAGGCCCTGCGTTTTGCCTTCCCCAAGAGCTATCTAGCCGTGCTGGTGCGGTCCAGCTCGCGACCGATGATGATCAATAATCCCTACGTTGATCATCTTTTTGTCTATACCCCCGAATGGTGGTCGCGCCCGGGCGAACGACCCTTCACCAGGAAGGAAACGGAACGGGTTTTTGGGCTCCTGAGACGGGCAAGGTTTGATCTTGCTTTCGACTTCCGTGGTGAAGCCAGGACAGTGATCCTTACCGTGTGGGCCGGGGCCAAGTACCGGGTAGGTTTTGATTACGAGGGCACGGGGGGTTTGGACATCGCCCTTTCCCACGGTCATTACGTCGTCAGGCAGGGAAGGCACCAGGTCGAAATCAACCTGGACGTGGTGAGGGCCATCGGGGTGGACTTGAATGTCCGCGACCGGGCTCCCGAGCTTTTCCTTTCGAGTAAAGAACGTTCCTTTGCCCAAAGCTTCTTGAGGGGATTAGGCCGGGAGCCCAGGGGTCCCGTGGTCGGTCTTCACCCGGGGGCCGGCCACCCATCCAAGGTTTGGACTGTGGAGGGGTACGCTGAGGTTGGTAACTGGCTGACGCGGACCAAGAACGCCACGGTGATCATTACCGGGGAGGCATTCGAAGCAAGGCTGGTTCGGGCCATTGCCGAGCGGATTTCGCCTCCGCCCGTCGTGGCGGTGGGTAGGACAAACCTGAGACAGCTTGCCGCCCTCATTGAAGGGTACGACCTCTTAGTTGCACCTGACTGCGGTCCGGCTCACATAGCCGCAGCCCTTAAGACCCCCCTGGTAGCCATTTTTGGGGGTGTGAACGAGATCGAACGCTGGAGGCCGTACGGGGAAGGCCACATCATCATTCATCACGACCTGGAATGTGCGCCCTGCTTCAACTATAACTGTCGTAGGGGGTACAGGTGCCTGAGGGAGATCACTCCGGCCGAGGTGATGGCTGCTGCGGAGGCCCAGCTCGGAAGACGCGGCTTCTAGACACTGGTATAGACATCAAGGGTGCACCGGGCTGTTCGGGTCCAGGTGAATTCCCGGCTTCTGGCCAGGCCCCGGCTTTTGAGTGTCGAGTACAGGTGCTCGTTTGTGACCAGGTTCAGCATCGCCTCCTTGAGGGCTGAAGCATGGCACGGCTCAACCAACAGCCCGGCATCACCGATTACCTCGGGGAGACAGGAACTCTTGAAGGCCACGACCGGGGTTCCGCAGGCCATGGCTTCCACGACGGGTAGACCGAATCCCTCGTGTATGGAAGGGAAGACAAAGATTTCTGCCCCTTGATAAAGGGCCACAAGGTCCTTTACAGGGACGAAACCGGTAAGCTTGACACCAGGGCCGAGGCCCTTTTTTATGTTTTCCGGTAGGGCTTTCGGGTTTTGAAAATGGTTTCCCACCAGGACCAGCTCGTAGGGCGCGGGACTGTCCAAGCGGAAAAGCTTATAAGCCTCAAGCAGGGTTACAAGATTCTTGTTCCAGTCGATCCCACCGACGTACAGAATGTACTTGCTTGTGATGCCGTACTGCCTCCTGGCCCGGTCGACCTCCCCTCGACGAAGAGGGCAGGAAAAGCGGGCCGGGTCCACGCCCAGGGGGATGGGGATAACCTTTTCGGCCCTAACCTTCCAGAAGTGAACCAGGTCTTTCTTTCCGTTTTCGGAGAGGACGATGATCCGGTCCAGCCGGTCCATCAAGGGCTTGAGGTTGGACTCCATTAAGGCCACTTCGCGAGGGGACTTGTTTGGGTTATGGTACGGGTTAAGGTCAAAAACTGTGGTTATGAGCCGCACCGAGGAGAAAGGGGACGAAAGAAGCTCTTGCACTGCAGCCAGGGGGAAGTGGTAATCCGTAAGGTGCAGGACGTCAAGGCTGTCTTTTGCGGTGAAGTGGGAAAGGGATCTCGCCCCCCTTTCCACCCGGCGGAACCGGAAGCGGGGGTTACCCTGGCTTGTGGGCTCGCCTTTCCAGTCGGCGTAATAGAGGAAGAAATCAACGGGCGCCTCGATGTCTTTCAGGGACTTGAGGAGGTTGGCAACATAGTGACCAATACCACGGGATTTATGGGTCTCGAGGGGATTCACGTCGAGCCCGACCCTCATGGGCTGAACTCCCTTTCAAGAAGTTTTCAGTTCCATTATATTAGAGACCCACGCCCTTGGCCCTGTAGCCTTTTAGGGTCTTTCTTCAGTTGAAAAGGGCAGCGGCCTCCTGGTGGGGCCGCGGTCCGGGGCTTTTTGTAATGTTAGGTCTGAAGAGGAAGTGGATTGAAAAAGAGCGGTCCGCACGGGTACCCAGGGTAAGGAAAAGGGTGTTACCAAGCCCCGGGGTGCTTCCCGGTGGCGTGGTATCGTCAGTACCCAAGGTCTTTGTCGACGAGATTGACAAGCTTCTCCCCCTGGAGAAAACGTTTCAGGTTTTCGGCGAAAAGGTTGATTCCCCGCTGGTTAAAATAAGGTGTTCCCCCAGCCTGGTGCGGGGTGATGATGACGTTTTCCAGGCGCCAGAGGGGGCTCTCCGGTGGAAGGGGTTCCTCGGCGAAAACGTCCAGGCCGGCCCCGGCGATCCAACCTTCCTGGAGGGCCCGCACCAGGGCTTTCTCGTCCACGATCTGCCCCCTGGCGATATTGACCAGGTAGGCAGATTTTTTCATGGCCCGGAACTCCTTCTCCCCCAGGAGACCCCTGGTTTCAGGGGTGAGGGGGAGACAGACCACGACAAAATCAGCCGCCTCCAGGACCTGGTTCAGACCTTCCGGGGGGAAAACCTCGTCGACGTCGTCCGGTTTTTCCGGGTGGCGACGGAGAGCCACAACCTTCATTTCGAAGGCTTTAGCCCGCTTGGCAAGGGCCCGGCCTACGTACCCCATGCCCAGGATTCCCACCGTCTTTCCGGCTAGTTCGTCGAGGCGGATCTGGTTCCAGCGTGATTGGACCTGCTGCCGGAAATAGACGTTGAACCTGCGGACAAAGGAGAGGATGAAGGTCATGATGTGCTCGGCAATGGGAACAGCGTGAATTCCCGCCGAATGGGTAACAATTACAGGACTGTCCTTGACCTCCGGGGTGAGGATGTTCTCCACCCCAGCGGTTAAGGCGTGGATCCATTTCAGCCGTGAAGATGCCCGGTAGAGGTCTGGCCTGAAGTGGTGACCCTGGCAGACAAGGATCTCGGTTTCTTCCATTTCGGGCAGGGCCTCGTCCGGGTCAGCACAGATGACCACTTCGACCTGGGGTGTTACCTCTAGAATGGGCCTACGGTGTTTTTCCTTGTAGGGGCCCAAAAGGACTACCTTGAGCTTTTCTTTCTTGCCGGTCACACGAAAGCCTCCCTTCGAGACCGGGAAGTGCCTGGTGTCGAGGAGCAACCTCGAGGGGTTATCTTCCACGTCTCACCCCAAATTCCTTTTTCCGGACGGGAGGACCGCGGGACGCATTTATTTACACGGCTGTTGGATATTAATATTCGACCAAAACATTGGGCACAACTGGGAGGAGGGGGTGTTTGGAAATGGGTGAAAAGGTACGCCGGGGTACCTGGGTACAGATCCACCGGGTGGTCTTAGAACCCGGAGCCCGGGCTCCCCAGGTGCCGCCGGAAACTCAGGAGGTACCCCTGGAACTTCGCCAAAAAGGTTTTCTCCTTACCCACGCCGAGGTGGGGGACGAGGTTGCCATTAGAACAGTGATTGGACGTGAGGTTACCGGTCGGTTGGTGGCCGTCAACCCCCCTTACGAACATGATTTCGGCAGGCCGGTGCCGGAACTTCTGGAGGTGGGGCCCGAAGTCCGCGGGTTCTTGAAGGGTGGTGGGGAATGTTGAAGGCGGTAAAAAGCATGGGGCAAGGTCAGGCCCACCGCGAAGCCATGGAGAAGGGTCCGGGGTACCATGAGGTTATGGAGAGGAAAGGGGAGATCGTCAAGAAGGCGGTCGGGATCGATTACAGCCGTTTCGAGAGGGGTACCCTGGCCTTCGATTACGAGGGCCTGATGGTGGAAACCGGTTACAGCCTGGACGAGATCCGCCGGATCCAGCGGGAGGCCGGTGTTGGTCGAACCCCGCTCATTGAGCTGAATAACATCACAGAACTGGTGCGGAGGATATCCCCACCTGGAAAGGGTGCCCGGATCTTTGTCAAGGACGAAGCAGTGAACCCTTCCGGGAGTTTTAAGGCCAGGCGGGCGGCTGTTTCTGTTTACCATGCGGCCCGGCAGGGTTACAAGGGGGTAATTGCCGCCACCAGCGGGAATTACGGGGCGGCAGTAGCTTCCCAGGCGGCCATGCGTTCCCTGGACTGCATTGTGGTCCAGGAGGTGTTTGACAGCCGGGGGGTGGGACAGCCGGAGATCCTGGAAAAAGGCCGAAAATGCGAGGCCTTCGGGGCCGAGGTGGTGCAGCTGAGTGTTGGGCCGGAGCTCTTCTACGTTTTCCTGGTGCTGCTGGAAGAGACGGGTTTTTTCAATGCTTCCCTGTATACCCCCTTTGCCATCGCGGGCATTGAGACCTTGGGTTTTGAAATTGCTGAGGAACTCATGGCACGGGAAGGGCGTGCCCCGGACGCGGTGGTCATCACCCACGCCGGGGGCGGGAACGTGACCGGCACGGCGCGGGGCCTGGCGCAAGGTGGGTGCACGGAGACCGAGATCATCGGGGCGAGTGTTGACCTTTCGGGACTGCACATGGCCAGTGACCTGGACTTCAACCGCAAGTCCTTTACCACTGGGCACACCGGCTTCGGGATCCCCTTTGCCACCTGGCCCGACCGGACCGATGTGCCGAGAAACGCGGCACGACCGCTGCGCTACATGGACCGGTACGTGACCGTCACCCAGGGGGAAGTCTTTTATGTCACTGAAATGCTAGCCCAACTAGAAGGATTGGAACGCGGGCCGGCGGGGAATACTTCACTAGCGGCAGCCGTTTCCCTGGCCCGGGAGATGGATTCAGACCAGATCCTGGTGGTCCAGGAAACAGAGTATACAGGGGCCGGAAAGCATCCAACCGCCCAACTGACCTTCGCCCGCGAGAAAGGGATCGAAATCCGCCGGGGAGACCCGCGTGATGGTGTTCCCGGCCAGTGCATCGTGATCCCGGATTCACCCCACCAGGTTCAACATGTGGACCTTGACCTTGATGCCTTGAGGGAGTCATACATCATGAAGGCGGCTGCCGACACTGACTGTCCGGGTGAACTTCTAGCGGAAGATATCGCCTTCCTGGCAGCCGAGACCAAGACCGAGGGGGCCTTTGTATACCGGGTCTTGAAGAAATTAACAAGAATGGAAAAGTCCCGCGCAGCCCGGGACTGAGGAGAGGGGGTGATGGTGTCGGCTACCAGGGTGGTTCTCTGGGGTCTGGGGGCCATGGGACAGGGGATAGCCCGGGCACTGCTGGGAAGAACCGGGGTTGAGGTGGTTGGTGCCCTCGATACCAGCCCGGAGAAGGCAGGACGTGACCTGGGCGAGGTTGTGGGTAGCGGCCGGCCTACAGGGGTCCGGGTTTCCAATGTTCCCGAAGAAGTCCTGGACAGGGCAGGCGCTGACCTGGTGATCATCGCCACTACTTCCTTTCTCCGGGACCTTTTGCCCCAGGTCCGCCGGTCGCTGGAGGCCGGGGCCAATGTCATCAGCATCGGAGAGGAGATGGCCTATCCCTGGGTCGAAGACCCGGACCGGGCCAGGGAGCTCGACCGCTTGGCCCGGGCTCAAGGTTATACAGTGCTGGGAACAGGCATCAACCCCGGTTTTGTGCTGGATACCCTGATCATTGCCCTGACGGGGGCCTGCCTTGAGGTCAAAAGGATTCACGCGCTGCGGGTGAACGACCTTTCTCCCTTTGGACCAACGGTGATGCGTACCCAGGGGGTCGGTACCACTCCCCAAGATTTCAGGAAGGGACTTGTGGAAGGAACGGTGGTCGGGCACATTGGGTTCCCCCAGTCTATACACCTCATTGCTAAGGCCTTGGGCTGGAGGATCGAGCGCATTGACCAAGAGCGTGAACCGATTATCTCCAAAACCTACCGCCGGACCCCCTATGTCAACGTCGCACCGGGGGAGGTGGCCGGGTGCCGGCATACCGCCCGGGCCTACGTCAATGGGAGGGAAGCAATCGTGTTAGAACACCCCCAACAGGTTCTTCCGGGCACCGAGGGGGTCGAAACCGGGGACTTTATCCGGATCGAGGGTACGCCCTCCATTAACCTCCGCATACAACCGGAGATCCCAGGGGGTACGGGTACCATTGCCCTGGCGGTGAACATGATCCCGCTGGTAATCAGCGCTGGGCCAGGCTTGGTTACCATGGCGGACCTTCCCGTCCCCCGGGCGGTACTGGACTACATGGGTCTCAAGGAGCCGGTGCGCGGGCAGCCCCGCAAACCATGAACCAGGCGCCAAGTAGAGGACCGCGGCAGGCCTGTGGCCCTCCAGAACAAAAGGGCCCACGTTGGAGATAGATGGTGTCAAGAGGCAAAGGGTATCTAACCTGCGGGCGGGACGGAAAAACGGAGGTGAAACCCGTGGGGCGACCCGATGATTACCAGGTTCGCAGGAAGCACCTGGCCCACCTCAGCGACGAGGAATTGAAAAAGACCTTCTGGAAGACCGCCGAAAAGGTTGTCAACCCTTTGCTGGATTTGGCCAGGTACCACACTTCCCCTTCCATTGAGCGTTCGGTCCTGCTCAGGATGGGGTTTTCCAGCCTTGAGGCCAGGGCCATCACCGACCGGTGCATGGAGAAAGGCCTCCTGGGTAAAGGGGCTGGTCACGTGGTCTGGGTCCTGGCCCTGGAAAAAAGCCTGGATGTACGGGAAGCAGGGCTGCGCCTGGCCCGGGGCGAGGACTGGGAAACAGTGGAGGCAGTATTTTCTGCCCGAGAGGTGAACAGAAATTGAAAACAGGGGCATTAACAGAGCAAACCAGGCTCTCTCCCGACAGAAAGCTTGACCTGGAGGAGATCCTGAAAGGTCTTGAGCATTACCGGCCCCGCCGGTACGGCTGGACCTGGCGCCAGCCCGTCCGGGACGGGCAGAACGGCCCCTTCCGGTACAGCCAGGTATCGGCCTCCCTCGACCCCAACCGGTCTATTCCCCTCCCGGCAGCCAAGTATTTTGGCGGCATCGACCCTCAACCAGGCTGCATCATTACCTCGGAGATTGCTTCCGGCCGTTTCGAAGATGACCTCAGGCGCATGCGCATGGTGGCATGGCACGGGGCCGACCATATCATGGTCATCCGAACCACCGGCCAGAGTCACTTCGACGGTTTGATTGAAGGTACGCCGGAGGGGGTCGGTGGGGTTCCTATTACCCGGAAACAAATCCGGGCCACCCGCAAGGCCTTGGACCTCATCGAGGACGAGGTGGGGAGACCCATCAACTTGCACTCCTATGTCAGCGGGGTGGCCGGCCCGGAAATCGCCGTTCTTTTTGCCGAGGAGGGGGTTAACGGGGCTCACCAGGACCCCCAGTACAATGTCCTCTACCGGAACATCAACATGATCCGGTCCTTCATTGACGCGGCGGTGGCCAAGAAAATTATGACCTCGGTAGGTATGCTGCAGATCGACGGGGCCCACAATGCCAATGCCACTGCCCGGGAGGCCTGGAAGGTAATGCCCGAACTCCTTGTTCAGCACGCAATTAACTGCTTGTACTCGGAGAAGGTGGGGATGCCCCCCGAGCTCATCGCCCTCTCCACCGTTCCCCCGACTGCTCCGCCGGCGCCCTGCATCCGGATTGACCTGCCCTATGCGGTGGCACTGCGCTGGTTGTTCGACAAGTATAAAATGAGGGCCCAGATGAACACCCGGTACATTGAATCCGACCTGCGGGAAGCCACGGTAACCCATGTTCTAAATGTACTCATCTCACGGCTCACTTCGGCTGACATTCAAAGCACCATTACCCCAGATGAAGGCCGGAACATTCCCTGGCACTACAACAGCGTGGCCGCCGTTGAGACCGCCAAGCAGGCCCTGCTCGGCATGGATGGGCTCACGGAGATGGTGAGGCTGAAGGAGGACGGACCCTTGAGGGAAAAGGTCCGCGAACTAGCTGAACGGGCCGTCCTCTTCCTGGAGGAGATTCTGGAGGTGGGCGGGTATTTTACCGCCCTTTCCAGGGGCTTTTTTGTTGATTCCGGCCTGTATCCCCAACGGGTAGGGGACGGTATCGTGCGCGAGAAGGACGGTGGTGTTGGGGCGGAGACAGTCGTTCCGCGGGATGCCGACTACATGGCCCCGGTTTGTTACCACTTCGGCTACAATGCCTTGCCACCAGGGACCGATAAACCGTGTGACCTCATCGGGGGCTGTACCCTCTGCAGCCCAGAAAAGATCATCTACATCGATGAACTGGACGAAGAAGACAATGTGCACGTGAGGCTGGGGGAAACCATAGAGCCCCGGCGGAAAGGGGTCCTGCGGCCGGAGGTGGAGTGGTATGCCGATGGGGTCGTCAGCCTCACTGTTTTTTACCCGGTGGATAAGGTGCGGGCCGAACATGCGGCCCTGGCCCTGGCTTCCCGCCTGGGGTTGGAGAACCCGGAGGTCATCCACAGCCGGGTCATGCACCCTGTGGAAGGAACCCTGGTGGAAGTCAAGGGGAAGACCAGGATTGACATCGATCCGGAGGAACTGGCCATTCCCGATGTCCCGGCCCTTCTTTCAGAAGAGGAGATCAGCCGGGAAGCCAGGAGGAAAGGGATTACGGTGGTGGCGGCCACGGTGGGAGAAGATGAACACTCGGTGGGCATGCGGGAGATTATCGATATTAAACACGGTGGCCTGGAGAAATTCGGTATCAAGTGCATCTACCTTGGGACCTCTGTCCCGGTGGAGAAGGTGGTTGATGCCGCCATTGAAGCCGGAGCTGACGCAATCCTCATCAGTACCATCATTACCCACGGGGACGTCCACCGGCAGAACATGAAACGCCTGCACAACTTGTGCCTTGAGAAAGGGGTGCGAGACCGTTTCATTCTCGTGGCTGGCGGGACCCAGGTTTCCGATGAAATTGCCCGGGAAGTGGGGATGGATGCCGGTTTCGGCCGGGGAGCCAGGGGGATCGAAGTGGCCAGCTTCCTGGTTAATAAGCTGCGTGACCGCGGGGAGGGTTAGGGGTGAAGCTGCAAACCCTGGTGGCCGAGATCGGGAGTACCACCACCCTGGTTAGCGCTTTTGCCGGCCTGGCCGGTCGTGGAAAGCCCGAATTCTTGGGACAGGGTATTGCTCCGACGACGGTGGAAGCCGGGGATGTCAACATTGGCTTGCAGAATGCCCTTTCAGACCTGGGCACCAAGCTCGGGGCGCGCGGGCCCCTGGAATGGGACGAGATGATGGCCTCTTCCAGTGCTGCCGGGGGACTGAGAATGACTGTGCACGGCCTGGTTTACGAGATGACCGTCCGGGCGGCGCGGGAGGCGGCCCTTGGGGCAGGGGCGGTGATCAAGCTGGTTACGGCTGGCATGCTTACCGGCGATGAGCTGGACCAGGTGGCGGATATTGCCCCCAACATCATCCTTCTGGCCGGGGGGGTTGACTACGGAGAAAAGACGACCATCGTCGAGAACGCGCGGCGGCTCGCTGAGGTGGATTTTGGCAAGGCCAAGCCACCCATAATTTTTGCGGGTAATATTACCGCGCGCCGTGAGGTTGAAAAGATCTTGCGGCAGAAAGGATTAACCGTGGTCCCGGTGGAAAACGTCTATCCCCGCATTGATGAATTGAACGTGGATCCGGCCAAGCGGGTCATCCAGCGGGTTTTTGAAGAACATATTGTCAAGGCTCCCGGGATGAATCAAATCCGCCGCCTGGTTAATGGTTCCATCATCCCAACCCCCGGGGCGGTAATGAAGGCGGCGGAGCTGGTCTACCGCCAACTTGGTGACCTGATGGTTCTGGATGTGGGTGGTGCCACCACCGACGTCCACTCGGTAACCGAGGGGTCGGAAGAAGTGGCTTGCCGCCTCCTGGCACCGGAGCCGTTGAGCAAGCGAACGGTGGAGGGAGACCTGGGGGTGTACGTCAACGCCGGGAACGTGGTTGACCTCATTGGACCTGTCAGGCTTCAGGAGGAGTTGGGATTCGATTTCCGGCCTTACCTCAGGAAGCGAGAGGTCCTACCTCGCACTGAGAAAGAAGTGGCCGTCATTACCAGGCTGACCCGTGAAGCCTGTTTTCGGGCCGTGGAACGCCACGTGGGCCGGTGGAAGTACGTTTTTGGTCCTACCGGGCGCAACACGGTTGCCGAAGGGAAGGACCTGACCCGGGTCAGGTGGGTAATCGGTACTGGGGGGGCACTGACCAGGCTCCCGGCGGGACCTGAAATCCTGAAGAGCCTGGTTGAAAGACAGCCTGGTGACAGGCTCTGGCCGCCCCGGGATGCCGGGATCCTGGTTGACCGGGATTACATTCTGGCCTCAGTTGGGGTGCTTTCCGGGAAATACCCTGAGGCCGCCCTGCGCTTGGCCTGTAAGAGCCTGGAGGGTTAGGTTCCTTCCGTTTGATGCCGGATATCCCTAGATGTATTAGTGCAGCAAGTAGTTCCTATCTTTCTTGGGGTACCTGCAAACCAAAACTTAGGAGGACCTTGGTGGCAAATTATACCATATATGTCCCCTAACCTCAATATTAAGAGCATCTAAAATCCAGCCTTATAAGCCGGTACATTATTTATCGCTTTAACAGCTTAATAAGTCTGGTGTTTTTGGTATCATGGAAGTGCATAAAGCGGTAGGCAAAAGTACATAGCTTGGCGTGGCCTCGACCACGAAGAAAAAGGGGTTGACATTCACACACGCCGGTGCTATCATTAAAATAACGTTATGGGAAACGTTTTCCGTAGGGGGAGACGGGGCTGTGGTTACGATTAGGGATGTGGCAAAGAAAGCAGGAGTTTCTGTCACCACTGTTTCCCGTGTGCTCAACAACAGTGACCACCCGGTAAATACGGAAACAAGGGCAAAAATTGAGGCGGCCATCAAGGAATTGGGGTACTATCCAAATGCCTGGGCCCGTCATCTCATCACCGGGAGAACCTCAATTATCGGTTTAATGGTCCCCGATATTACCAACCCCTACTATTACGGAATTGCCAGGGGCGCCGAGGCTGCGGCCCACGAGTTGGGTTACGCGACCATCATGGGAAATACAGACCGGGTGGCCAAAAAGGCCTACCGGTATCTCGAATTGTTACGTGAAAAACGCGTGGAAGGAATCATTATCGCTGGTGGCGGTAGTATTAATTTACCGCCACAGTTATTTGTGGACAAGTCAGGACCTACCAAGATTGTCTTGATCGGGCGGCACGGTGTTAATTTTCCCTCCATCAGGGTCGATAACGTGAAGGCTGCCAGGGAAGCGACAGATTATCTTTTACGTCTAGGGCACCAGAGGATAGCAATAATTACCGGGATGCAAACCTCGACCACGAGTATCGACCGTCTTGAGGGGTACAGGAAAGCCCTTGAAGAAGCGGGTATTAACCCCCGCCCTGAGTATGTGGTGGAAGGGGATTTTACGGCCAAGAGTGGGTACGAAGGAGCCAACCGCCTGTTGTCTCTTTCAGACCCACCAACAGCCATTGTTACCGTAAATGATCTTGAAGGCTTGGGAGCTGTTCGAGGCTGCCTGGATCGAGGCTTAAGGGTGCCGGACGATGTGTCCATCGTAGGGTTTGACCGGATTGAAATGCTAGATTACAGCTATATCAGGTTGACCAGTGTGGATATACCCACTTACGAGATCGGGCGTGCTGCTGTCCAGATGGTAGTTGACTTGCTTCACGAGAAAAATGTTAAGACCCCCTTTTATCTACCGACAAAACTGGTGCTGGGTGAATCCTGTGGACCACCCCCTTAAACCACCAGTTATGAGGCTCTGATGGCTGAAGCGGTAGGGTTCCGGTGTGAAGGCGCCATCACCGTGTAACTCCTCACCGGTCAGACATAAAGTCGAGCCGCGTTCAGGGCGGCTGGACGAAAGAAAGTGTTAACTGACAAGGAGGTAAGTTCTGTGGCAGAAGAAAAAGTATACAACCTGCTCGAAATGGCTTACGTCGATGCCCAGGAGTGGTTTGAGAAAACGGATACTGTCCTTATTCCTATTGGTAGTTGTGAGAAGCACGGTGCCCATGTTCCCCTTGGAACAGATAGTATCACCACCATCAGTGTAACTGAACTGGCGGCACGCAAGGCAGATGTGCCGTATACCCCCCTCATGCCCTTCGGATACTCACCCCATCACATGGGACGGGTAGGAGAAGGCGCTGGGACCATTACCCTGGCGGCCGAGACCTTCCGGCGGGTGCTCCATGATATTGCCCGCAGCCTGATCTTCCACGGGGCCAACAAGCTGGTCTTTGTATCCCATCACGGCTCAAACGTAAAACCAATCGATGAACTCCTCAGACAGCTTCGTTACAAGACCGGGTGTTTCGTGGCCTGGTACAAGACGCCCACTGAAAGGGAATGTGATGTTGTCAAGGGTATCCTGGAAGGTCCTCCCGAGGAAACCCCGGGCTGGCATGCCGGCGAGATGGAGACGGCCCAGGTTATGGCCTACAATGAGAAGCTCGTAAAGATGGAGCGGGCCGTCAAAGACACTGCCCATGCTCCCCGGTGGATGGGACCTGCCTTCAGCAAGAAGGACGGTACCGCAACGGTGATCTTCCAAGGTTCGGAAAACATCGTCGTGCCCATGGAACACCACGAATACTCTGACAGTGCTACCATCGGAAACCCCTTCCGGGGAACCCCCGAAAAAGGCCGGGCTTTGTTTGAGAAGGAAGCCCAGCATCTTGCTGACTTTGTTAATGAAGTTAAGAAGTTTGACTTTGTGGTCAAGAACCGGGACTTCCCAGAACGCGCTTAATGTGGAAGGGCCACTAGGGATCACGTAAGATTTCCCAGCTTAAACACGGAGGTCGGTGGCAGTCCCTGGCTAGGCAGTTTGTAAAGCTCCCTAAGGCCGGCACGCGCGGAGGAACTGCGCGCCAGGACTGCTACCAGGCCCACGTGGACTTTGCCGGAAAGAAGGTTGAACATGAAGGAAAAGGACAAAATAGCTCAGCTCAGGAGTGAGCTGGCTGAAGTGGGCCGAAAGGCCTTCAAGAGAGGCCTGGTCCCGGCAACCAGCGGCAATATCAGTGGTCGTGTACCGGGAACTGACCTGGTGCTCGTCAAGAGAACTGGGGTTTCCCTGGGGGATGCCGAACCCAGTGACTATGTCCTGCTGGACATGGAAGGTAATGTCCTGGAAGGTGGCAAGCCATCAAAAGAGGTTCGATTTCACCTCGGCCTTTACCGCGCCCGGGATGAGGTGATGGCGGTGTTTCACCTCCATCCGCCTTACGCCACTTCCTTCGCGGTGCTGGGAAGAGAACTCCCTGTTGTTACCGCTGCTGCTGAAGCTGGCTTGAAAACGATACCCATCGTGCCCTTTGCCCCGCCAGGTTCCCGGGAGCTTGCCGAGTACGTGATGGAAGTATTTGAGGATCAGTCAGTCGTAGCGGCCTTGATGGCAAGGCACGGGATTATCACGGTCGGGCCTGATGTGCAGACAGCCTTCTACCGTGCAGACCTTTTGGAAGATACCGCCCGGGTAGGGCTGTATGTGGCCCAGCTCCAGTTGGCGGGCACAGGTCTTTCTGGCAGTGCCGATGGGAAATCCTAGGTAGGGTCGGCACCTAAGCGTAGCCCCAGGCTTGGACCATCCTGAAAAAAGGGGAGAGACTGAATGCAGAACTCTATTTATGAGTTTATGCATGTTGGAACTGTCCACTTTAAAGCGTTTCCCCAGTGTACCCTGGGTACGGGGCCGATAGTTGAGACCATCCGGAAGATCGCAGAGGATTCTTTCTTTACAGCCATTGAAGTTGGGTGGATCAAGGACATCAAGGTCCGGGCAGAGGCAGCGAAGGTCCTGGAATCTAGCCACCTGGTGGTGGCCTACGGGTGCCAGCCGGCTCTCTTTTCGCAAAAACTGAACCTGAACGCCCTGGAACCCAAGGAACGCCAGCGGGCCGTAAACCAGGTCAAGAACTGTATCCGGGAGGCATACCAACTGGGTGCCAAGCAGATCAGGGTTGCGGCGGGAAAAGACCCCGGTCCTGGTCAGCGGGAAGAAGCCAAGAAACTCTTGGTGGATTCACTGCACCAAGTTCTCGAGTATGCTAAGGAATTTGGTTCCCCCGATATCACCCTCAAGGTTTTTGACCGGGATATCGACAAGGAGTCCTTGATCGGACCTGTTGATGATGTTCTGGAGATCGCTAAGGTCCTGTGTCCTGAGTACGAGAATTTCGGCTTGTTGTACGACCTGTCGCATTTCCCGCTCCTCAGGGAAGACCCGCAAGCTGTTATCCCCCGCGTGAAGCAATATTTGAAGTCGGTTCACATTGGTAACTGTCTCGTACGTGACCGCAAAGATATTCGATGGGGTGACCTGCAGCCTAGGTTCGGGATCCCCGAGGGCGAAATCGGTGTGGAAGAGGTCGCCGAGTACTTCCGGCTTCTGGTGCAAGAGGGCTTTTTAAACCGCCAAGACCGGCCAATTGTCAGTGCCGAGGTCCGGCCGTTGCTGGAGTACGAAACATCAGAAGTGGTCCTGGCGAGCACCAAGCGGGTCATCCAACAGGCCTGGGCTCTGGCCTGACGCAGGTCAGGTCAGGGTTAGTATTTTAGGGTAAGTATTCGAAATATTGAGGAGAATGCCAGGCAATGGCAGCCTGAGGTAAGAACCGCGGCTTGGAGAAGGGAAGCGAGAGGAAGTGAGGTCTCTCATGGGCAAGGCTGTTGCGTTGGTTGCAACACTGGATACGAAAGGCGCTGAGTTAACGTACCTGCGTAGTGTCCTGGCCAAGATGGGAGTAGGGTCGGTTGTCATCGACATTGGAGTGTTTCCGCCTGAGGGGCTGATTCCTGATGTTCCGCGGGAGAAGATTGCCGAGCTTGGTGGCCAGGGGCTGGATGAACTCAAGAACAAGCGCCGGGACGAGATCATGCGTGTCATGGGGGACGGCCTGAGAAAATGCCTCCTCGACCTCTATCGGAAAGAAGAGATCGGGGGGGCCCTCGCTGTTGGCGGTAACCAAGGGACGGCAGTAGCCTCCATGGGGTTCCGCGGCCTGCCTTTTGGTTTCCCAAAAGTAATCGTTTCTACGGTGGCCTCAGGGAACGTGCGGCCCTACATTGGGCACAAAGACATTACCATGATGTTCTCGGTTGCCGATTTCCTGGGTGGGGTGAACGCTGTTATCAGGCCTGTCCTCGATAACGCAGCGGCAGCAGTGGGAGGGATGATGAGGGAGAAACCGGTGGTCGGCCCCGAAGACCAGAAGAAGGGGAGGATCGCGACCACAGCTTTTGGGAATACCCACGGGGCAGTGGTCAGGGCCAAGGCCCTCCTGGAGGAAGCCGGTTACGAGGTGATTCCATTTCACGCCTCAGGGGCATGTGGGTCGGCCATGGAGGAACTGATTGCTGCCGGGTATTTTACTGGAGTCCTTGACCTTACCACCCACGAGCTTGTAGGAGAGGTGCTGGGCCATGACATTTACACCCCGGTCTTACCGGGAAGGCTTGAGACCGCCGGCCGGGAGGGTATTCCCCAGGTTGTGGCCCCAGGAGGCTTAAACTACTACTGTTTCGGGCCCGTGGAAAGTGTTCCAGGGTTTCTCCGGAAACGGGCAACACATTACCACAACCCTTACAACACCAATGTCAGGACAACACGGGAAGAGTTGAATAAACTGGGGGAGGTCATGGCCGGGCGGCTCAATGCCTCGAGAGGGCCTGTTGCCGTGGTGATCCCCTTACAGGGCTGGTCTGAGAACGGACGGGAGGGAAAACCCCTTTATGACCCTGACGCCGACCGGGCCCTGGTTGAGGCTTTGCGGCGTTACCTGAGAAAAGAGATACCGTTGATTGAAGTGGATGCCCACATTAACGATCCTGGGTTCGTGGAGGTTGCCGTTGAGCAGTTACTGTCAATGATGGAGAAAAAGAAGTCTTAAGGAGGGTTTCAGCATGGGTAGCCCGGTGATTCCCGAGACGATGCGCGCTGCAGTACTGTACGGACCAGAAGACATCAGGATTGAGGACCGCCCGGTTCCCAAGCCGGGTGTGGGAGAAGTGCTCGTGAAGGTGGCAGCCTGCGGGATCTGTGGAACAGACATCAAGATCATTACCAAGGGGATGCCCAAGATGCCGCCCTACGGGGACTTCATCTTTGGTCACGAGTGGGCCGGCACAGTGGTTGCCCTGGGAGAAACCGTAGATGAATTCAAGGTCGGCGACAGGGTTGCCATTGAGGCCCATAAGGGCTGCGGTCGGTGTGAAAACTGCCTGGACGGTAAGTATACGGCCTGTTTCAACTACGGCCGGCTTGAAAAGGGTCACCGTACTTCCGGCATGACGGTGAACGGTGGCTTTGCGGAATATGCAGTGCATCACGTGAATTCGGTTTATAAGATTCCTGATAATATTGGTTTTAACGAAGCTACCTTTGTCACCACTGCCGGGTGCGCGCTCTACGCTCTTGATGTTGCCGGTGGCTACATTGTGGGTGATACAGTTGTCATCATTGGCCCCGGACCGATAGGACTAGCTGCCGTTCAGGGGGCAAAAGCCTTGGGGGCCGAAAAGGTCATCCTCACGGGAACCAGGGAAGAAAGGTTAGCCATCGGCCGGTACTATGGTGCTGACCACACCATCAACGTCAAGGAAGAAGACCCGGTCGAACGCATCATGGAGCTCACGGGCGGAAAGGGTGCTGATATCGTCCTGGAGTGTGCGGGAACCCAGCAGAGTTTGAATCAAGGCCTGCAAGGAGCTAAGAAAGGGGGTGTTATGGTACTAGTAGCTTTTTATAAGGAACCGGTTACCATCGACCTCAGTCACGCTGTCCTGAACCAGATCAAGATCCTTTCGGTCCGAGGAGAAGGTAATCAAAACTGCCGGCGGGCCCTGGCAATGCAGTCACAGGGGAAGATCAAGACCGACAAGATTATCACCCACTCCTTCCCCCTTGAAGAACTGAACGAGGCGATTCAAACATTTGTTGAACGGCGTGACGGAGCCATGAAGGTAGTAATCAATCCTTGAGCTAGTGACAGAGAAAATCCGTTATGCACGGGGCAAAGGAAGCAGGCGGATGAAGGCAGGTTAAGAAACCTAAAATTAAGGGGGTTGCTGAAAGTGAAACGCTGGCTACCGTTATTATTAATCATCAGCCTCTTGGTTCCGGCGCTTCTAGTAGGATGTACTAGTGGTGACCAGGAAGCAGCACCTGGTACCAATGGCGAGGAGGCAGATGAGAAAAAGATCGACTTTCCGACGAAACCGGTGGAAATTACAGTATTATTTGGGGCCGGTGGGGGTCAGGACCTGATTGTGCGGAAGCTGGCCGAGATTGGTGAGGAGAAGCTGGGACAGCCCTTCGTGGTTGTCAACCGCACTGGTGCCGGAGGTGCCGTTGGATACACCTATGTTAAGGACCAGAAGCCGGACGGCTATAACATCGTAGCCAGTTCAAATTCCATTTCCACCGCTTACCATAAAGGAAACATGGATTTTGACTACCGCACCTTCCGGGGAATCGCCATGGTAGTTAAAGAGCCCGTATCCATTGCCGTCAAGGCCGATGCCCCGTGGAAGACACTGGATGAACTCTTTGCCTACGCCAAGGAGCATCCAGGCGAGATCAAGATCGGCAATTCGGGAGTAGGGTCCTTTACTCACCTTACAGGTGTCGCCGTATCGAAGTTCTATGGAGCCGACGTGGTTCATGTGCCCTTCGGGAAAGGGCTGGCCGTCTCGGCCCTCTTGGGTGAAAAGATCGATGCCAGTGTCCAGCTGGCGGCTGAGGTTATGAACCAGGTGGAGGCAGGCACGGTACGTCTCTTGGCCGTCACCGGTGACAAGAGGATCGAAGCTGCTCCTGATGTCCCGACCCTCAAGGAGTACGGGTATGACGGGAACCTGACCTTGTACCGGAGCTTCCACGCTCCCAAGGATACTCCTGACGAGGTCATTGCCATCCTGGAAGAGGTATTCAAGTATGCCGTTGAGTCCGAGGAATTTGCCGAGTTTGCCAAGGAGCTGGGTGTCCAGGTATCGTTCATGGGCGCAGAGGAACTGGACGAGTTTGTAGCCAAGGATGATGCCGATACTGCCAGACTCATGGAGCTCATCGGGTTGAAAAAGTAGTGGTGGTGCTCTGGCCGGGAAGCCCTTCCAGGGCTACCCGGCCGCCTGAAAGAAACGGATTTGAGAGGAGTCTTACTGATGAAAAGGTCGGATCGGTGGGTGGCGGTGCTCCTTCTGGCTTTTTCCGTGTGGTGGGGCTACCATACGGCAAACCTGCCTTCTGCTACGATGGCTAACGCCCCGGGTCCGAGGTTTTTCCCCTGGGTACTGGTCGGAGCCCTGGCCCTGCTCAGTCTGCTCCTGTTAATCACGAGCTTGAAGACAGGTGCTGACGAATCGAGGAGGCCGGAGGCCAACGGCGGGATTGGAAGGCAAAAGTTGAAGAAACACGTGGCAGTCTTTTTCATCATCTTTATTTATATTGTCTTGGTGGAAAACATTGGTTTCAGACTGGCTACCTTTCCTATCCTGCTGATTATCCTGCGGCTGGTGATGGGACAAAAAAGCTGGGTGGTTGGAATCGGTACAGCCGCAGGCATCACGATGGGCATTTACCTGGTCTTCCGTGTTTTGCTTGGGGTACCGCTGCCATCAGGCAATCTCTGGTAGCCCGTGCTCAGCCCAGGTTTTGCCAAACTATCTTAGAGCAGGAGGGCCACTATGGTTTTGGATTATTTGCTGGCGGGGATGAACCTTGTTACAGACGTGCAAGTACTGGCCTTAATCGTGCTAGGTGTGACGGTAGGGATCATGTTCGGGTCCATGCCTGGTTTGACATACTCTATGGGTATCATCCTCATGCTGCCGTTAACTTTTCAACTTGAATCCCTGCCTGCGGTAGCGCTGTTACTGGGTGTATATATAGGCGGGATGACCGGTGGCTCTGTTTCGGCCATTCTACTGGGAATTCCGGGAACACCTTCAGCAGCGGCCACCGTATTGGACGGATTCCAGCTCACCAAGCGTGGGGACGCGGCCAAGGCTCTCGGTACAGCTGTGTTTTCCTCGATTCTTGCCGGCCTGCTAAGCCTGGTGGTATTGGTACTGGTCGCCCCCCAAATAGCCAGGATCGCCATTAAGTTTGGTCCGGCCGAAATTTTCGCCCTGGTTGTTTTTGGGTTTTCGACCATCTGCGGTGTGTCTGCAGGCAATTTGCTCAAAGGGCTTATTTCAGGTGTTATTGGCCTGTTGGTGATGACCATTGGATTGGACCCCGTGATGGGGGTCCCGCGTTATACTTTTGGTATGTCTAGGCTCATGTCCGGTGTCGACCTTTTGGCGGCGATGATCGGGATGTTTGCCATCCCCCAGATCATCGCGAATTTCACTGCATCGGATAAAGAAGTCTACGTTGTGGACCAAAAGGTTAGCGCCAGCTTCCCATCCTGGTCAGAAATTCGGCGCATGCTCCCCTTAATGATCAGGTGTGCCCTCATTGGAATCGGAATTGGCTCGATTCCGGGGTCGGGCGGGCCGATTGCAGCCTTCCTAGGTTACGACCAGGCTAAGCGGAAGCAGGGCGCGGGAGGTGCTGACAAACCTTCCCTTGAGGGAGTGGCAGGACCAGAAGCGGCCAACAACGGCGTCACCGGCGGGGCCCTAATTCCGCTCCTTACCCTGGGTATCCCGGGCGACCCTGCTACGGCCATTCTCCTGGGGGCCTTGGTTATTCACGGGCTGCGGCCGGGGCCGTTGCTCTTTAAGGAGTACGGGGATTTCGTCTACGGTGTCTTTGTTGCCATCTTCTTGATTAATCTCGCAACCTTGTTGATTCAGTTCTTTGGGATCAGGTTATTCGTGAAGATCTTGGGCGTCCAAAGGTATTACCTTTACCCGACGATTTTGGTCTTGTGTGTTGTCGGGGCCTTTGCGGTGAACAACAACTTCTTCGACGTCTACGTGATGTTTTTCGCGGGGGTAATGGGGTACCTACTTCAAAAGTACGGGTTCCCGACGACACCGGTGATCCTAGCCCTGGTCCTGGGGCCGACCATTGAGGATGGGTTCAGGCGGGCCCTGATCCTTTCGTCGGGAGACCTCTTGGTTTTCGTGGAAAGTCCAGTTAGCATCATCTTCCTGAGCCTGACGGTTCTTGTGCTGGCGAAATTCTATCTTTCGAGTGGTGGGTCACGCCAGCCTGGGGCCAGGCAGCCCAAGGCGTAAAAGCGTTAGGGTAAAGGCAAGGCCAGGTTTCCGCGGGTATCCCTGGAAACCTGGCCTTAAAAATTGTTGCCTTAAAGGTCAGTGCAGATGCCTGCAGGAATTAGCCGCCTTCGTAAGGTGGGAAAATTGCCACCTGGGCGCCGTCATGGAGCTCCCGTTGGCCAGTTGCCGTGGTTCCATCCACCAAGATCGCCATTGACTCTGAGTCCTCCTCCAGCCCCAGTTCCGCAAGGAGGGCTTTAACTGTACTCCCTGGCGGGAGAAGGAATTCTGCCTCACCACTGTTATTGGGATCAGCGAGCCTGCGCCTGAAATCACCGAAGAGCTTCACGGTTACCTTGATCATTGGCAATTTGGGTCACCCCCCTTCCCTTGCCGCTCCCAAGGCTCAGACTGCTTCTAGGGTGCCACCAAGGCACTGATCCCAGTCTAGACCTTCCTTCTTCGGGGCGCTGCAGTGGTGCGGAAAACCCTGAAGACCGTCGCCATATACATCAGCCAGGGCCGCCCCTGGACCGGCTTTCTTTGTGACTTGAGACCCACTGTATAACCGGTCCTTGCGCGGAGCAACCCTGGCCTAGAGCTCTTGTGGAGTATTGCCCCTCATTTTCATCCAGAGCGGGCTACCCTCTCAGGGGTACGGGCGACTGCCACAAAAATCTCCTCATGGAGCCGGCCTTGGCCGATGGTGTCAGGCCCACTGTACAATTTGCAGTCAACAGGGCCGGGCCTAACCGTCTACCTGCACCATTAACGCCGACTGTGCCAGCCTGTTTGTTCTTAAGTTTCGATTTCTGCTATGCCTCTTGTCACGGTGCGTGGCCTGCTTGCCCATCAGCTCAATCAAACATGGCATCGATCTCATCGTAAGAAACATCGAAGACATCCCCTACATCCGGAAGGGATTCTTCGTGCATGTAGTCGGGCAAACGGTCATGGGCATGGGTGAATCCAGCCCTCCGGTTAAATTTGCGCTCCGTGTTGATGGTCCAGGCGCCGAGTTTCTCAACGAAGTCAGCCTCTACCTTCTCCCCGGTTGCCAGGGCAACCATCTCTGCCAGCTGGTCGAGCCTGGAGTTGTAGACAGTCCTGGTGAAGACACACAGCCCCAGGCTGTCGTATCCTGCTGTTACCTTCTGGCTTTTCTTCGAAACCTCGACCTTGCCTTCCGGGTTTCTGGGCTCGGGGGCGCGGATGAGGTTGGCTG
>ENA-OSAE01000236-OSAE01000236.1-marine-sediment-metagenome-genome-assembly--contig:-NODE-236-length-34147-cov-25.443300_pt1 | contig 34147 bp, 37 predicted proteins | sample MGYA00237870_ERZ529317 | MGnify/ENA primary metagenome ERZ529317 (study PRJEB26369, sample SAMN03142812) | marine sediment metagenome | biome: marine; feature: borehole; material: sediment... | reverse complement strand
GGTTCTGTGAGAGGGATGGCGCTAGCTTGATCACCTAGCGCCACCCTACTCGATTTTTGGAGGGGCATGGGCGGCTTACCGGCTCAATCGAAAGGTGTGCTTCCTCTGCCCCTTGCGAAAACCACGACCAGCAAGAGGGTGTAACCCCCGTAGGTAGGTAGGCGGGCGTGTGCTGACTCACCAACGGGCAGGGGCAATTTCCACCCAGGGCCGGGAGAAGGGAATTAAAAACCTTGAGGAGAAGTATAAGCCGGTGCGGTCCTGGTTGTTCCGGCTGAAGGGTTATGGTAGAATTTAAAGGACGTCCGTCAGTCGAGATGCCACCAAGGATGAGGACAGGGGGAAGGTAGGATGGGACGAGTGGTGGCGGTTTGCCGGAGTGAAAAGAAGGGGGAACCCAAGAGGCCGATTCCCCAGGGGAAGCTCATCATGGACTGGGGTCTCGAAGGTGACGCCCACGCCGGGGGTGGAAACCGGCAGTTGAGCCTCCTTGCTTGGGAAAGCATCGCCAAGATGCGGGAGCGTGGATTTGAGCTAGGTGCCGGGGATTTTGCTGAAAACATTACCACCCAGGGTATCGACCTGGCCAGCCTACCCATTGGGACCAGGCTTCTCGTCGGTCCTGAGGTGGTTCTAGAGATTACCCAGATCGGCAAGGAATGCCACGGTCACCGGTGTGCCGTGTACCGTCGTGCCGGGGATTGCGTCATGCCCAGGGAAGGGGTCTTTGCCCGGATTATCTGCGGGGGCCAAGTGGCCCAGGGTGACGAGGTCCGGGTCTTGGGGACCGGTGTGGAAAAGGAAAACGGCAGCACGGATGGCCCCCAATGAAATGATCCTTTGCTGGGACAACCGGGGTAAGGGGAGGACGAGGACCGTGATGGCGACCCTTCAGAGGGCTACCCGAAGGCTCAAGACTTTTGCAGAACTTGTTAAGTTTGAACATACCGTTTTCGCCCTCCCTTTTGCCTATGCTGGGGCCTTCTTGGCCGCTGGGGGTTGGCCCGGATTGGATAAGTTTTGGTGGGTTACGGTGGCCATGGTCGGTGCCAGAAGCGCAGCCATGAGCTTGAACCGGCTCATCGACCGGTACATCGACGCTAGGAACCCGCGCACGGCCGGGCGGCCGCTCCCCCAGGGCAGGATGAAGGTGCCGGAGGTTGTGGCCATCATTGTCCTTTCCCTGGTCGTTCTCTACCTGGCTGCCGCTAACCTCAACCCATTGTGCGTTACGCTTTTCCCCCTGGTGGTTTTTATCCTGGTTGCCTATTCCTACACCAAGCGGTTTACTTGGGCTGCCCACTTTGTCTTGGGCCTGGCCCTGGGGTTTGCCCCTTTCGGCGGTTGGATTGCGGTTACAGGCACGATCCACCCGGCCTCACTGGCCCTGGGGGTTGCGGTGGGCTTGTGGGTTGCGGGGTTTGATCTAATATACGCCATCCTGGATGTTGATTTTGACCGCCAAGAAGGTCTTTACTCGATCCCGGCTGTCTTTGGGGTCAGGCGTGCCCTCCAGGTTTCATCAAGCCTGCACATTGCTACTTTTTTGATCCTGTTGGGTCTTTTCTTTTACTTGGGGTTGGGCTACTTGTACCTGGCCGGGGTTCTGGTAACCGGTATCCTGCTGTGGTACGAGCACGCGATCATCTCGCCTTCTGACCTCTCCCGGTTGGATGTTGCTTTCTTTAATGTGAACGGGATCATCGGTATCATCTTTTTCTGTTTCACCCTTCTGGACCTGGTGGTCTAGTCAGGCCCAGGCCGGGACGGGAAAACTGCAAGAAGTGCCGGAATGACAGGGAGGTTGAAGAGCTTGCGAAAACTGGGTATTCAGGTCTTGTTATTGGTCTTCATCATTTCTCTCCTCGCGGCTGCTGCGGGGTGTGGAGAAACGACACCCCAGAAGTTAACCATCGGGCTGCTTCCCATTGAAGACGCCCTCCCCTTCTTTGTTGCCGAAGAAAAAGGGTACTTCCGTGAGGCCGGTGTTGAGGTTGAACTGGAGATCTTCAAGAGTGCCGTTGAACGGGATGGCGCCTTCCAGGCCGGGCGGCTCGACGGTGGTGTGGCTGATGTGGTGGCAACGGCGGCCATGGTTCAAAGCGGGCTGGACGTGAAGATCATTTCCCTTACCGTGGGGGCCACTCCAGCGGAAGGACGCTTTGCCATTTTGTCGGCCCCGAATTCCAACCTTCGGACCGTCAAAGACCTGGCCGGGGTTGAAATCGCGGTCTCATCCAACTCCATTATTGAGTACGTGACCGACCAAGTCCTAACGGAAAATGGACTGCAGCCTGACGAAATCGAGAAGATCGTGGTTCCCAAGATTCCGGTCCGGTACGAGCTCTTGATGAACGGGAAGGTTCAGGCGGCGACCCTTCCTGACCCTTTGGCCGCCCTGGCAGAAGCGGAAGGGGCCAACCTGGTAGCTGATGATACCAAGGCCAAGAACAATTACTCCCAGGTGGTAATTCTCTTCACCGGCACGGCAGTGAAGAATAAGGAACGGGCGATCGAGAAGATGCTGGATGCTTACGAGCGGGCGGTTCGGGAGATCAATGCCAACCCGGAAAGCTTCCGAGAGCTTCTTGTCAGCAAGGCGCGGGTCCCGGAAAAGATTATCGAAACGTACCAGGTGACCCACTTCGCCCTTCCCCAGGTGCCCCAGGTGAAGGAGGTCGAAATGGTTATCCATTGGATGCAGGCTAAGGGTCTCTTGGAAAAGCCCGTTGCATACGACGACCTGGTGGAGGATAAGTTTGTCCGGTAAAAAGGTTGAAGTCACGGGTTTAGAAGTAACCTACAACGGTCCGAGGCCAGTTACAGCCCTGGCCGGTATCACCCTTTCCCTGGAACAAGGTGAAACCTGTGCCATTATTGGACCTTCCGGGTGCGGGAAGACTACCTTCCTCTATGTTCTCGCAGGCCTGATCCGGCCCAGCCGGGGGATGGTCAGGATCGGAGGCGAACCACCGCGTCCCGGTTGGATGGGGACGGCCCTGATCCTGCAGGATTATGGTTTGCTTCCGTGGAAAACGGTGCAAGCCAATGCTGAACTTGGGCTGGAGATCCGTGGCACCCGCCGGGAGGCGCGCTCCCGGATCATCGAGCCCATTCTGCGCGAGATGGGTCTTTGGGAGTACCGGTGCAGTTTCCCAACCCAGTTGAGTGGAGGTCAGAAACAGAGGGTGGCCATTGCCCGTGCCCTTGCTTTGGACACGGACCTCCTCTTGATGGATGAACCCTTTTCCTCCCTCGATGCCCTGACCAGGGAGGAACTGCAGAAGACGTTGCTCAAGGTCTGGAAAAGGAACGGAACCACGATGATCCTGGTTACCCACAATATCGAGGAAGCCGTTTTCCTGGGACAGAAAATCTATGTGCTCACCACAGGCCCTGGGCGTATCAAGCATGTAGTGGACAACCCGGAAGCAGGTTCCCCGGACTACCGCAAGACAACTGATTTTTACCGCCAGTGTACCCGTGTCCGCGGCTTGCTGGACGAGGTTTTTGAGGTGGTTGGATGAGAAAAGTCGAAAGGCCTGTATGGTGCCGGGTGACGGAATACGTGCTTGCTTTCTTGGCCCTGACAATCTTCTGGCAGCTTCTGGCCTGGGTACTGAGCAAGCCGGTACTGCCGCCGCCCCTGGTGGCCATCAAGGCCCTGGTGGAGGGGCTGTCCGGGGAGCTCAAGGTGCATTTAATGGTTAGCGCCTACCGGATCCTTGCCAGCCTGGCCTGGGCTACCCTGGTGGCGGTTCCCCTCGGCCTTCTCATTGGCCGGATTTACCACCTGGACCGCCTGGTGGCACCACTCATTTACCTGGTTTACCCGGTGCCCAAGGTTGTCTTTCTTCCTGTTGTTTTGGTCCTGATGGGCCTGGGCGACATCTCCAAGATTTTTCTCATCGGGCTCATCGCTTTCTTTCAAATCCTGGTTGCCACTCGTGATGCCGCCCGGGGGGTCGAGAAGGAGCTGGTCTATTCCCTGCGCTCGCTGGGGGCAACCCAGGTTCACATTTTCCGGCACGTGGTTTTCCCGGCAGCCCTGCCGAAAATAATAACGTCCCTGCGGATCGCTCTCGGGACCTCCATTGCCGTCCTTTTCATTACGGAAACAGTGGCTACCAGCACCGGGATCGGCTACTATCTCATGGATGCCTGGGCCCGGGTGGCCTATGACGACCTCTTTGCCGGTGTACTGGCCATGGGGCTCATGGGCTTTGGATTGTACCTGCTCCTTGATTGGTTGGAAAAAAGGATCTGTCCCTGGCAGCACCTTTGACCAGGTGCTCAAACCCTTGTGGGCCCGGGCGACCTTTTTTCTTGCTTTCGGGAAGATAAGGTTTGGTTGAAGTGAAGCGGGGAGGTATAGAGTGAAGGCAAAGAAGGGCCCTCGAACCTACGGTCAATCTGGTCGTAATGATAAAGAAAACTACGTGCGGAAGATGTTCGATGCCATTGCACCCACCTATGACCTGATGAATCTGGTGATCACCCTCGGCCTCTGGAGGTACTGGCAGCGGCGTTTTCTCTCCCGGTTGGCCCTTACGGGTTCCGAGAAGATTCTCGATGTGGGTTCCGGGACCGCCGAGCTGGCTTTATTAATGGGAGAGGTGATAACCTCAGGCCGGATCGTGGGGGTTGATCTTTCCCGGGAAATGTTGCGGATCGGTCGAGAAAAAATTCGTGCCCGGGGCCTGGAAGGGGTTATTGATCTCCGGTTGGGGAACGCCGTGCGGCTGGAGTTTGACGATGGAGAGTTCGACGTGGTTACAAGCGGGTTTGTCCTGAGGAATGTGGCCGACCTGCCCTGTGCCTTAAAGGAGATGGCACGGGTGACGCGGCCTGGTGGGCGGGTGGTATGCATGGAGCTCACCTGGCCCGAAAACCTGTGGTTAAAATGGCCGTATTTCTTCTATTTTTACTGGATTGTTCCCGTGTTGGGGTGGTTGGCAGAAAAAGGTTCGGGAAAAGGTGCATATACCTACCTTCCGCACTCACTGAAAACCTTCCCCCCGGCTCCAAGGCTGGCCGAGATGTTTCGGGAGGCTGGGTTGACCCGGGTATCTTATCAAAAAATTAGTGGAGGAATTGTGGCCATCCATACCGGCTTTAAGCCTGAGGCTCCGTAAAGAAAAAGGATCTTGCTCATAGGGTCATCGCGAGCTGATCTTGCGCATTGGATGGTACGATTTTTGTAAACCCCCCCCAGGGCTTCTTGAGCAGTCCTTCGAGCGGTGCTAAGGGAGCGGGTTCAATATCTCGGGGTGAGGGAGGATTCATAACTTTTGGGGTCGAATAACTAAGCGGTATTGTAACCAGTTTGCAATCCTTTTGCCAGCAGTTGTTAGAATCTTGTACCTGTAATGAGCTTTCATTTCCAACTTCTATAAGCAGCTTACATAAAGTTGTTATGGTGTAGAATCTTGTACCTGTAATGAGCTGGCCCAACGGGCCGAGGGAGAAAGACCGCCTTTTCGTCCCGGCCGTGTTGACGCGGCGAAAAAGCAGGGATGAACAAGGGCAACCTGCCGGCGGTCAAATTAAAAGGGCAGTATTGTGAACATGATCACTAGCCTGCCTGTGCCCTGGGATGGAGCAACAGTGCTTGTACCTGGCCTACGGTCCAGGGGCAAGAGGGCTGGTTGGAAATTGCGTGATTGTTTAGTATAATGAAATGAAAAAACAGTATCTAGTCCGAAAATATTGGTTCCGCTCTGATTTTCTTGGGGTGCCGCCATGGGCGGCTACCGCGAAAATGCCGCTATCTCCCTTGCCAGGGGTGCTCCTCAACGCGGCTTCTTGTTCCTCGCCCCTACGGGGCTGCGGCATAACCGGTCTCCCTCCGGAGCAGCCCTTGCGTGGGCAACTCATGCGAAGTACTGGTTCCAATTTTCATGCTTCGTGTTACTGCCTTTCTTGAACTCGTGGGCTGACCGCCGCCCAGAAAGCCGGCACCTACTGGTGCAGAGTGCAGTAACCGGCTTGTTCCTGGGGTTCATCCTCCGTAGTGCTGCCCCTTGTGGCGGCAAGGATCACGAGCCTGAAAACGCCGGCTCCACTCAGGGTTTTCATTCTTCGTGGCGCCGGCAGGACCTAGGCGGTCTTGGTGACTACTTACATGTACAGACGGGGAGGAAAAGGGCTTTGACAGAACCACTACCGGCATTGGTGGCCTGGGAATCGACACGGGCCTGCAACCTGGCCTGTATCCACTGTCGGGCCGAGGCTCAGCGGAACCCTTCGCCAGGGGAACTTTCTACCGGTGAGGCTTTTCGGCTTGTTGACCAGATTGCTGAATTTGCGCGCCCGATCCTGATTATTACCGGTGGAGAGCCCATGATGCGGGATGATACCCTGGATGTGGCCCGCTATGCAGCGGACAAGGGGCTGCGGGTGGTGATGTCCCCGAACGGAACCCTTCTGGACGCGAAATCAGCCCGTGCCATCAAAGAGACCGGGGTAATGGCTATTTCCGTCAGCCTGGATGGTTCCACTCCTGACCTTCATGATTCCTTTCGGCAGGTTCCCGGCTGCTTTGAGGGTATTCTCGATGGTCTGGCCTATGCACGGGAAGCGGGGCTTCCTTTTCAGGTGAATACTACCGTCAACAGGCACAACCTGGAGGACCTTCCTGGGATCCTCAAGCTGGCCGAATCCTTAGGGGCCGTGGCCTGGGACGTTTTCATGCTGGTTCCGACCGGACGCGGCAAGATTGACGACGAGATCAGCCCGGAGGAGTACGAGGGGCTTCTTGAATGGGTTTACGATGCCGCCCAGAAGGCATCGATCCGGGTCAAGGTGACCTGTGGCCCCCATTACCAGCGGGTCTGGCGCCAAAAGGCAAAAGAGGCTGGGGAGGTTCAGTCCCGGCGTGAAGGGACGACTCAAGCCAAGTCCGACGTGCCGGTGAAGGGCGGTGTTTTGGGGCAGGGACACCACCCGGGGAGGAACCGGGCCGTCAGGGGGTGCATGGCCGGTGACGGGTTCTGTTTTGTTTCGCACCTGGGGGATGTCTATCCATGCGGGTATTTTCCTGTGCAGGCCGGCAGCATCAGGGAGGAACATTTTCGGAGCATTTACCAGGAATCGGACCTGTTCCGGGAACTGCGGGACCTTGATAACCTGAAGGGGCGCTGCGGACGCTGTGAGTTTCGGAAGGTCTGCGGTGGCTGCCGTGCCCGGGCGTACAGTACCAGTGGGGACTACCTGGCCGAAGAGCCGTTCTGTATTTATCAACCAGGGCGTTCCAAGCCGGCACCGGCGGGTTAGCAGCCGGTAGTTGTTACCGGGCTGGGGACCTTGAGGCTGTTCACGTCTGACCGCGATTGTAGGGAGTGGGCTAGATGGAAATAACGGTGGTAGGGCTAAACCACAAGACTGCACCTGTGGAAGTGAGGGAAAAACTCTCCTTTACCGCCCGTGATTATGCTGAAGCTTTGGCCGAGCTGGCTGCCATTCCCGGATTTTCGGAAGGGCTGATACTCTCTACCTGCAACCGGACGGAGATCTACAGTGCAGCCCAGGATGCAGCTGCCGCCCACCGCTTTGTGGTGGATTACTTATCGGAATTCCACCAGGTTCCGAGGGAAGATTTTGTTGAGCATCTTTACCATTACCGCGGCTCCGAGGCTGTACGGCACCTTTTCCTGGTTGCCTGCGGCCTTGATGCCATGATCCTGGGGGAAACCCAGATTTTGGGCCAGGTCAAGGAGGCCTACCTTACGGCTGCCCAACACCACACGGTTGGTAAGCTGCTCCACAACCTCTTCGGCCGTGCCCTGAGGGTGGGAAAGAGGGCCCACACTGAGACCGTGATCAGCCAGAACGCTGTCTCGGTGAGCTATGCCGCGGTGGAACTGGCGAAAAAGGTTTTCCAAGACCTCAAGGGCCGGAAGGTACTGGTGATCGGGGCCGGCAAAATGAGCGAGCTTACGGTGCGCCACCTGGTCGACAGTGGTGTTGACCAGGTAATCGTGGCCAACCGAACCTACGAGAGGGCCGAGAAACTGGCAGCCCTGTTCCATGGGAAGGCGGTCGAATTCGAACGGATTGAAGACTGGTTGAAAAGGGTGGACGTCGTAATCAGTTCTACCGGTGCTCCCCACCTCATCCTGAAGAAGGACGTCCTGGCCGGCGTAATGCGGGCCAGGAGGGGGCGTCCGATTTTTTTGTTTGATATTGCCGTACCGCGGGATATTGACCCCAGGTGCCAGCAGATAGGTGGTGTTTTTCTTTACGATATTGACGACCTGGAGACAGTGGTAAAGGCCAACCTCAAGGAGAGGCAGCGCGAGGCGGTCAAGATCGAGAGGATGATCCAGGAAGAGGTGGCAGACTTTGAGAGGTGGCTCAATACCCTGGAGGTTATCCCTGTCATCAGGTCCCTGCGGGAGAAGGCCGAAGAGATCAGGTGCCTGGAACTGGAAAGGGCACTGAGGAAACTACCTGAGCTGGATGCTCGCCAGCGTAAGGTGGTGGAAGCCATGGGAAAACGGATCGTTAACAAGATCCTGAACGATCCGACGGTTAAGATTAAGGAATACGCGCACGGTGCTGATGGAGGGGTCTACTTAAAGGCGCTTCGGAAGCTCTTCAACCTGGAGACGAAATCTTCTCAAGGTGGTGAAGGCTCAGAGGAGGAATACCTGTATGTCAAGTAGTCTTACCACCTGCCGCCATGTCGGGTGACCTCGAAAGAGAATTGGAGTCTGTAGTCCGCTGTCTCCTGGTAGTGGCCCATGCCGCCCTGCGCAGCGGCGGCACCACGAAGCATGAAAATCAGAGCTGGTATTGAGCGGACCCTTAATCAGGTGGTATCATAAGCTGCACGTCCAGGGTGCTCCGGAGCGAGCCCGGTTATGCCGCAGGCCCGGAGGGCCGAAGAATAAAAAAGGCGAGTGGAGGAGCACCCCTGGCGAGGTGGATGGTGGCATTTTCGGAGTAGCCTAGAGGGAGTTGCTGTTCGTGGTGGGATCTAGTTTTGCTCTCTTCATCCTGATGCTAGTTTTCTACGGTGCTGCTGCCGTTCTTCACGTGGGTTTCTTGCGCTTTCGTCACTGGTACCGGGCGGCCGTTTGGGTTACCCGGTTTGCGTGGATTGCCCAGACGGTAGCCCTAGTACTGCGGGTTGTTGAGACTGGGCGTCCCCCGTTCTTGTCCCTGGTTGAGTCGGCGGTCTTTTTCTCGTGGGTGTTAATCCTCCACTATCTTCTCCTGGAATACCTGGTGAACTTGAAGATTACCGGTGTTTTCCTGGCCCCGGCCAACTTTGTTCTCCTGGTGGTGCTTGCGGTTCTGCCGCGGGGCAGCGCGGAAATGAATCCTTTCTTGCTGGGCAATTGGGTTACTTTCCACGTTCTGGTTGCTTTTTTAGGGTATGCGGCTTTTGCCCTTTCGTGCCTGGCCGCGGGTATGTATTTGATCCAGGAAAAACAGCTGCGGGAGAAGAAGTTTTGGGTGTTTTATTACCTTCTACCATCCTTGGAAACCCTGGACCGGGTCAGCTACTACCTCATCGGGGCCGGCTTTCCCCTCCTTACCCTGGCGATTCTGGCCGGTTCTTTCTGGGCAGGCAGGGTCTGGGGGAGCCACTGGAGCTGGGACCCTAAAGAAATCTGGTCCCTGGTGACCTGGACAATCTACGGTTTCTACCTCTTGACCCGGGTCCTGGCGGGGTGGAGGGGCCGGAAGCCGGCACTTCTTTCCCTGGCCGGGTTTTCTGCAGTGGTATTCAATTATGTTGTGGTCAACCTCTATATAACTGACTGGCACCGGTATCATTTCTGAAATCCTGGAGTGGGCCAGATGCTGTATTTTCCGGTTTGCCTGGATCTGAAGGACAAGAAATGCGTGGTTATCGGTGGGGGTGCAGTGGCCGAAAGGAAGGTTCTGGCCTTGCTTTCATGCCGGGCCCGGGTGACGGTGGTCAGTCCCGAGGTAACCGTGGAACTGGAGAAGCTGTCCACCGGTGAAAAGGTCAACTGGCTTCAACGCACGTACCGGACCGGCGACCTCGCCGGCGCTTTTGTCGCCGTGGCGGCCACCGGCGAGGCTCGGATCAACCGCCTGGTCTCTGAGGAGGCTTTCCGGACCGGGGTCCTGGTTAACGTGGTTGATGCCCCGGAGCTGTCTAATTTCATCGTCCCGGCGACAATGCGGCGCGGGAACCTTTCCATCAGTGTTTCCACGGACGGTAAGAGCCCCCTTCTAGCCCGGAGGATCCGGGAAAAACTAGAGGAGGAGTACGACCACGCCTATGCCGGGTACCTTAATCTCCTGGGTGAAGCCCGGGACCTGGTTCTTCAAAGGGTTGGCGACCCGGGCCGCCGCCGGGAGTACTTCCGCAGCCTGATCGATGAGGGCGGGCTGCTGGAGGTTGTGCGCCAGGAAGGCGTGGACAAGGCCAGGGAAGTGATGTACCAGCTCTTGGCTGATTTGGGGGTGCTGGATTGACCGGAAGTAAAAAGTTGATCAGGGTGGGAACCAGGGGAAGTTCCCTCGCCCTGCGGCAGACGGAATGGGTGGTGCAGAGGCTCCGGGAAAGGGTTCCCGAGTACTGTTTTGAAATCATCAAGATCAAGACCAAGGGGGACATGATTCAAAACCTGAGCCTGAATGAGATCGGTGGGAAGGGCCTCTTCGTAAAGGAGATTGAAAAGGCCCTGTTGGAGGAGAGGATTGACCTGGCTGTCCACAGCATGAAGGACCTGCCGTCGGAGTTGCCCGCAGGGTTAACCATTGGAGCGGTGACCGAGCGGGCCGACTTCCGGGATGTTCTCATCTCACGCGCCGGGGTCCGGTTTATGGACCTACCTGTGGGCGCGAGGATCGGGACGAGCAGTCTCCGCCGCTCGGCCCAGCTCAGGTACCGAAGGCCGGATCTTGAGATTCGTCCCATCCGCGGGAACGTGGGCACCCGGTTGAAGAAAATGGCCGCTGAAGACCTAGACGGTGTGATCCTGGCTGCTGCCGGTCTAGAGCGCATGGGTTGGTCTGACCGGATCACCGAAAGGCTTTCCCCTGACCTCTGTTTGCCAGCGGTGGGGCAGGGGGCTTTGGGTCTTGAGGTCCGGACCGGGGACGAGAAGGTCGGCCAGATGGTTCAACTTCTGAACCACGAAGAAACAGAACTGGCCGTGGCCGCAGAAAGGGCTTTTCTGCGGCGCCTTGAAGGTGGCTGCCAGGTACCCATTGCCGCTTTGGCCCGGTTTCGCGCAGGGCGATTGTACCTGACGGGGATGGTGGCCTCTATTGATGGGACCCGGCTCATTAGGGAGGAGATGTCGGTGCTTCGGGCCCATGTTGAGGAATTGGGACGGACCCTGGCAGAGAAGATTCTGCAGCAGGGCGGAGAAGAGATCCTGGCTGAGATTGAGAGAAAGGCTGACCTGGGTTGACAGGAAGACGGGTTATGGGCTGAGGGGGATAGGGAACAGTAATGAGTAAAGGCAAGGTTTTTCTGGTTGGCGCGGGTCCGGGAGACCCCGGGCTTTTGACCCTCAAGGGGATGGAGTGCCTCAAAAAGGCGGATGTTGTGGTTTATGACCGCCTGGCCAGCCCGAGGATCCTGCAGTACGCTTCCGGTGGGGCAGAACTGGTGAACGTGGGCAAGAGGCCGGACAGGCACACCATGAGACAGGAAGAGATTAATGCCCTTCTGGTAAGAAAGGCTCGGGAAGGGAAAGTCGTTGTTCGCCTCAAGGGCGGCGACCCCTTTATTTTTGGCCGAGGTGGGGAAGAAGCCGAGATCCTGTGTGAACAAGGTATCGACTTTGAGGTCGTTCCGGGGATAACCTCGGCTGTTGCTGTTCCGGCCTACGCGGGGATTCCACTTACCCATCGAAAGTATGCCTCATCGGTTGGTATTGTCACAGGGCACGAGGATCCGGGCAAGGCCAGTTCGGCTCTCAATTGGGAAGGGCTGGCCACGGCGACTGATACCCTGGTTTTCCTGATGGGTATGGAGAACTTACCCAAGATCGTTGCCCAGCTTACCGCCCACGGCAGGGACCCAAAAACCCCGGTGGCCGTTATTCGCTGGGGTACCAGGGCTGAACAAGAGACCGTGACGGCCACCCTCGATACAATCATCGAGGAAGTTGAGAAAAAAGGCGTGGGCTCCCCGGCCATTATCCTGGTGGGAGAGGTGGTGAAGCTCCGCTCCTGCCTGACGTGGTTCGAAAAAAAGCCCCTCTTTGGTTACCGGGTGCTGGTTACCAGGTCACGGGCCCAGGCCAGTGTTTTGAGCGAGCTCATCGAGGAGCTGGGCGGAGAGCCGTGGGAGTTTCCGGTCATCAAGACCAGTCCACCGGCTGACTGGGCCCCCCTGGACCAGGCCATCCGGCGGATCAAGGACTACCGCTGGGTTTTCCTGACTAGCTCCAACGGTGTGGAGGCCTTTTTCAACCGCCTTTACCGCCAGGGTCTTGATGCCCGGCACCTGGCCGGAGTCAAGGTTTGTGCCATCGGACCAGCTACAGCCTGGGCCCTGCGGGAACGGGGAATCCAGGTGGACTTTGTTCCTGACCAGTACCGGGCTGAAGGGATTCTGGCCGGGCTCGACGGTGAGCTCGAGCCCGGTGACCGCGTTTTGCTGGCCAGGGCCGACATTGCCAGGGAGGCACTGGCAACCGGTCTCCGCCGGATGGGTGTACTGGTAGAGGAAGTTGACGCCTACCGGACGGAAATGGATCGCGGTGACGTGGCGACAGTCAGGGAGATGTTAAAGTCCGGTCGGATCGGGGTGGTTACCTTTACCAGTTCCTCGACTGTATCCAACTTTGTGGAGCTGCTTGGACGTGAAGAGGTACCGGCCCTCCTTGGGGACGTGATTGTGGCCTGCATCGGGCCTGTGACAGCCGGAAGGGCCCGGGACCTGGGGATAGAGGTTAACGTGGAAGCTGGTGAATATACCATCCCGGGTCTGGTCGAGGCCATAGTCCGGTACGTAACGAGACAGAGAGACCACCATTAACTCACGGGAGGCGAAGAGATGATCGGCTGCACCAAGCTCCTCTGTGGGACGGCCACCGTCTCGGAGGCCATGCGCCTCGGGCGGGATACCGGGGAACTCCCACCGCACCTGCTTCAGTTTTCCTCCGGTGCCCGTCCCATTGTTTTTTGGAACATGACGAACCGGTGTAATTTGAACTGCAAGCACTGCTACATCAGTGCAGAAGACCGGCACTATCCCAACGAACTTACGACCCCAGAGGCAGAAGCCTTTATTGATGACCTGGCTTCGCTCCAGGTTCCAGTGCTGCTTTTCACAGGTGGGGAGCCGCTCTTGAGGAAGGATATCTTCGCACTGGGCCGGAGGGCCTTCGACAAGGGCCTGAGGCCGGTGATATCTTCCAACGGGACTCTCATTACACCTGAAAGAGCCAGGCAGATCAAAGATGCCGGGTTCCAGTACGTGGGGATCAGCCTGGACGGGGCGCCGGAGACACACAACGAGTTTCGGGGCCGTTCTACTGCCTTTGAACAGACCCTGCGCGGGATCCGCAACTGCCTGGAGGCCGGGATTAAGGCCGGGGTCCGTTTCACCATCAACAAGTACAACCAGGACGACCTTCCGGAGATTCTCGATATTGTGGAGAAAGAAGGTATTCCTCGGTTTTGCATGTACCACCTGGTGTACGCCGGGCGTGGCCGCGAAATGGCTGACATGGACCAGACCAAGGAAGAAAAACGCCGGACGATGGAGTACCTGGTTGAAAAAACCCTGGAACTGCATCATAAAGGGGTTGAGGTGGAGATCCTCACAACCGACAACCATGCCGATGGTATCTACCTCCTGAATTACATCAAGGAAACCCAGCCGGAACGGGCGGGGGAAGTTATGGAACTGTTGCGCATGCACGGCGGGTGTTCAGCCGGGGTAAAGGCAGCCAATGTGGACCCGCAGGGAAATGTGCACCCCTGCCAGTTCTGGTCTCATGTCACCCTGGGTAACGTCAGGGAAAGAAAGTTTAGCGAGATCTGGACCAGCAACCAGCACGAGCTGTTGGCGAAGCTGAGGGCCAAGGGAGACCACGTTGAGGGGAAATGCGGGCGCTGCCGTTACGTTGACGTGTGCGGTGGCTGCCGCATCAGGGCGGAAATGGTCTACGGTCATCCGTGGGCCGAGGATCCCACTTGCTACCTGACCGAGGAAGAGATCGCTTGATTTTGGTGGGAGCCGGCTCTTGCGGCGGCAGGTGTTTTGGCCACCTGTGGTGAGGCAAGGGACCGCGGACATCTATACTTGATTTGCCGGCCGAAAAGGGAATTTGTTGTACAGCAACGAAATAAATTTGTGCAGCAATGAAATAAATTTGAAACTATTTGACTGGTCTGCAAGGCCCAGCGGTTGTCCTTCTTGGAGTGACTCTGGAACTTGGAATTTTGAGGGGGTGAAAGGATGGGTTACCCTATTCACAGACCCCGGCGGCTCCGCCGAACGGAGACACTGCGGTGCATGGTCCGTGAGACGCGGGTAGATATTGATGACCTGATTTATCCGTTGTTTGTGACCCACGGGGAAGGTGTCAAGAAGGAAATCGAATCGATGCCTGGTAACTACCACTTTTCGGTGGATACCCTCGTGGAGGAGCTCGGAGAGGTAGAGGCGCTGGGGATTCCCGCCGTGATGCTTTTCGGGATTCCCAAGTCCAAGGATGCACATGGAAGTGAGGCTTACGACCCGGAAGGCATCATTCAAGAAGCAGTTTCTGCCGCAAAAAGTGCCCACCCCGGGCTTTGCGTGATCACCGATGTTTGCTTGTGCGAGTACACTGACCACGGGCACTGCGGGGTGGTCAAAGACGGCGAGATTGAAAACGACCCTACACTGGCACTGCTGGCCAAAACGGCTGTGTCCCACGTCCGGGCCGGGGCCGACATGGTGGCTCCATCAGACATGATGGACGGTCGGGTGGCGGCGATCCGTTCTGCCCTTGACCGGGAAGGTTTTGAGCAGTTTCCCATCATGTCCTACGCGGCCAAGTATGCTTCTGCTTTCTACGGACCTTTCCGGGCGGCGGCTCAATCCACCCCTCAGTTTGGTGACCGCCGTTCGTACCAGATGGACCCATCCAACCAGCGCGAGGTATTACGGGAAGTCCAGTTGGACATTGACGAGGGAGCCGACATTGTCATGGTCAAGCCTGCCCTGGCTTACCTGGATGTCATTCGCCTCGTCAGGGATACCTTCCCGGTTCCCGTGGCGGCCTACAATGTCAGCGGGGAGTTCGCCATGGTTAAAGGCGCTGCCCAGAGGGGTTGGGTGGACGAGAAGGGGATTGTGATCGAGCTCCTGACAGGGATCAAGCGGGCGGGAGCTGACCTTATCCTGACCTATTTCGCCAAGGATATGGCCGCCTGGATAAAGGAAGGTACGGTATGAGGTCCGGTACGAAAAAAGGGGACCTGTCGGTTTACCTCTCGTCCTTGGACCGGAGGTTGTTAACCCTGCTTCAAGATGGTCTCCCGCTGGTCGCAGAACCCTTTGCCGAGATCGGGAAGAAGCTTGGGCTGTCTGAAGGCGAGGTTATTGAGCGTACCAGGGAGCTCAAGGAAAACCAGGTTATCCGGCGTCTGGGTGGGATCTTCGATACCAGGGGGCTCGGGTATGCCAGTACCCTCGTTGCCATGAGTGTACCACCTGACCGGCTCGAGGAGGTGGCCCGGGTTGTGAATGCGCATCAAGGGGTTACCCATAATTACGTGCGTGAACACCCACGCTACAACCTCTGGTTCACCCTGATTGCCAAGTCTGAAGAAGAAATCGAAGCATCACTCTGCGCCCTGGTGAAACAAACAGGAATTCGGGACATGATGAACCTTCCCACCAGAAAAACGTTCAAGATCGGGGCCAAGTTTGACCTTGGTTGACCGGGTTAAAAGAGGTGTTTTGGTTGCCGCAGGATGAACTTGACCGGCGCATTATTGCTGCGCTTCAGGGCGATCTTCCCCTCGTGCCGCGTCCTTTCCAGGTGATCGCGGAAAACCTGGGGATGGAAGAAACAGACTTGATTCGACGCCTCCAGGGTTATGTAAAAAGGGGCTGGTTGCGCCGCCTGGGAGCCATTCTGTACCACCGGCGGGTAGGGGTGAGGGCCAACCTGATGTGTGCGTGGAAGGTCCCGCCTGAACGGGTGAAGGAAGTAGGGCAGTACATGGCTTCCTTTCCTCAGATCAGCCATTGTTACGAGCGGCGTACTTACTCCCAGTGGCCTTATAACCTTTACACCATGATCCATGGTTGCGACGAGGGTGAGTGTCAAGAAGTCATCAGGAAGATTGCCCTGGAGACTGGTATCCAGGATTACGTGGCCCTCAGGAGTATTCATGAGTTTAAGAAGACCAGCATGCGTTATATCGATGAAGGCGACTTAGATGGCCTGGATTAAGGGGGTATCAGGGTGCGTGCACACAGGGTTCCAAGTGTTGTGATCAGGAGGCTGGCTATTTACCTGCGCGTACTGCAGGAAATGGACCTTGAGGATGACCGTTTCATTTCTTCAAGGGAGCTGGGGGAACGGGCAGGGGTCACCGCGGCCCAGGTCCGGAAGGACCTAGCCTTGTTTGGCGAGTTTGGGAAGCAGGGAGTGGGGTACCAGGCCCAAAACCTGCTTTATGAACTAAAAGGGATCCTCAATGCCGACCGGGAAATAAAGGTCGGTATTGTGGGGGCAGGCGAGCTTGGTACGGCTGTTTCCCGGTACAGTATCCGGCGCTGGAATACGGAGGAAGATTACGGTTTCCGGGTGGTGGCCCTTTTTGATAATGACCCTGAAAAGATCGGGACTGATGTGGAGGGAATCCCGATTTACGATGTCCGGGAGTTGGCTGCCAGGGTGAAAGAGCTCGGTATCCAGGTGATGATGGTAGCTGTCCCGGCTGCGGCGGCCCAGGAGGTAACAAACCTTTGCCTTGAAGCGGGTATTAAAGCAATTTTGAATTTTGCCCCCACCAAGCTCGAGGCCCCGGAAGACGTCAGGATCCATTCAACTGATGTTACCCTTGAACTACAACAACTGGCCTATTACCTCTAGCTGGGAAAGGGAATGAAAAATAAAGCCGGAATATCGGGGCAAAGGGTGTGCCTCTACCCCGGGGCCGACCTTCAACGGGCGGTCATCCAATCAACTCCAGAAGTTCCTGGGTTTTCTCGCGCAGCAGGTTCCTGTCCCCACGGGTTTCCACGTTCAAACGCAGTAAAGGTTCTGTATTGGATTTTCTGACATTGAACCGCCAGATGTCAAAAGCCATGCTGAGCCCGTCAGTGTAATCAATGTCATGTGCCTGAAGCCTGTAGTGTTCTTCAATCTTGGCCAGGGCGGCGTCTTGGTCCATGAGCTTCCTGTTGATCTCTCCGCTTACCGGATAACGCTCCATCCTTTCGCGAACCAGGGCCGAAAGGGGTTTATCTTCTGCGCACAGGGTTTGCAAGACCAGTAACCAGGGTATCATGCCGCTGTCGCAGTAGGCAAACTCCCGGAAGTAGTGGTGGGCAGACATTTCCCCGCCGTAGGCGGCATCTTCGGCCCGCATCCGCTCCTTAATAAAGGTGTGGCCACTCTTGCATTGGACTGGCTTACCACCCATTTCTTGAACGATCTCGATTGTATTCCAGATCAGGCGGGGATCATGGATGATGGTGGCGCCCGGGTTGCGTTTTAGCACTGACTGGGCCAGCAACCCGACAATATAGTATCCTTCAATGAAGTTCCCGTCCTCATCGAAGAAGAAACAGCGGTCGAAGTCCCCATCCCAGGCGATCCCTATTTCTGCGGCTGTTTCCCGTACCAGGTTTACTGTTGCCTCGCGGTTTTCGGGCAGGAGCGGGTTAGGTGCCCCGTTAGGGAAGGTGCCGTCAGGTTCGTGGTACACGGTTACGAACTCAAAGGGCAGCCTTTCCTTTAACCTGTCTAGGATTGGTCCTGCACAACCGTTACCCGGGTTGCAGGCGATCTTCAGAGGCCTCAACCTCTTGATTTCCACGTAGCTCAAGAGGTGCCCAATGTAGGCGCCGGTAAGGTCAGCTTCTTCTCTCTTGCCCCTCTCGGTGCCACCGGTAAATGCCCCCTTTGCCACCAGTCTCTCCAGCTCCCGGAGCCCACTGTCACTGCTCACCGGGATGGCATTCCGGCGTACGAACTTCATCCCGTTGTATGCTGACGGGTTATGGCTGGCGGTGACCATGATGCCTCCGTCAAGGTCGAGGTGGAAGGTGGCGAAATACACCTGTTCAGTACCGCAGAGGCCGATATCCAAAACATGGCATCCCCCGTCGTTCAATCCCTGCTGGAGGGCCCGGGCGAGAGGAAGGCTGGAAGGCCGGACATCCCTGCCTACGACCACCTTCCTTGGCCTGAAGAGGGTTACGTAAGCCCTTCCGATCCGGTATGCGAGCTCCTCGTCCAGCTCATCGGGGACTTTCCCCCGGACATCGTAAGCCTTGAAACAGGTGATCTCCCTAGACTCCATTACCATCACCCCTGCACTGGTCTTCATGATGCGGTTTAGAATCCTGGTGCCGCCGCACTGGTGGAGTAACCGGGCGAACCGGGTTTGGGCTTTTGGCTGACTGCTGTTTGGGTAAAGCTCGGTATTCTTATCTTAGGCATGTTTTTTCTGCCAAAAAACGTCAATCCACGGGTCATTTCCATTATACTACACGGCCTGGGGTCATCAAAGGGCCTGATTTGAACAGCTGCTGTAGGAAGAAGAACGACGCAGAAGTAATCTGATGACTGTAATATTATTTATTGTGAAGAGGAAGGGAAGTCGCGGGAGGGTGACGCGGTCGGCGCGTAGAATACGGGTGTTGGAGGCCAAACCGGTATTTTGCCTCTGCTTGGGGGTACGGAAGGAACCTCGAGAAGGGGGATGGTCATGGAACTTGTGCAAAGACTTCTGTCGGGCGACCGCCGGGCCCTGGCCCGTGGCATCACCCTCGTAGAAAACAGGGCTGAGCAGGCGGAGGAATTAATGAAGGAGATTTACCCCCTGACCGGTCGGGCCCATACCATCGGTATTACGGGGGCGCCCGGTGTGGGAAAGAGTACCCTGGTTGCTGCCATGATCAGGGTCCTGCGTAGGGAGGGGAGGACGGTGGGGGTGGTGGCCGTTGACCCTACCAGTCCCTTTTCCGGCGGGGCCATCCTTGGGGACCGGGTGCGCATGCAAAGCCCCCAGGCTGACAGGGGGGTTTTCGTCCGGAGCCTGGCTACCAGGGGCCATCTGGGAGGCCTTTCTCGGGCTACGGGTGATGTGGTGTCCTTGATTGATGCCTTCGGAATGAACGTCATCCTGGTTGAAACCGTGGGGGCGGGCCAGGCTGAAGTAGATATCATGCGGTATGCCCAAACCACCGTGGTGGTGCTTGCCCCAGGACTAGGGGATGAAATCCAGGTTCTCAAGGCTGGGATGATGGAAATCGGGGATATTTTTGCTGTTAACAAGGCTGACCGCGATGGTGCCGGGCGGACGGTGCTTGAGTTGGAGATGATGCTCGGTCTCGCGCCAGAGGAGACGGGCTGGAAGCCCCCCATCGTCAAGACCGTGGCCAGGACGGGACAGGGAGTGGAAGAGCTCCTTGGGCACTGGCAGAGACATCTCGATTGGCTGCGGCAAAATGACCTCGTGGCGAAGAAAAGGAGGGCTCGGGTAGAGGAAGAAATCAGGGAGCTGTTGGCTCAGAAACTACTGGAGGGGCTGGTAGCCAGGGCCTCCAGGAATGGTGACCTGAAAAGAACGGTTGAGAAAGTGGTTTCCCGGGAAATCGACCCTTATACTGCTGTTGAAAACCTGGTCCAAAAGTATGTACTGTACTACCAGGCGGGCGAATAGGTTTGCAGGGAAGGTACGAAGGCTAAAAGTAGAGGAGGGACCGAAATGGACCTGGAGCTGAAGGCAGAACAGAAGGAATGGAGGGAAAGGGCACGTAGATTGGCCCAGGAGGAGTTTGCCCCCAGGGCGGCCGACCTGGACCAGACTGGGGAGTTTCCTTGGGAGAACTTTGTCCGGTTGGCTGAAGAGGGCTTTCTTTGTATGCAGATTCCGCGTGAGTACGGGGGTGCTGGAGCCGACTACTTGAGCTATATCCTGACCATCGAGGAGTTCGCGCGGGCTTGTGCGGCGACATCGGCGGTTTACGAGGTTCACAATTCCCTTCACGCGGAACCACTGTGGCGGTTTGGAACAGAGGAACAGAAAAAAAAGTACCTTCCCAGGCTTGCCAGGGGTGAGATCCTGGGTGCTTTTGCCCTGACGGAACCCGGGGCTGGGTCGGATGCGGGTGCCCTCGAGACGGTGGCAGTGCGGGACGGTGATGAGTATGTCATCAACGGTACCAAGCGCTTTATCAGTAATGCTGGCCAGGCGGACCTCTACCTGGTGATGGCCATGACTGACAAGAGCAAAGGTACGAAGGGGATCACGGCCATGATCGTGGAGAAGGGCACTCCGGGGTTGTCCTTTGGTGAACCCCTGCAGAAATTGGGAATCCGGGCCTCCCAAACCAGTGAGATTTACTTTGAGAACGTCCGGGTTCCAGTGGAAAACCGTGTCGGTCAAGAGGGCGAAGGCTTTAAGGTTGCCCTGGCTACCCTGGACGGTGGAAGAATTGGTATTGGCGCCCAGGCCGTGGGGATTGCCCAGGCGGCGCTGGACAGGTCGATTGCCTACGCCAAGGAACGGGTTCAGTTCGGCCAGCCCATCGCTAAATTCCAGGGCATTCAATGGATGCTGGCGGAGATGGCCACAGATATTGAGGTGGCACGAACCATGGTTTACCGCACGGCAACCCTGCGTCATAACAATATCCGGGCTTCCAGGGAGATGGCCATGGCCAAGCTCTTCGCCGCCAGCATGGCCGTGAGGAATACCGCCAAGGCGGTCCAGATCCACGGGGGGAACGGCTACATGCGGGAATACGAGGTAGAAAGATACATGCGGGATGCAAAAATCACCGAGATTTACGAGGGTACTTCCGAAATCATGAAGGTGATCATTGCCGGGAGTCTACTCCGGTAATCATGGGGGAGTGAAGCTTGAAGCTGATTCGGGTCGCTTCATGCCAGTTTGCAAGGATCCCGGGGTGAAACTCCACACAATCAATTTCTCTCTCGTGGTTCTTGTTTGTACCGAACGCCTGCCTGGTGCAGAGGTTTTGTCCATCACCACCACGTGTGGGCACCACATGCTTGCCCTGGCCTTGGTTAAAGACCTGGCGGAACGGATCAGGAAGAGGCGTTTCACCCCGGAAAAGGCGGCCCGGAAATTGGCCCGGCTTTGTCCGTGTGGAATCTTCAACCACACCAGGGCGGCGAAGCTCTTGGCTGGTATGGCCCAAAAGGAGGACGGGAAAGGAAGTCCTGGACAGAGGGCGTGAAGGAAGGAATAACCTTAATTCTGACGAATCTGGTTAAACTAAGACTGGCTGCAGTACCTTATCTTTTAAAGGAACCGGTACCAATTTATTTTCGGGTGTCAACCTACTTTACTTAGAGACATTGGGGGGTCCTTGATGAAAGAAGGTTTCCGCATTCTTGCCCTGGATGTGGGAGCCGGTACTCAGGACGTGCTTTTGTTTGAAGAGGACAAACCCATCGAATCGTGTGTACAGATGATCCTACCTTCTCCCACTGTTGTGGTGGGGGAGCGGATCAGAAAGGCAACCCGTGCAGAGAAGGATGTGTTTCTTTCGGGTTACCTGATGGGTGGTGGAGCCTCGGTCAGGGCTGTTAAGGCGCACCTGGAGGCCGGTCTTTGTGTTTATGCTACCCCGCAGGCCGCGCTGACCATTGACGACAACCTCGACCGGGTCAAGGAGATCGGGGTTAGCCTGGTTGAGGAGAACTCAGGTCGAGGTGTTCCGGAGGATGCGGTAGAGGTGACCATGAGGGATGTCGACCTGGACTTGTTCCGTAAGGTTTTCTCCATGTTCGATATCTCCCTACCTCAACGTTTTGCGGTTGCGGTTCAGGACCATGGTTACTGTCCCCAGGGAAGCAACAGGCGGTTTCGATTTGCCCAATGGAAGAATTTTGTCGAAGCGGGTGGCCGGCTCGAGGACTTGGTTTACACTAATGTGCCCGACCACTTCACCCGGATGCGGACGGTCCAGGACCTACTTCCCGGAGCGGTAGTCATGGATACCTGGGCGGCAGCCGTCTGGGGCGCCCTGAGTGACCCCTGGGTTGAATCGTACAACCGTAGTGGTCTCATTGTGGTTAACATTGGTAATGCCCATACGGTAGGGGTGCTGTTGAAGAACAGGCGGGTCTGGGGGATTTTTGAACACCATACCTCCCGGTTGACAACGAGAAAACTAAAGGATTACCTGATCCGGTTTAGGGAGGGACGACTAACCAATGACGAGATCTATGAAGACGGTGGTCATGGGGCCTACATTCATCCCCGGTACCGTCCTCAAGACTTTGTTGATTTCGTGGCGGTTACGGGCCCAAACCGGATGATTACCGAAGGCCTTGATTACTACCTGGCGGCACCATTTGGGGATATGATGCTGACAGGATGTTTCGGGCTCATCAAGGCCGCCCGCGTGGTTTGGGGGCTGGGCGAGTCTCCCTTTGAGCGGGAGGAGAAAAAGATTGGTCGAGAGATTCAGGGAAGTGAAGAACAGGTATAGCCGGACGTCGGCTTTCGACTTTTTTGGGATGAAGGTGGAAGAGGTAGCGGAGGGAAAAGCAGTGGTCTCACTTGCGGTATCCTCCAGGTTCTACAATTCCAATGGCTACCTGCACGGCGGGGTCACGGCTACCCTTGTGGATACGGTGATCGGTGTTGCCTTGAAAACATTAATCCATCCGAAGACTGCGGCTACAGTAGAACTGAAAACGAATTACCTGGCTCCGGTTAAAGACGGCGAGTTGAGGGCAACTGGGTGGATTGTACGGTCCGGACAGAAACTGGCTGTCGGTCGGGCAGATGTGATTGATGGGCACGGGAAGCTGGTGGCGTGCGGTTCAGCCACCTACATGATCCTGGGAGAGGAGTAAGGAAAGGCGGCCCTTTTTGGGCCGCACACAACCAAGAAACAGGGGAAAAAGGGTAAAACTTTGAGCCTCTTTCCCAGTCAACGGCTGGAGACCTGAACCATGGAGTCGCTACAGCATTCCCCTGGGGTCGGTGAAACCTTTCCGCAGTTTGGGCACATGTAACTCCCTTCGGTAACCATGGCCTTTCCACAGCAAACATCAGGCAGCCTGGACGACCGACCGCACTTGGAGCAAACGTAGTTGGCCAACTAGAACACCTCCTTGGGTTTTGCCTTTGTTGCCTATTTTACCCTGGATTTTGGTTATTATTAGCCGCTCACTCCTTGACCTTATGGTGGTGTTCCACGGGACAGGGATTGTTCTTCTGGAGGTTTATGGAGAACGACGACAGGAACGGGGGGATCGCCCATGACTGAAGAAAGGTCGGCTGGTGGAGTGGTTGTAGCCAGGAAGAACGGGGAACCCGAAGTACTGATGATCTTGGACTCCTATGGGAGATGGACCCTGCCCAAAGGGGTCGTCGAACCTGGTGAGTCTCCAGAAGAAACTGCGGTCCGTGAGATCCGTGAGGAAACCGGGGTTGATGGAAAGGTCCAGGAACGAATCGGTGAGATCGAATATCACTACCGTCACCCTCAACTGGGCCTTGTTCACAAGAAAGTATCCTTCTTTCTCCTCCAGGCGGTCTATGTAGAACCTGTACCACTCCTGAAGGAAATACGTGAGGCCCGCTGGATCCCGGCAAGTAAAGCCTATGACTACTGTGAATATGAGAATGCGAAGGGCATCATCAAGAAGGCTTTAGAAAGGATTAACAGGCCCAGGGAATGAGCGGTAGGTTGACAGCCAGCATGGGGTGGCAGCCCTGAGCAAGGGGAGGTGGAGGCTGTGACCAACCGGAAGCTGAAGGACCCTTTGGTGGACAGGCTTTTTGATGCGATTCTTTGCCTGGAGAACCATGATGAATGTTACCGGTTTTTCGAGGACCTCTGTACGGTTTCAGAGCTCCGGTCCCTGGCCCAGAGGTTTGAGGCTGCCAAGATGCTTGCAGCCGGGCACACGTATGATGAGATTGTGCGCAAGACGGGGATGAGTACTGCCACCATCAGTCGCATCAAGCGTTTTCTCCACTATGGGGCCGATGGGTACCGTCTTGTCCTGGACCGGTTGGCTCAGTTTGAAAAAAAGGAAGCGGCCGACGGGGGAAAGAAGTAGCAGCATTCAGATTTTTTTCTAGATTCCAGGAAGGAGAGGGGAGCTAATTTATTATGGGGAAAAAGATCGGGTTTATCGGCCTCGGGGTTATGGGCAAGCCAATGGGCAAGAACTTGCTTAGGGCGGGATATGATTTAGTTGTCCATGATATCCGGAAAGAACCCGTGGAGGAATTGGTGGATGCTGGTGCCCAGTCTGCCAATTCACCGCGAGAAGTGGCGGAAAGAACTGAAGTGATCATTACGATGTTACCTGATTCTCCAGAAGTAAAGGAAGTAGTGCTTGGTAAAGACGGGGTTTTAGAAGGTGCTAGAGAGGGAAGCATTCTCATCGACATGAGCTCCATTGCACCAAGTGTCACTATAGAAATAGCCTCTGAGTTGAAAAAGAAAGGAATCAGAATGCTTGATGCCCCGGTAAGCGGCGGTGAACCGGGGGCCATTCAAGGTACGTTAGCGATCATGGTGGGCGGGACACAAGAGGACTTTGAGGAATGTGCCAAAATATTGAATGTCATGGGTGGTACTGTAACACGTGTAGGCAATATCGGCGCGGGAAATGTGACGAAATTGGCTAATCAAGTAATTGTTGCTTTAAACATAGCTGCAATGTCTGAGGCCATGGCCCTGGCAACCAAGTCCGGTGTGGACCCGGAGCAGGTGTACAATGCAATTCGAAGCGGGTTAGCCGGTAGTAATGTTTTGGATGCCAAGATGCCCCTGGTACTGGAGCGAAGGTTTGAGCCGGGGTTTCGCATCAACTTGCACATTAAGGATCTATCCAATGCCTTGGAGGCTGGAGCAAAAACTGGTGTTCCGATGCCTTTGACAGGATTAGTGATGCAGGTCATGCAAGCCCTAAAAGTTGACGGGCTAGGTGATATGGATCATGGTGCCATTGCTCTTTTCCATGAAAAATTAGCCGGGGTAGAAATTAGACCATCCCAGGCGGTAGAGGGCGGGCAGAAGCCACCTGGATAAGAAGGTAGGGCGAGTTGGACTGCGGCTTGGACATTCCAAGTTCGCTTCAGGATACAGCGACAATGTCACCATCACCTTGCTCATAGGTGACATTATCACAGACTTTTTTTAGGGTGACAATATCACAGCACCATCACAATTTAGGTTGTTGGATATTGACAGTGTGAGGAGGCCGTGCTATACTACTCCTGAATTGCACTTTAGTACTTTATTGCTTTAAAGGAGTAAACGCTTAAAGGACAACCTAGACGGAGTGTTGAGCTGCCGCGCGGCAAGGCGGCATGGAGCACTAGTTGGACCGTGGAGCAGGCGGGGCGGGCCGAGGTCTTGGTTGTGGTGGCTGCAGTTGTTGGCTTGTTAGAGGGGTGGACATGTTGAATCCTTCCTTTTGCAACGAGATGCCTACTGGTGTTAAGGACTATCTGCCGCTGGATACTACCAGGAAGAGGTTTATTGAGGATCGGCTCCGCTCGGTCTACGAGAAGTGGGGGTACCAGGAAATTGGTACCCCAACCTTTGAGTTTTATGATACCATTCGGGCCGGTGTGGGCCCACGGCTTTCCGAACAGACATATAAGCTGTTCGACCGCCGGGGACGGATCCTTGCCTTAAGACCCGACATGACCACCCCCATTGCCCGCCTGGTGGCAACCAAAATGAGCCAGGAGACTAAACCACTACGGCTTTTTTACCTAGCCAACGTCTTCCGCTACCGGGAGAACCAGGGTGGACGCGACCATGAGTTTCACCAGGCGGGGCTCGAGCTTATAGGTTCACCGGTGGCTGAGGCAGACGCCGAGGTTATTGCCATCGCCATCCATTCCCTTGCTGCCTTCGGCGTTGAAAACCTCCGCATCGGGATCGGTCACGTCGGTGTTACTGATGGGCTGCTGGAGGAAGCCGGGTTGAGCCGTGAAGAAAAGGACAAGGCGCGAGAGCTCTTGCCCAAGAAGGATTTTGTCGCCCTGGAAAAACTGGTTCAGGGTGGGACCTCCAGTGGGCCCGGTCGTCTTCTTTGGAAGGCCATGACCCGGACCCTTGATGTAGATGCCATCGAGGCCATCATGCCGCAGGTGGAGAGGGCCAAGACCCGTTCGGCCCTGGCGAATCTTGGCCGGATCCTGATGGTCCTGAAGTCGTGGGGACTGGCGGAGCGGGTTCAGGTGGACCTATCCCTGGTGCGCGATTTCGAGTACTACACGGGAATGATCTTCGAGGGTTACCTGCATGGGCTTGGTGCTCCTATTTTCGTCGGGGGAAGGTACGATAAACTCCTCGACACCTTCGGTCTGAACCTGGGGGCGACCGGTTATGCCCTGACCATCGAAGAACTGACGGACGCCCTCAAGGGGTCCGGTCTTCCCCTCAACCCCAGGCCGGTTGATTACCTGGTTGTGCCCACCGGCGGTGAGAGCGGGATGGCCTACCAGGAGGCGGAGAGGCTGAGGAGCCGTGGCTTTGTGGTTGAGATGGCTCTGGAAACAGAGGACCTCCAGGCCGTCTTAAGTTACGCCCGCCGCCGCGGGGTTAAATCAGTACTTTATGTCGGTGCTGACGGAATCAGGAATGAAGATATTTCCAGGGACGGTGGTGTTGTCCGTTGAGTTTTTCGCTGACCATTGCCCTCCCCAAGGGGCGGCTTTTGGCACCGGCCCTGGAAGTCCTGCGGGGCGCCGGGATTGATGCCGATGCCCTGGAGGTGAACCCGAGAAAACTGGTGGTGCAAGACTCGGTCCTCGGCATCAAGTTTCTCGTTGCCCGGCCGGCCGATGTCCCCACCTACGTGGAGTACGGGGCGGCCGATTTAGGGATTGTTGGTAAGGATATCCTCATGGAGGAGGACAAGGAGGTTTACGAGCTTCTCGACCTGGGAAAAGGTTTTTGCCGGTTTGTGGTTGCCGGTACCAGGAAACGGGCGGCCGTCGGCCTTGCCAACGGGTCATCCGGGATCCGGGTGGCTACCAAGTTTCCCCGGGTCGCTGAAGAGTTCTTCAGAAAACGCGGTGTTCATGCTGAGATCATCAAGTTGCACGGCAACACAGAACTGGCGCCCTTGGTAGGGCTTTCCGAGGTTATTGTGGACCTGGTTTCTACCGGCCAGACCCTGGCCGAGAACGGCCTGGTAATCATGGAGGAAATTGCGACGGCAACGGCCAGGCTCATCGCTAACCCGGTCAGTTACCGCTTGAAAGCCGGTGAAATTGACCGTTTAATCCGTAGGATGCGGGCTGCACTAGAAAACGGGGGGGATAAGGCTCATGCTTAAGACTTACACTGCCGCTGAATTTTTCGAGTCCCGCCGGGCGAGCACCTGGATGGATGACCCGGAATTGAACAGCACTGTCGCAGAGATCCTCGCCGAGATCAGGGAACGCGGTGACGAGGCCCTTGAAGAGTACACTGCGCGTTTCGACGGCATCCGGCTCCCCTCCGGCAAACTTGCGGTCACCGAAGAAGAAATGAAAGAAGCTGCAGTAGAGGTGGAGCGGGACTTTCTTGATGCCCTTTGCCTGGCGGCCAAAAATATTGAACGGTTTCACCGTGAGGCCCGGTCCCCCGCCTGGACCCTGACGGACAGGGCCGGCTCTTTCTTCGGGGAGTTAAAGATCCCCCTGGAGCGGGTCGGGATTTATGTGCCGGGAGGGACGGCTGCCTATCCTTCCTCGGTCCTGATGAACGCCATCCCAGCCCGGGTAGCAGGGGTCAAAGAGATCATCTGTTGTACACCACCGGGACCGGAGGGACGTGTTAACCCTTATGTTCTGGCTGCTGCGGCTGAGGTAGGAGTAAAGCGCATTTTCAGGCTTGGGGGGGTTCAAGCCATCGGGGCCATGGCCTACGGGACAGAAACCGTCCCGAAGGTGGACAAGATCACCGGGCCGGGAAACCGGTACGTGACCATAGCCAAGAAGCTGGTGTTTGGAACCGTGGATATTGATATGTTGGCCGGACCGAGCGAGGTGGTGGTGCTGGCCGATGAATCAGCCCGGGCGGAATGGGTGGCGTCTGACCTCTTGGCCCAGGCGGAGCATGACCCGGATGCTGTTGCGATCCTGGTGACAACTTCTGACCGACTCTGCAGGGACACGATTCGCGCCATCAAGGCACTCTACCCATCTCTACCCCGCCGGGAGATTATCGAGAAGTCCCTCCGGGAAAACGGGGCCGCCGTTTTGGTGGAGGACCTAGAAGAGGGGATCGAGGTGGTGAACCGGATCGCCCCAGAGCACCTGGAAGTGGTGGTCCGGGAACCCTTTGCCTGCCTGGGACGTTTCGTGAACGCTGGAGCCATCTTTTTGGGTCCCTATAGCCCGCAGTCCACTGGTGATTACGCCGCCGGCCCGAATCACATCCTCCCCACCGGTGGGACGGCGCGCTTCTTCTCACCTCTAGGGGTGGAGGATTTCATCAAGCGCTCCAGTGTCGTTTATTATACCGATGAAGGACTGGCCCGGGTGGCAAAGGCCTGTGTTGCTCTCGCTCAAGTTGAAGGGCTAGAAGCACACGCCCAGGCGGTACGGGTCAGGCGAGGAGGAATCCGGAGTTGAACAGGCGAAGGGTTCAGGTGCAGCGAAAAACACGGGAAACAGAGATCACCGTCCAACTGGACCTGGAAGGCTCAGGACGCATACAGGTTGACACTGGTGTGGGGTTTTTCAACCATATCCTTGAAGCCTTTGCCTTTCACGGCTGCTTGGACCTGGTTGTCTCTGCCCGCGGTGACCTGGAAGTGGATGCCCACCACTTGGTGGAGGACACGGGGATCTGCGTGGGGCGGGCCCTGGCCCAGGCTTTGGATTCAGTAGAGGGAATCGAACGCTACGGGACAGCATGGGTCCCGATGGACGAAAGCCTGGCCATGGTCTGTCTCGACATCAGTGGACGTCCGTACCTTCATTTCGAGGGACCACCGGCTGCCGGCCGGGTGGGAGATTTTGACTGTGGACTGGTCGAGGAGTTTTTCCGGGCCGTGGTGAATAACGCCCGTATTACTCTCCACGTGAGGATCCTTTACGGTTCCAACGCCCACCACCAGGTGGAGGCGGTTTTCAAGGCTTTCGGCAGGGCCCTGAGGAGTGCTGCAGCCCGGCGGGGGTACGGAGGGACCGGGGCGCCTTCAACCAAGGGGACCCTTGACTAGCCGCCCTGCCGCACCGGCGGCCTTGGGACATTTTCGTGGTCGTGCTCCATGCCGCCACAGGGGGCGGCACCACAGAGGATGAAAATCAGGAACAAGCCGGTTGTTGCAGCCTATATAAGAGGTGCCAACAAAGGGGGAGGCGCCGGTTTCGTGAGGGGCGGTCAGCGCACGAGTTTAAGAACAGCAGGCGGCGGAGGACTAGCCGCAGCCACATGTCTGAGACCGTAGGGCGAGTTGAGCGACCCAGCGACCCGGCTCGGGTGAACAGACAGGGGGGTTGTTGAATGTGATTGCCATTATCGATTACGGCGCCGGGAACCTGCACAGTGTCCAGAAGGGCTTTGAAAAGGTGGGTGCCAAGGCCACGGTGACTTCAGACCCGGGCCAGGTTGCGGCGGCCCGGGCCGTGGTGCTTCCGGGTGTTGGTTCCTATGGCTTAGCCATGCAGAGCCTGGAGAGGCTTGGACTCACCAGGGTTTTGACCGACGTCATTCGTGGTGGCAAGCACTTTCTTGGTATCTGTCTCGGGCTGCAGGTCCTTCTCGAGGGGAGCGAGGAAGCCCTGGGATCAACCGGGCTCGGAATCATCCCGGGCAGGGTTCGACGCTTTCCAGGGGGACTTAAGGTTCCCCACATGGGCTGGAACCAGCTCTATTTTGCCAGGCAGGACCCCTTGTTTGAGGGCGTAGAGCCTGGGGCCTGGTTTTACTTCGTGCACTCTTACTATGCTGACCCCAGGGACGAAGAATGGGTCCTGGGCCGCGCAGATTATGGGGTACCCTTCACCGCTGCCCTTGGAAAAGGCAACGTGAGGGCAGTACAGTTTCATCCGGAAAAGAGCGGGCGCCTGGGGCTCAAGGTCCTGGCCAATTTTGTGGGGTTGATGAACTGATGATGGTCATTCCGGCGGTTGATATCAAGGGAGGCAAATGTGTCCGCCTTACCCAGGGGAAAGCCGAGCAGGAAACCGTCTATGCCCAGGACCCAATCGAGATGGCACGGCGCTGGGAAGAACGTGGTGCTGCCAGGCTCCACGTGGTGGACCTGGATGGTGCCTTTCAGGGACAGATGGTGAACCTTGAAGTTGTAAAGGGTATCTGTGGAGGGGTCAGGATCCCGGTTCAGTTGGGTGGCGGGCTCCGCTCGGTACGGGACATCCGGACTGCTTTTGAAGCTGGTGTACGTTGGGTGATCCTTGGAACGGCCGCGGTTTCGGACCAGGCCTTTTTGAAAGCGGCCGTTAGACTCTACCGGGACCGGTTGATGGTCAGTCTTGATGTCCGTGACGGCAGGGTTTTTACGGAAGGCTGGGTGACCGGAACCGGGGTCGAGGTGGGCGAGGTGGCCCGGGAGGTCAGGAGACTGGGCGTAAGAACGGTTGTTGTCACCGATATCAGCCGCGACGGAACCCTTGAGGGGGTCAACCTGGAATTGATCCATAAGGTTCTGGACAGCGGCCTGAAGGTGATTGCTGCCGGTGGGGTTTCTTCGCTGGAGGATATCCGCTCCCTCGGGGACCTTTCTGAGCGCGGGCTGGTGGGGGTCATTATCGGAAAGGCCCTTTACAGTGGTGCTGTGGATTTTAAGGAAGCGTTTCGTTTTGGGGAGGGCAGCAGGTTTTGTTAGCCAAGAGGATCATCCCGTGCCTGGATGTTAAGGACGGCCGGGTGGTCAAGGGTATCGAGTTCAAGGGTTTACGGGATGCCGGTGACCCGGTGGAGCTGGCTGCAACGTACGACAGGCAAGGGGCTGACGAACTGGTTTACCTGGATATTTCGGCCTCTCTGGAGGGCCGGCGCACCCTGGTTGAGGTCGTCCGGAAAACGGCCGCAGAGGTTTTTATTCCCCTCACTGTTGGCGGTGGTATTCGTGACCTTGAGGATATCCGAAACCTTTTGGCCGCCGGTGCGGATAAGGTTTCCATTAATACAGCGGCAGTTGATAACCCTGACCTGATCCGGCAGGCAGCCGAAAGGTTTGGGTCCCAGTGCGTGGTGGTGGCCATTGATGCCCGGCGGGTTCCTGGCCAGGAAGGGTGGGAGGTCGTTACCCACGGTGGGACGAAGCCTCGAGGGCTTGATGTCCGGGCGTGGGCCGAAAAGGTGACAGCCCTGGGAGCTGGTGAAATTCTCCTCACCAGCATGGACATGGACGGAGGAAAAAAGGGGTATGACCTGGCCCTGACGGCCATGGTGGCCCGGGAGGTTAGTGTCCCGGTTATTGCTTCCGGGGGGGCCGGCAGCCTAGAGGACATTGGCCGGGTTCTTACCGAAGGTCAGGCAGATGCCGCTCTTGCGGCCTCGATTTTTCACTACCAGCAGTATACGGTTAATGATGTAAAATCCTACCTACGGGACCTGGGAGTGACGGTGCGGTTTGAAAGCTGAAAAACAAGAACACGGGCTCGGTGTACGTGAGTGGTTGGATGCAGTCAGGTTTGATGAGAAGGGCCTTGTTCCGGTGGTTGTCCAGGACCGAAGGACAGGTGAGGTACTGATGCTGGCCTATGCTGACCGTACGGCCCTGGAAAACACCCTGAAGACCCGGGAGGGCTGGTTTTACAGCCGGAGCCGCGGGAAACTCTGGTTGAAAGGGGAGACCTCGGGGAACCGGCTGGTGGTCCGGGAGGTACGCTCAGACTGTGACCTGGATGCCGTTCTCTACCTTGTTGACCCGACCGGCCCTGCCTGTCATACAGGGGCAAGGACCTGCTTCTTCCAGTCGGTAGGTGGATGGGTTGATGGTCCTGGGACTACCGGTGTGGACGAAAACCCTGACGGTGAACAGGTCGCCGAGGGCGGTGACTCCGGAGGGACCGGCGCGGCAGGGAAGAGAAAAAAGTTTAAGCTGTACGGTCCTTTTTTAGCAGAACAGAGTATTCTTGACCATCTTTACCGGGTCGTCCGGTCCCGGAAAAGGGAACGCCCGGCCGGGTCCTACGTGGTTTCCCTGCTGGAAAAAGGTCCTAACCGGATTTTGCAGAAGATCGGTGAAGAGGCCACCGAGTTGGTTCTGGCCGGAAAAGACGGTGACCGCAGGGAAGTTATCCTGGAGATGGCTGACCTGTGGTTCCACTGCCTGGTTCTTTTGGGGGCTCTGGGGGTCCCGCCTGGGGAGGTGCTGGATGAACTCCGACGGCGTAGGAAATGAGGCGAGGAGCGGGTGTCACCCCCCATAGTTGCTTCCCAAACTTGTATACTAGGGATCAGAACGTACTTGGCTTTTCCAAGCGGCCATTCCCCCTTCGAGGTTATACACTGATTTATAACCATTGTCTGCAAGAAGCTGAGCAGAAGCGGCTCCCATAGGGCCGCTGTGACAGACAAAAACTATGGTATCGTCAGTGTTTAATTCCTTCATTCGGTCACGAACTGAACTGTAGGGAATCCAGATGGCACCGGGGACATGATTTTCATCGTAAAGATTTTTTTCTCTAACATCTACTATCACCAGTTCTTCACCGCTCTCAAGCATTTGCTGCAGCTGCTCCGGTGTAATTGAAGACCACCCTTTGGGCTCTACGAAGAGCAGTATTTTAGTCAGTATTCCACCTAGCAAAAGGACTGCTGCAACAACTGCCAGCCGTTTGAGGTTCATGGCCTAACCTCCTTGCCAAAAAATAGTATAGATTACCGAAAAGAGGGTTACTGCTGTGGCGAGCCACAGCGAGACCACCTGTCTTTTGGATACGTTGCTGCGTGTTCTCCACGTGAGATAATGGGCCAACAGCAAGAGTAGGACACTCGTTGTTAGAAAATAATATCGGTACTGCCACATGTAGGCAGTGATTCCGAAAGCTGCTCCACCCAGACCGAGCGGAATAATCAGTGCTGGCCCTACTCAGGCCAAGCAAGCCAACCATGAAGTGATAGCGGCACCAATAGTTGCTGCTCGTTCCTTGAACATGCTACCATCTCCTTCTTGAAATTTTTTGAGCTGTGAGGGCCGGTCAAGGTATAATCTTACTCAAAGCCGTATTGAGGATTTCTCCGTTCATGGCTCCGGTATACTTAAATCGGATTACACCCTGAGGGTCAATGAAGAAACTGGTGGGAATTCCCCTTACTTGGTAGCTTATTGTTACGCTATTATCCCTATCAAGCAGCACAGGGAATGTATAGCCATTTTTCGACATGAACTGTTGCACACCCTCCAAAGATTTTTCCGTTCCTGTCAGGTTTACTGCCAGGAATTTCACTTTTTCTCCTTTTTCTTCGTAAGCCTTTTGAATGACGGGCATTTCTTCCCTGCACGGGGGACACCAGGTTGCCCAGAAGTTGATAAATACCGGCTGGCCCCCCTGTGGGAACTCGACGTACCATCCAAATTAAGAGAAAAAGGAGTCCATTTTGACCGTCAAACAAGAATCCTAGAAGTCTGCAACCCCCATCGAGCTAAAGAAGCACTGGATTACAATATGAATGTTATTTATTTCCTGCCCTGCAAAGTGGTTGTTTATCAAGATCAGGGGAAAACAAAAATCGGCATGGTGAAGCCGACAGTGTTTATGGAGATGCTTAAAGACGACGGGCTGAAAGATTTTGCCAAGGAAGTAGAAGACACCATTAAAAAAGCCTTGGATAAGGCAAAATAAATAGATAACGGAGCGGTTCGCTTCCAGTGGCCGCTCCGGCCTTGTATCGTTAGTATCCATATGCCAATAACCACTATAAAAATGCCACCATCTGCCTCGCCAGGGGTGCTCCTCCACTCGCCTTTCTTATTCCTCTGCCCTCCGGGCCTGCGGCATAACCGGTCTCGCTCCGGAGCACCCCGGGCGTGCAACCTTTGCGAAA